>SPKZ01001485.1_pt1 | contig 12187 bp, 7 predicted proteins | sample 2456571 | NCBI WGS metagenome assembly SPKZ01 (sample SAMN11192286, study PRJNA482655) | marine metagenome | biome: ENVO:00000447; feature: ENVO:00000244|ENVO:00000211|ENVO:00000569|ENVO:00002023; material: ENVO:00002151; isolation source: ocean water from marine abyssalpelagic zone ...
ACTAAAACCGTAACACTCTAATTTAAATAAAGAATAATTACCGGTAAATTAAAGTACCCTGCATTATACCCTTGAGTTACTGACGTTATGTAATAACTGTATTGTTTCCAAAAAACTGAATAAAGCTTTTAAAGTTTCAATAGTCATAACTGGCTTTATTTTACCAAACATAGCATGGAAAAATTAGCTTTAGGCTTAACAAGGCTATATTAAATTAGAGTATTTATTCTATCTCGCTAACGCCCCCATAGTGCCATAGAAATCTCTAATCACATGGCCAAGTTAACGCTAAAACACTTAAAAAACCAACCTAAGCTCCTCCTCACAGTGTGACATAAATAAAATGGGTGTTGGTACCATAAATAATTAGATATTCAGTAATTAATACCTAGATACAAATACTTTTCACTTCCCTGAGCCGATGTTAATTCTTTGTTTATTTTATGTAATATTCTGTTGCAGGTGTGAGGGGATTGTGTTTTATTAGCTCGCATTAAAAACAATAACCCTAAAAAGGAATTTAGATGACAGCTTTATTGCGTTCATTTTTCATACAGGCAACAACATTAACTTTAATATTTTTAAGCCATAGTGCTCTGGCATTAACCCAATATGACAAAGCGGAAACTATTTCTGTTAACGAAGATTCATCAAAGAGTCACAGTATTCACGGACTTGTCTCTACTACTTATCAATATTTAAGCCATAGCCAACCCAGTCATGGGACATTGTCTTATAGCTCTTCAAATAAGTACGTAACATACAAATCCTCTGCAAACTATTGTGGTCGCGACTTGTATAGTTACGCATTACATAAATATGTGAGTTCTGGAGGAGGTGGTGGTGGAGGTAGACCTCCTAATTTAAACGCAATGTCACAACCGGTTTCCATAGAAAGTTCGACTTCGCTAGCCACTCCAGTGGAAAGTTCAAATAACATCAGTCAATTATCACTAAAAAAATTAACTGAAAGTGCCACTATACAAGGTACTACACATTATATTACTCGCGTTACGGTTTATGTGACCGTGAAATGTATCAATGATATTCCCACAATATCAAATATTCCTAATAAAACTATAAATGAAGATAACAATACTGGGTATATCCCTTTTACTATAGGTGATGTTGAAACCTCAACAACTTCGCTTTCACTTTCCGTGACATCAAGTAATACAGCACTTATACCTACCAATAGAATACAACTTGCTGGCTCAGGTGCTAATAGATCAATTAGAGCCATACCATTAGCCAACAAGTTCGGAACTACGAGGATTACAGTCACGGTAAGAGATGGCAGCGGAGCAACACGGTCTGATGTCTATGTGGTAGAGGTTAAGTCAGTCAACGATATTCCTACCACCTCCAATATACCCAATAAAACCATTAATGAAGACAGCAATACCGGTAACATCGCTTTTATTATTAGTGATATTGAAACACCCGCTAGCATATTATCTGTTTCTGCTACATCAAATAATACCAGTCTCATCCCCACCAGTAGAATAACGTTTGGCGGCTCAGGTTATAATCGAACAGTTAAAGTAACACCATCAGCAAACAAACATGGTAATGCAACAATTACGGTAAAGGTTAAAGATAGAGATGGTGGTATAAAGTCAGATTCTTTTGTGGTTACAGTTGACTCAATTAACGACGTACCTACTATCTCTAACATATGCAACAAATCGATTAATGAAGACAGTAATACAGGTAATATCGCCTTTACCATTGGCGACATAGAAACACCAACAAACTCCCTTTCGCTAACGGCGACATCCAGCAATACAAGCCTTGTACCTACAAGTCGTGTAACTTTTGGAGGCTCAGGCGCTAGCCGCACCGTAAAAGTGACACCAGCAGCAAATATGTATGGCAGTGCCACAATTACCGTAAAGGTTAAAGACGGCAATGGCAGTACAAAATCAGATGCTTTTGTAGTTACGGTGAAGTCTGTTAACGATGCCCCTACTATTTCCAATATCGGTAATAAAGCAATTAATGAAGACAGTAATACTGGTTACATTGCCTTTACTATCGGTGATGTTGAGACAGCAACCAATTCACTAAAACTTACTGTAACCTCAAATAATACCAGCCTTGTCTCTACTAGTGGTTTAGTTCTTGGCGGCTCAAGCGCTAACCGCACAGTTAAAGTAACGCCACTAGCAGATAAACACGGTAGTGCCACAATTACCGTAACCGTTGAAGATGCTGGTGGCGTCAAAAAATCAGATGGTTTCATCGTTACCGTTGCACCAGTAAATGACGCGCCAATCATATCGCAAGGGACAAATCACGCATTTAACGTACTTAAAGGTTCAACTAAATCACTAACCTTACATGCCACCGATACTGATAAAGACGTATTAACTTGGTCAATTAAGACTCAAGGTACTAAAGGGGTTGCCAGTGCTAATGAAACGACTGGGGCTATTTCTTATACCTTAAATTCCAATACACAAATAAATGATGTTGATAGTTTTGTCGTGCAAGTTAGTGATGGCAATAAAGTCGTAACAATATCGATATCGGTAACCGTTGTCGCTAATGCAATAAAATATAAGTATGACGCCCGTGGGCGATTAATCAACGTTACAAGCCAGATGGGTGACGAGACCTCATTTGCTTATGATGATGCAGGGAATAGAATAACTTCAGGGAAGGCCAACTAATGATAAAACTAAAAAACAAACTCAGCCATTGCATATTGTTATCTACAGTATTAGCAAGCAATGTATCTGCAGAAGAAGAAACTGCCCATATAAAACCATTGCAATCGGTCACAGATATTAACTCCGTTGACTTACTTTCAGGTAAATATTACCCAAGCCTTCCTGTATTAAGTGTTCCTGCAGCGCCTCGCTTGACCTTTGAAACTGTTCAAAAGTTAAATTCACGTATTGCTGGTACATTATATAAGCCTGTTTATGACAGTGATAGACAAGAGAGTTTCTCGTTAACCTATGGTGGTACTACTTCAGAGTCATTTAGCTGTAAACTTTATGATTGTATACCAGCAGGTGATACTGGGTCGGTCTTACTTGGCAATATGAATAGCGGTAACTTTACCTATTTCCAAGGAAAAACAGGCATTATTATCCGTTATACCTCTAAATCCTCATATGCAGACTTGAGTCATGCTCAAGGTAATGATGAGAATAGAAATGCCACGGCTACTTGGCATGCCACGGAAATTATCTTTCCAGATGGTGAAAAGTTAACATTTACCTATGACAAAGTTAAAGATTCTGCGCTTAACCCAAATATTACTTTCCATCGACCAACAAAGGTAAGTAGTAATACAGGTTATGAGATGTTAATCAGTTATGCTCCTGGATACGTTGATACGGGTAGTTGGTCAAAGGTTACAACAGTAAAAATAGTGAATAGTAGCACTGGGCAGGTGCTTGCAAAGCAAGGATACACAAATACAACGACCAAACAAATCACTAATTTAGAAGGACGAACATGGGATTACACAGGGTTCTACAATTCCTTGGGCACCACCGATTACTCTAGAAACTTCACGATAACGTTACCCAAAAATAGTACCAATTCTATTGTTGTTAAATCAGAGTCACAAGCGCACGGGGCTATAACGCATGCTCAGTTTGTTACCCAAGTTAATAACAACGGTAAAGTATATAATTATCAATACCTAGCAAAAACTGATGCAGAATTGGATAATCAATATTTTACGCAAGTGACAATCACAGGGCCAAATAATTATAACCGTGAATTGGAAGTAACTGTTGATATGCATCCCAAGTATCGTCCAAGAGTAACTAAGGATACTGACAGCTTAGGTAATGTGACACGTTATGGTTATACGCAAGGAAACTCAGTAAGCTCAGTAACATACCCAGAAGGTAATCGCGTTACCTTTACGCGTGATACGTTTGGCAATATTACAAGAAAACGCTTAACTGCCAAGCCTAATTCAGGAGTAGCTGATATTGTTACGACGGCACATTACGATTTAAGTGGCTGTAGTATTAGTAATACAAATCTTGCCTGTTATCGCCCACAATATACCATTGACGCCAATGGCAACCGCACCGACTATACCTTTGACTCTGAGCATGGCGGCATGTTAACAAAATTAGAGCCAAAAGCAGCCAACGGCATCCGACGTTTAACCACTAATACTTATAAAATTATAGATAGTTTTAACCGTTTAATAAAAACCTCCGTTTGTGGCGGCTCGTCATGCGGCACAAAAGATGAACAAGTAACTAAATACGCTTATTGGGGCAACACTACTCTACCCGAAAAAATCACTAAAACTAATGGTACTGGAAGTATTAGTAACATTACCACTTATAGCTATGATTCATCAGGCAGAGTAATTAAAGAAGATGGACCATTAGCAGGAACGAGTGATGCAGTATTTTTTGACTATGATAAGTCGGGTCGTAAAACGTGGGACATCGGCGCAATTAATCAACAAGGTTATCGTGTTGCCACTAAAACAACTTACCGCGCACAAGATAGCCAAATACTTACGTCACAAATAGGTACAGTAAACGCTGCAGGAGATACATCAAGCTTTATAGTTAATAGTGTCATCACTAACAGTTATAACAGCATGGGTTTGGTCAATAAAACTAAAGCGGGTACGGTAAATAAAACGGACAGTCTATCGCAAATTTCATACGACAGCGCTAATCGTGTTGAATGTAAAGTAACACGCATGAATCCGGCGGCCTTTAGTACCCCTCCTAGTTCAGCTTGTAGCTTAGGCAGCGAAGGTGACTTTGGTCCAGACCGTATTACTCGTAATAGTTATGATGCTTTATCGCGTTTAACCAAAACAATTTCAGGTTATGACACTACGGCTGCAGGTATTGATATTGAAATTGGTTATACCGAGAACGGCCAAGTTATTTGGCGTAAAGACGGTAATAGTAACCAAACCGTTTACCAATACGATGGCGTTGATAGACTAGAGTATACCTTTTTTCCCGATAACACTTATGAACAAAACACCTATGACGCTAATAGTAATTTAAAAACTTGGCGTAAGCGTGACGGTACAATTCTGACTCACAATTATGATGCTATTAATGCTAAAACGAGCACCCGAGTACCCGGTGAAGACACCTTAGTATTTGCTTATGATGGTCTAGGAAGACAAGCTTCAGTTAAAAGAGGAACTAATACGGTATCTTATACCTATGATGGTTTAAGTCGGTTGCAAACAAGTACCTCAAATTCACGTACTTTAACCTATAAATATGATGCCGCTGGACGTCGGTCAAAGCTCACACATGACGATGGTTTTAATATTCACTATGTTTATGATGCCACGAGTGCCTTAACTGCGATTAAAGGAAATAACGCTACCGCTTTAGTTGATTACGGTTATAACAACCTAGGCAAATTAACCACGATGTCTCGTAAGAACGGCGTAACATCAACGATTAGCCAAGATACGCTAGGCCGCGTCACAGACTTTAATCACAATTTAATTAATAATACTAACTTTACTTACAACGCTGCTAGCCAAATTATTAGCCGTGAAGTGAGTAACGATAGTTTTCAAATTAATATTCCAGAGCAGAGCACACAAACATATGACGTTAATAATTTAAACCAATATACCAATGTCGGTGGTAAGAATGTTGACCATGACTTAACGGGTAACTTAACTAACTATGATGGCTGGACTTATAATTTCAATGCGCATAATAGACTAACTTCTGCTACAAAAAGCAGTACGGCATTAAGTTTAACTTATGATCCCACGGGCCGTCTTCAAAGCTCGACATTGAATGGTAGTAAAACTAACTTTTTATATGATGGTGATGAATTAGTTGCTGAATATAACAATAGCGGTAGCTTAATAAACCGTTATGTTCATGGCATAGGCACTGACGATCCTTTAGTATGGTATGTTGGCTCAGACACAACTAACGCGAAATACTTACTAGCTAATGAGCGTGGTTCAATAATTGCCGAAACAACCAATACGGGTAGTATAAGTACCATACACAAGTACGGGCCTTTTGGTGAGCCTATAAATAGCAGTACATCACGCTTTAGATATACTGGACAGATTTTGTTACCCGGTACTGAGTTATACTATTACAAAGCACGGATTTATCATCCAAAGTTAGGTCGATTCTTACAAACTGACCCTATCGGTTATGAAGATCAGATGAATCTTTATGCCTATGTTTATAATGATCCAGTTAATGTAAATGATCCAAGTGGTGAATGTGGTGGTGGTTGGTGTGTAGGTATTGTAGCAATTGCTAAGGGAATTCATACAGCATATAAAGCATATAAGGCAAATAAAGCTGTAAATAAAATAACCAAAGGAGCAAAACTTGTTGGGAAGAAAGGTGGTACTAAGCACTATAAAAAAGAAAGCTCCTCACCTAAAAGCAATGCATTGAAAGACCAAAAATCAATGCCCGGAAGTAAGCCTACAAGTCATGCGAATAAACCAGATACTGTGACTAGTAAAACTTCAGAAGGAGGAAGTACTAACGTTCATTCATCTTCGGGTAATAAGGGTGCTGATTCAACCGCAGGAAACACTAAGCTAGAAATCACTAGACCTAAAGGGATATCAAATGTAAAGGTGGAATATATTGAAAAAACAAAATAATAAAACAGAGCTAGTTAACTCAACTTTAAAGAAAATACTTGATAATAAAGTAGATTTAGAACCTAAATCTCCAGATTTACCATTAAAAGATTCTTCATGGGGAGTTATTTGGTTTGATGAGTTTTATAACGAGGAAAGATATGGTGACGTCACTTTCATCATGTCACCTACTTATTTCAAAGTACTTTTACAAAAGTCAATTGAAAACTCTAAATGTAAAGACGTTTCATTTAGTGATGGAAGAACAACTTATATAAAGCAAAATTCATCAATATCAATTGATGAATTACTTGTTTTAGAAAATTTAGACAAACCTTTTTATGTTCATGATGATTCAGGAACTTGGCTAATTGAATGTCATTATGAAGGTTCCAATTATTTTGCTTCAAGTGATTTAATGAATGGTATTATCGAGGAGCTTGGAGGGAGTAAATTAATATATGAAGAAATGTTGGAGTCATTAAAAGATTACGAAGTAGTTAGAGAAATAGCAGAATGTGAATTTAAATACTTAGAAAATGTATATTTTCGACTTAAAAGCCTTGAAAAAGTTAAATAAAAGGGGACGCCCTCATATTAGAACAGTTCAGTGATGTTTGATAACCGATCTAATATAGTTTGAATATAAAGCCCCGCTCGTCGGGGCTTTATTGTTTTTAAGTTCTCGAACGACTATCAAGAATATTGAGCAATAGGTATTGGTAGGCTTTTAAATGGAAAGCTGGCAAATTTAGTTTGGTCTGGTGCCCGTTTTGAGCGGAATCTACAAGGTAGGATACTTTTTTATCTTCTACTTATTGTTAATTAGTTTGGCTATATTGACTGTCTATTGTGTTCCTGTCGCTCTGTCTATTGTGCTCCAAAGTGATTGTAACGGTGGTTCAAGGTGAGCAGAATCTACACTATTAACTTCACTGATGAATATGAATATGAATATCAGATGGTACAAAATACAATAGATTCTTAATACCCTGCATCCAAGCAAAAGGATGGTGTAATGTTCATACTTTTTAATACTTCGCTGAAAGCCGACTCATTGGAAAGGTTTTCCGCAAAATTATGTGTAAAATATTCGCCATCCTTAGAGTCATAATCTGCATGGATGTTAACCAAAAACTCGTCTTTCTTAGGCTCTCTTGCTGACAGAGTATTGATAATATCTACACCTATATAGTTAGCTACTTTAAACGCGAACTCTTGTCCTAGCCCCTTACCACGAAAGGCTTTTAAAATGAAAAAACTTTCTAAAGTCAGGTCAATGCTACTTTCCTGTTCAGTACTACCAAGCTCTTCCTCATCTTCATCTTCCCAATCAAAGCTTTTCCGTAAAGCCAGAAGGCCAACAACCTCCCCATTAACCGATAACTCAAAGCAAATCACATCATCTTCCAGAAAAAACACTTCGTTGAGCATAACTGAGCTTTTATCTTGGTTATAAAGATTCACTAAGTTTTTTTTAGACTCTTCAGATAGTGAATCTTGCGTAATGCAATACCACTGATTACTATTACCCCATGTACAAATCGTATTTGATATATTCAACTTAAGATCCTTAGTATTGATGTTATTAACGAGTTTTAACAACACTTAAAACCCATACTTGCATTATATTAGAACTTGTTATTTTTCAGCTTTCATACTCATAAACTCATCCAACATAGCTTTAAACTTGTTACCAATACTCTCGGTATCATCAAGCGGTATTGGCTGTAGGTTTAAAAACTCGTAGTTATAACTAAATAACTCATTGAAAACATAAAGGAAAAGCTTCTGCTTGTTTGCTTCAAAATGAAGATACTCTTCTAACATCATCGCAAAATTTTTAATATACTTTTCAACCGTTTCATTCTTGGCAACCCTCATTAAATCTAAAACATCCCCCTTTTTATTTAACAATAAAAATAAGGCGATATATCCACGGGCTCCCTTTCGAGCCATTATTTTTATTGAGTTATCTATTTCTTGTTCTTCAAGATACTCCCCTGTAAATTGATCAATAAACTCACTGCATTGCTCCACAGTTTTACCTGCATCATCAGGTAAATTTATATTCAACGACGTAGCTATTTTTTTTGCATACCATAGCTGTTTTTCTGTAGGCGGGCGCATTGATGACGGAATAATTTTTCTTACCAACTCATTAAATGCATCAACTTCATATTCACTTGGAGTTTCTTTGTTCAAACTATATTCTAACGAGTCCATGACATACGCTTTTTCTGTAAAAGGTACTCTGATCCCATCAAACTCTATATGAGATTTAACAGTCTCTTTGGGTAAAAAAGAGCGAATGAAATTAGTAAACTCATAGGGCATGTCATACAACCCATTTTCGCACGACTTGATAGCATGAATAAGCTCATCATGTACCGGTACTTCAATCGTTTTATCACCAATTTTAATTTTTGCGGTTTTCATTAATAAATCCTAGTTATTGTGTTTCATTACTTTGAGTCATAAATCGTATGCTTTATGAATACATAATACATCTATCCAATAACATGATCAAATTAACCTTTTAAATCAATTAGATAAACTCAAAACGAGTAGATAGATATAAATGTTAACCTTGTTTTTTTAGTTTATTTCCTAAACAACACCTCCTGAATTAGCACAAAAAAATCTACCTGCATGTTTTTAACCATTAATTTAACAGCGTTTGATATTCCTATCGCATCAATTATGGTCGCTATAACCTGAGGTGTAACTACAGTGGTCTATCAATGTAAATAGCCAAATTTTAATATGTAAACACTGCTAGTTAACAATTGAATAATTCTATTAAATTGACTTCAAATCAATTCATCCACCCAAGTGTTACGGTTAATTAATAAATAAGTACTACTGCCTAAAAAAAGTACTAGCAAAGTGCGCAGGTTATTTAAGTGCGCACAACACCTAATCCTATACTCAACATTGGCTAGCGTTAATATCGCAGTATTTTATAAATACACTATAGGTGCGCGGAGCCCTGTGAAACATTGCTCTACATGTTAGCTTTTTGACTAAAGAATAGTCCCTGCACAGCTGTTTTAGACACACTTTTAGTTCGAGGATGATTCAATAGTACATTAGCGCATAGCTGCTGTAGCTTGCAGCTAAGTAATCGTTTTTGATATTCCGTTAATATACCGGTCACTTTTCTTAAGCTAACTTTGTACCTGTGCAGCAGAAAATAATGGCTTGGGTAACCCACGTTCTACTAAACTCTCTCCCCATTGCACTAAAGCTTCACGGCATAAGTTCATCGCTGTTGTTTGGATATAGCTTTGGTCTAGCTTACTCAGGCTATGATTTAGCAACAATTCACCAATGAGGTAATCAACACCGTTTTCGAGCCAACTACTTCTCGCATATTTTCGTATGTCATGTGCTGTCCACTCCCCTTTACCAATACTACTCATTAGGCGTGAGCTTGAATTAGCACTTTGTGCTTTACGTTTATTAGTCTTTTGTGGAAACAGGTACTTTGAACGATTATTCCTATACTGGTATCGCCTGTATGCTTTTAGCCATTCGATTGCTATGGGTGACAAAGGTAAAGTATGTGGCTTATTAGTTTTTGTATCATTTGCCGGTATTCGCCAAAGGGAGGCCCTAAAGTCAAAGGCATCCCATCTGGCATTAGTCGTTTCACCTATGCGGGTTCCGTGTAGCAATAACATCACTAGCAATAACTGATTCTGCATAGGTAGCTCATGAAGTCTTTTTAAACATTGTTTGAGCTTCACATCCGTTAATCGTCCAACTTTAGTTGCCGGTCGTTGATGAGTAAAGTTAGCAATTGATAACTTATCTACTGGGTTCTTGCTTAAAAGCTTTAACTTAGTTGCCCAGGTAAACATCGCATTGAGTGTAGTTAATGCTAAAACAATGGTTGAGAGCGCTAACTTACGTTGAATCGGCGTAAACCAGTATTGGTCTATCTGCCCTTCATTTACTTCATTAATCACTAGGTGTGCTAAATAAGGCTTAATGTGGTTAGTAATTAATGACACCGTTTGCTTGGCAGTCTTAGCCTTAATTTGTTTATTGCTCTTGGTGCGATTGATATACCAATCACATAACTCCGCCATCGTCCTGAGCTCATTATGTGAAAAACAATCATCTTTTAAGTGGATGTTAGATATAGCCTGATGCGCACGTTGAGCACTTATTTCAGGATATTTACCAATACGTACTTTCTTATCTTCACCGTTTTTATAGATGCGAGCATAGAAAACACCTTTATCCCGACTCACTGTGCTGTAGTGAAAATATAATGATGTTTTAGGGTCACGTAATAGCGTGACCGTCACGCTATTTTTATTAAGCTTAATAGAGTTATTGCTTATGGCCATTACTTGAGTGCTCATCTTCTACCCTTTTTTAAAAGTGGGCTATGCGCTTCTACCAAAGCAATGAAATTTTCATTAAAGCTGGTTTCATCACCATAAAAACTATGTTCTTTTACCTGTTTTTCATCAATATAGCTCGGCAATAAAAACTTTGACGGGCTTCCTTCTCGACTCATTATTCTTATAGCCAACTCCTCACAACCAACTAATTGAGTCACTTTATTGATGACACGACCATAACTATATTTACAATGAGCAACAGACTTACTGAGTGAATTCGTCAACTCTACCGATTTTTCACGGATTACATTACGGGGTTCTATATTTTTAATTATCCTGCTGTGCATTTTTTGGTAGGCACCAACAAAATAACAATCAGGGTGAGTCAACACATCAACTCCAATGTAATGTTTATTTTTCCTTCGAAGAGTAAGTTCATGCCTCGTCCATTTACTATGCAAGGGATGTGACTTAGGTAATTCTAGTTGACGCCATTTCTCATATATACACATTGATTTATGGGAATCACTATTACCTAAATACTCAGTACCTTGATGTTTTTTCTTTGGATTACGCGTAGGCCTTTTCCCCCTCTTGGGATTATAATCACCTGCAGAAAAAGCTTTTTGAAAATAACGTAAGTTAAATTTTCCGGTAAAGTCATCTACAGCAATATCAACTTCTGTTACTTTACCTTTAAAGTGTTCTAGCAAAGCATATACAGGTAAGAATCCTCGTTGAGATACGTTAACGTAACGGCAGCCGGCTCCCGTTAAATCTAATTGAAATGTTCCTTTCTTTTCATCCCATTTTAATGAACCACAACAATCCTTAGTTTCATCGAGAGGGAATAATTTCACACCATTACTATGATGGCGAAGTGTTGGCTTTATAGTTGATATTGAGATGCCTATTTCTCGAAACCATATTGATAACCAAGACTTAACTTCAACAATTTCTTGTCTATCTTTTATAGGGAAAACCACCTTGATTAGATCAATTAAAGACTTACCTTTTTCAACTTTAATATTCGGACAATGTGTCTGTATTAAGTACCCTATATGATCAAAGCTAAGCGCCTTACTCTTATTGACCTCATTGAATGAGGTTATCTCTGACAATGATCCTATTGTTATCTGGGTTGGTTTAAATAGTGGATTCATTATTACTGCTTTCATTATATCTCCCCTTTAAACCAGTTCACTACGTTTGGCTACTAACTCTGTAACAA
>SPKZ01007396.1_pt1 | contig 12185 bp, 15 predicted proteins | sample 2456571 | NCBI WGS metagenome assembly SPKZ01 (sample SAMN11192286, study PRJNA482655) | marine metagenome | biome: ENVO:00000447; feature: ENVO:00000244|ENVO:00000211|ENVO:00000569|ENVO:00002023; material: ENVO:00002151; isolation source: ocean water from marine abyssalpelagic zone ...
ACTCGACCAATCATAGCATCTCCAACTGGAGTTTCTAAAATCTTACCAAGTCGTTTACAAGAACTACCTTCTCTAAGTCCAGTTCCTTTACCAAGAACAACAATACCAACTGAAGACTCTTCTAAGTTAGAAGCAAGTCCTCTTTCGCCATTATCAAACTCAACAATTTCTCCAGCCATTACATTTTTAAGTCCGTAAACTTGAGCAATACCATCTGCATAAGAGATGATTTTACCAGTTTCGTTAACGTCTACATTTAATTCAAAATTATCAATTCGCTCTTTTATGATCGAAGAGATTTCATCTGCTTGAATCTTTGTACTCATTCAAATTCTCCTTTATTAAGTTCTAAACTGCTTTTAAAATATGATCAATCAATTGAGACTTAAGTCTTGCTTTTGAGAAAGAAATCTCAACACCAAGCCCATCTATATCAACTTTAATACCATCATAATCACAAACATCTTGTGTTAATGTTAAATTAACATCAAATTTCTTACTGAATTTTTCTTCAATTGAAGTTACATACTGTGCTGATAATTCTTTATTCGTATAAACAATACCTGCATAACTATTAGAAATAATAGCTACTTGTGATTCTAACTCTTTAACAATATGAGGAATAATATCTAATCTTTTGTTGCTAGCAAGTACTTTTATAAAGTTACTCGTAGTAGCATTACAATCATTTACAAATGAAATAACCAAAGCCGCTTTTTTCTCAGCTTTTACTTCAGAAGAAGTAATAATAGCAAGAAATTTTTCATCGTTATATGCAGTAGAAATTTCATTTAATTCTTTATAAATAGCAGTTATAGAAGCGCTATCACGACCTTCTAATAATGCTTTTACATATCTTTTTGCTATTAAATCAATCATTATGCAACCTTCTTAATTACGATATTTACAAGTTCTTCATCAGACATTGTAAGATTATCAGAATTTAATAATTCATTAAGAATTTCATTAACAATTTCTTTTTTAGATTTTCTAGTTTCCACTTCGATTTTAGCATCAAAGTTTTTACCTAAATTTGCAATTTCTGAATCAACAGCAGTTAATACTTTTGTTTTAACTGAATCAATATCTAATTTCGCACTTTCAACAATTTCAGCTGCCATTATTTTGGCATCGTCTAATTGTTTTTTTACTTCATCAAATTTAGCTTGAGAAGCGTTTAATGTATCTTGAACTTTATCTAATTCAGATTGAATATCTAAAGTTCTTCCTGCAAAGTATGCTTTCATTTTATCAGCAAGTAAATACCATAAAATAGCAGCAAAAATTACAAAGTTAACAGATCTCTGAAGAATATCAGATTCCACACCTTCAGCTTGAGCTAATAATGCTACAGGAGCAAAAGCTAAAATAGTTAATAATAATGTTTTTTTCACTTTTTCTCCCTTAAATTGATTTAAGCTTCGCTTTTACGCTCTCATTAAATTGAGGCATAGCAGCAACTAAAGATTCTTTTAACGCTTTTGTTTCATCAGCAAGTTCTGCAACGAAAACACCATATCTGGTATCAACATCACTTTTCGCAGCAATAAGTTTTGCATCAGCAGTCTCTTTAGCCTCATTATAAGCTTGTTCTCTTATTACAACCGCTTCTTTTTTAGCAGCAGCAATAACATCATTCGCCTCAGCCAGCATTCCATCTACATCAGCGCTGTTTGATTTTGCGTTTATCAAGTCTTGTTTAATAGACTCCGCTCTTTCATCCATATGCTTCAATAAAGGCTTAAATAGACAACTGTTTAACCCTGCAAGTATTAATAAAAATACTACGCCCGAGCTAAGCATCAATATTGGACTTATGTCTAACATTCATTCCTCCATATTTATAACAGTTTAGTTTGACTAAAACTGACTTATATTATCTAAAATAATTATAATAATAGTTTAAATGAAGGTAATAAATTAAGAAATTTTATAAAGTGTTACTAAAGTAATGGGAAAATTTTTCGATATCTTCTTGTGAGTTAAATTCTATCCTTAAATAATTTTTTTCTGCTTTAATTTTCAAGTTTGAGGCTTGTAAAATGGAAACAATATTATCCAAAGATTTGAAGTCATAATTTTGTGTTTTTTTGCTTGTTTTTTTAGGATTAAGTAAGGATTTTAAATCTTTAACCGCTTTTTCTGTTTCTCTTACTGAAAGTTTTTGTCCAAGAATTGAATCAGCGACCTTTTTTTGATCCTCTTCGCTAAGTCCTAACATAACCTTAGCATGACCTGCTGTTAGTTTGTTATTAGCAAGTAATTGTTGTACATAAGCACTTAATTGTAATAATCTTAAGGTATTAGTAATCAAGCTTCTGCTTTTAAAAACTCTTCCTGAGAGTTCATCATGAGTAATAGCGTGTTCGTTTATTAATTGGGCATAAGAATAAGCCAGTTCAATAACATTTAAATCATCTCTTTGGATGTTTTCTATTAAAGCAAGTTCTCTTAATTCTAATTCTTTGATATTCGTAACAATTGCTTTTATAGTGTCTATATTTGCAAGTTTATGTGCTCGTAATCTTCTCTCACCAGATACTAAGATAAAACCATCACTGTCATCTTTAATAACAACAATAGGTTGCAAAAGGCCATGTTTTTTAATAGAAGAACTTAGTTCTTGTAATTTATCTTCGTCAAACATCTTTCTTGGTTGATTGGGATTAGGTACTATATTATTTACATCAATTTCTAGAAGACCTTCTCTGCTTGACGTATTGCCTTTATCATATGCCGCTTCAACTTCACCTAACAATTCACCTAAGCCTCTACCTAACGCCATACCTTTTGCCATAATTATCCTAAAATTGCTTTTGCTAAATTTTTATATGCTTTTGTACCTATTGCTGCATTATCATACAACATAATAGGTTTACCAAAACTTGGACTTTCTGCTAGTTTAATATTTCTTGGAATTACCACATATGAATTGTCATCAATTTTAAACAATTTACTTTCAAAATGCTGTGCAAGATCAGCAAAAACTTGTTTTGAAAGATTGTTTTGAGAAGAATACATTGTTGGTAAAAAACCTCTTATTTGCAAAGATCTATTAATGGTTTGTTTTACTAGTTTTATTGTATTTAATAACTGTGCCAAACCTTCTAGTGCAAAAAATTCACACTGTATTGGAATTAAAACAGAATTCGCAGCAGATAAAGTATTAATAGTAATAGGTCCTAAAGCAGGAGGTGAATCTATAATAATAAAATCATAATCTTTTCTTACAGGATCAATACATCTTTTTAATACCAGTTCTCTGTCACTTGTATCTTTGTAAAATTCTTTTTCAATTCCAACTAGTCCTATGTTAGAAGGGGCCACTTTTAAAGTTGGGATTTCAGTATCTAAAATAATGTCATTAAGTTCTTTTGTACCTAACATAACATGATAAATATTATATTCATAAGTATCTCTGTGGAAACCTAAAGAAGTTGTAGCATTTGCTTGAGGATCTGCATCCACTAATAATACTCTCTTACCTTCTAATGCTAGGGCCGCACTTAAATTTACCGCTGTAGTAGTTTTACCTACCCCACCTTTTTGATTTGCTATTGCTATTACTTCACTCATCTTAAACCGAATACCTTTTGTTCATTTATAGATATTGAGCCATCAGGGTTCAATATTGATTTTTTTAATGAAACTTTTTTATTATCAATGTTTGTTTCGTATTCCAAACTCAAAGAGTATTCTATCTTATACTCACTAAATATTTCCTTCCATGAAATTCTTTTTTCTAAGATATCAAAGTAATTATTTAATAAGTGTATTTTATCAATAACAATATCTAATTTTCCATAATCTTTATTTACCTCGATTAGATTTAAACCAATGCCACATAAAAATAAATTATTCGATAAATTAGTAATCGTTCCCCCTATTTTTTTATTTTCTAAGTAAAAATCATTGGGCCATTTAAGCCAAAGTTTCGAACCCATTTCTTTTAGTGTTCTTTTTAATAAAAACGAGAAATAAATAGAAGCACTTTGCATAGGTAAATCGCTGGGCAATAATTCTTTTTCCAAAACAAAAGAGAAAAATAAATTGCCTTCTTTTCCTAACCATTCATTTCCTCTGCTTCCAATTCCTTTGTTTTGTTTAAAACTTAGAATACACAAAGGTTTGGAATAAACATTGTTTTTTAAGTACTCTTTTAAATATTTATGAGTTGAATCAACTTCTTTTAATTGGATTATTTGCATAAAACATTATACATAATTACTTATTAATACAAATCTAATATAATGTAATTTATATTTATTTTAAACAAAAAGGCTAAGTGTGTTAGATCCTGTTTTACCTATTGCTTTGTATCTGTTATTTGGTTATTTATTTAAAGTATTAAAAAAAGACAATTCGCAAGTTTTGGTTGATTTTGTGATTTATTTTTCCCTTCCCGCAATGATATTTGTAAAGATTTATCCCTTAGTATTAGACAGTGAAATACTCAATCTTATTCTTATGTTCAATGCTATTATACTTGGAAATCTGCTGCTAACTTATGCAATAGGAAAAGCGTTAAAACTGGATAAAAAAACCTTAGCCACTTTTATGGTAGTAGGAACATTTGGGAATACATCTTTTATTGGTTTTTCTTATATTGATGCTTTTTATGGCTCTGATTATGTTGTTTATGCTCTTATTTATGATTTGTTTGGTTCTTTTTTATTAGTAGTTTCTTTGGGAACTATTATTATAAATTGGGGAAGTGGACAAGTTGTAAACCTAAAAGCCATATCAAAAAAAGTATTGTTTTTTCCACCTATTATTATGTTTTTTATAACCGTTTTTGCAAAACTTTTCCCTGTTCCTATTTTTGTTATGAATACAGCAGAAGTAATTGGAGCAACACTGGTTCCTATTGCGATGATTGCAATTGGTATGAAATTAGAACTTAAAAACATATTTTATAAATTTAAAATAACAAGTTATTTATTGGGAACCAAAATGTTTTTAATGCCACTAATTGTTATGTGCTTATTTTCATATTTTTATAATTTAGACGATACTTGGAGTAAGACTACGATTCTTGAAGTAGCAATGCCCCCTATGACTACAGCAGTGATTTTAGCTATTCAAGGGGGACTAGATGAAAGATTGGCAGTTAATGCCTTAGTTATTGGCGTATTATTGTCTCTCTTAAGCGTAACTGGCTTTTATTTATACTTGGGCTAAAATAAACACACGTTTTGTGTTTATTTTAAGACTTCGCCAATACTTAAACGCTGTCCTCTTATATAATCAGCTGCATTTACAGCTTTTTTTGAAGGGGCTTGAAGAACATTGATTTGTAAAGATCCCTCTTTACATCCAATAATAACAGCATTTTTATCAAAAGCTAAAATTTCACCTTCTTTATTTACTGAAGCTTCGTTTATCAAAGATATTTCTTTTATTTTTAAACCAGATTCTAAAAATACACCTGGCCAATAAGAATAAGCTTTATAAGTCTGATACAGTTTTTTAGCATTTTTGAAACGTACAAGTCCATGTTCTTTTTTGATTTTTTTACATAAAGAAGAAAGAGCATTGTTTTGTTTTTTAGGCTTAATGTTCTCAAAATTATCTAAAGTATCAAGCGTAAGTTTAGCAGCGATAAAAGAGAGTTTATCAAATACTTCTGCTACTTCCATTTTATCTTCTAGTTTAAGATATTGAAGCCCTAAAATATCTCCTGTATCTAAACCTTCTTCCATAAACATAGCAGTAACGCCTGTATAAGAATCATCATTTAATATGGCTTCTTGAATAGGTGAAGCACCTCTGTATTTAGGTAATAAAGAAGCATGTAAATTCATGCAAGGAGCAAGATCCAAAATATTTTTTGGTAAAATTTGTCCATAAGCAGCTACTATAATAATGTCAGGCGCTAAAGCTTTAATTTGTTCGTAAGCTTCCTCATTATCTCTTAGTTTTTGCGGTTGATAAATAGGAATATCAATGTTTTCATTTAAACAATATTGTTTTATATGAGGCGCACTAAGTATTTGTTTTCTTCCAACTTTTTTATCTTCTTGGGTGAATAAAGCAATCACTTCATAAGAAGAAGCCAAGAGCTCCTTAAAAATACACGTAGCATAATCAGGTGTTCCCATAAAGAGAATTTTTTTAATTGACATATTGGTCCTTTGTGAGTAAAAAACTTAGGCTTTAAATAAGGTTCCACTATTATGTTTATTTTCTAATAAATATTCATGGGCTGTTTTTAAATCAAAACCCGATGTTAAAAACATAGGAATATTTTTATCCATTAAAAATTTAGCAGCTTTTAGTTTTGTAACTATTCCACCTGTAGCAAATTCAGAATTAGCAGAGTGTTTAACTTCTAAATCTTCATCTTTAATAAAAGAAACTTCTTTAATAATTTTGGCATTTGAATTCGTATGAGGATTGTCATCATAAAAACCTTCTATATCGCTCAATATTACCAACAAATCAGCATTAAAAGCAGAAGCAACATTAGCAGCTAATTGATCATTATCTCCAAATAAAAGTTCTTCATTTGCAATAACATCGTTTTCATTTACTATAGGTGTGATATTGTTTTTTAAAAGAATTTCCATTACAGCTTTAATATTTTTTGTTCGTTTTCGTGAATCAAAATCATCTGCAACTAAAAGCATTTGAGCACATTTATAGTTGTGTGTATTAAATTGTTTTTTATAGTGTTTTAATAATAAAGGTTGCCCAATTGCAGCAAGAGCTTGTCTGTTATAAATTTGTGTTTTATCTAAATCTAAAGTAATATTACCAGCAGCAACAGCACCAGAAGATACTAAAATAATTTCATAGTTTTTTTCACGCTTTAAAGCAGCTATTAAATCTACAAGATTATTTAATCTATCAAGTGCCAGATCAGAACCGTGTCTTAAAACAGCGGAACCAACCTTTATAACCAGGCGTTTCATTTTTATTGACTTAACAATTCATACAGAGCAAATCGAATAGATGCCGTATTCATTCTAGTAACAGAAGAAATAGGTAAAACAAACATTGGTTTTGTATTATCAAAACGATTGTACGTTAAATCTTGCGCATAATATTCGTATTTTTTATCAAAACCAAATTCATTTGATGGTGAAATATCTAAACCAATTTCTTTAATAAAATTTCTGATTTCTTCAACAACATCTTCTCCATAATAACCATCTGTTTTACTTAAAGCAATTGCAAAGTTTCTTGTTGCTAATTCAGGTGAAAATTTTCTTAATTCATCTTTTAATACATTGTATTGTTCAATTGGTGTTCTATGATTTGCAAGATCTACCATAAACAATAAAGTTTTAGTTCGTTCAATATGTCTTAAAAATTCCAGCCCTAAACCTCTACCTTCACTAGCACCATCAATAATCCCAGGAATATCTGCCATAACAAAAGAATTATATTCTCCTACTTCAACAACACCTAATTTAGGAGTTAAAGTAGTAAATTCGTAATTAGCAACTTCTGGTGTTGCATTTGAAGTCGTTGAAATCAAGGTTGATTTTCCAACATTTGGATATCCAACCAAACCAACATCAGCAATTAGTTTTAATTCAAAACGAACATTTAATGCAGTTCCTGGAAGTCCTGGTTGAAAATACGTAGGTCTTTGGTTTCTTGAGTTCTTAAAGTGAACATTTCCTAAACCACCTTTTCCACCTTCTAAAAGAAGAATTCTAACACCTTCAACTAATAAATCGTGTAATAATTCACCTGTTTCATCATCAAATACTTGTGTTCCTGGAGGAACTACTAAAGTCATATCTTCAGCAGACTTACCAGTCATTCTTCTTGGCATTCCTTGAACCCCATGATCTGCTTTAAAAAGTCTTCTCCCTTTGTAATATGACAAAGTATCCGTATTATTATCAACTAAAATATATACATCTCCACCTTTTCCACCGTCCCCACCATCAGGGCCACCTTTTACAACAAACTTTTCTCTTCTAAATGAAGAACATCCCTGTCCTCCTTTACCTGATCTTATTGTAAATTTCACGCTATCTATAAACATTTTATCTCCGATGTTATTAGTTGTTTTACTAATAAATAATATTCAATAATCTGTAAATCACTCAATATTATCTATTTAGCAGAATAAAAAAAGGGTGCAGGCAGAAGCCTTACACCCTTTTAAACAAATTAGTTTGACTTACGACGCTGCGTAAACTGAAACTTTTTTTCTGTTTTTATCTTTAATTTCGAATTTAACTTTTCCGTCAATTAAAGCAAAAAGAGTATGATCTTTACCCATCCCAACATTGTTACCAGGATGAACTTTAGTTCCTCTTTGTCTAATAATGATGTTTCCAGCTCTTACAACTTCTTCACCATATTTTTTAACGCCTAGTCTTCTACCAGCTGAATCTCTATTATTCTGTGTACTTCCTTGACCTTTTTTGTGAGCCATGACTTATTCCTTATGCAGCGATTTTAATGATTCTAATTTTAGTGAAGCTTTTTCTAAAACCTCTTTTTAATTTTGAATCTTTTCTTCTTCTTTTTTTGTAAATGATAATTTTCTTATCTCTATTTACACCAGTTCCATCTAAAACTACTTCAGCAGAAACTTTTGCAGATTCTACTTCTTTACCAGTTTTTAACTCACCATCGTTTAATGCTAAAACGTCAGTAATTTCTAAAGCTTCTTTTGCTGCTAAACCTGTATAATCAATATCTAAGATATCACCTTCAGACACTTTATACTGTTTACCACCACATTTAATAATTGCGTACATATTTATTCCTCTAACTTATCAATCTTTATGATTCTTTTCTAACGGGATGCAATATTATCTAAAGTTCCTTTAAGATTCCTTTAAATAGCTTACAAAGTCTTATTTCTTTCAAAATTATTATGAAACCAATGCAACAACATCCATTTCTACTAAAACATTTTTAGGTAATGTTTGAACGGCAACCGTTGAACGTACTGGTTTATGATCACCAAAAGCACTTGCATATATTTCATTTACAGCAGCAAAATCATCCATAGAATCTAAGAATATTGTAACTTTAATTACTTTATCTAAAGAAGAACCAGCAGCTTCCAATACACTTTGCAAATTTGTCATTACTTGTTGTGTTTGTTTGTTTATGTCATTTTCAACTAAATCACCTTCTGGCGTTAAAGGGATTTGTCCTGATGTGTAAATCAAACCATTTGCAATAATAGCTTGTGAATAAGGTCCAATTGCAGCAGGTGCATTGGTAGTATTAATAATTTCCATGAATTTCCTTTTATTTTATTAGGCGTATTTTAGCCAAAATATTCTTTATTGTTATAAGTTATATTTTATAAGTTTACCTATTTTTAATTGTTTTATATTGTCTTTTATTTTTCTTATTAAAAGTACTTTTTCTTTAAAATTCATATCTTGAGCATAAGTAACGTGGGTTAGTTTATTATTGTAAAATTTATCCAATAAACACAAAAGCTGTTTTTCAAATTCTTCATGTGAATATTCTTGCAAAGCTTCATTTAATAGTATCCCATTTAAAGAAGGATTTCCTATATCATGAATCAAAGTATTAAACTCTTCTACATGAAATTCAAACATAGAAGAGTCAATAATGTCTAAGACTCCATCTAACCTAGATTTATCTTCTAAAATATGTTTTAAAATGGAGAGTTCAGCTATATCAATTTTTGATAAATTAATGGCTTGTGCTCTTGATACTTTGTTAATTTGAACCAAATGTTCTCTTACATTTAATTTTTGAGCTATATATCGCTTGTATTCATCTTGGTAAATAGGATTTAGTGTTTTTAAATATTCATTGGTTTCAACCAAAGCTTTTTGTTTTTGCTGTGGATCATGGGTATCATAAGTGCTTATAATTGAGTCAATTACAAAAGCAATAAACCCCTTAGGTTTTAAAAACATTGTATTTAATTCTTCAATACGATCTTCTTTCACCATATCAGCAGGATCCAAACCTCCAGAGAAAATAACAACACCGCCTTCAAAATCTGAATGAGAGAGAATAGTGGCAGCTTTAAAAGCAGCTTTAAGACCTGCTTTATCTCCATCATATGCAAGAATAACCTTAGGTTCGCCTCTTTTAATCAAAGGCAAATGATCGGAGGTTAAAGCCGTTCCTAGCGTTGCAACTGCTGTATTAAAACCAGCTTGATGAAGCATAATAACATCTAAATAACCTTCCGTAATAATGATTTGATTTTTTTTGTAAATATGTTCTTTGGCTAAATGATAACCATATAATAAACGTGATTTATTAAATACTTTACTTTGAGGAGAATTCACATATTTGGCATTATGCCCTGTGATTGTTCTTCCCCCAAAGCCAACAATTTTTGCATTTAGAGAATAAATTGGAAAAGTAATACGCTCAATAAACCTTGAGTATAAACCACTTTGACCTGTATCAATTACGCCTAAGTCTATGGCTTCACTTAAATTATGATGATTGTTTTTTAAATAATTTATAGTATCGCCCGATTTAGGAGCATAACCTATTTCAAATTTTTCAATAGAAAATTCTGTAATACCTCTTTGTTTTATATAATCTTTGCAGGTATCGTTATTAACAAATAAACGTTGATAAAGTTTATTTAAATCTTCAATTATTTTTACGCTTTGTGCTTTTTGACCTTTATCATCATAAGAAAGTGTAACATTGTACATTCCTGCCAGTTTTTCCAAGGTTTCAGGATAAGAAAGTTTTTCATACTCCATTAAAAAATTAATAGAATCGCCCCCTACTCCACAGCCAAAACAATGGTATATTTGTTTTGCTGGGCTTACAACAAAAGAAGGAGTTGTTTCTCCATGAAAAGGACAGCAGGCTTTAAAATTTGCGCCGGCTTTTCTAAGTTCTAGAAATTGAGATATAACATCTACAACATCTAATTGGGATTTTAAGCTTTCAATTGAGTCTTTTGTAATCATATGCGATTGTATCTAATGCAATATTAGATTTTGTTTTAGCATCTTATTTATTAACCATACTTATGTTATTATATTTTATTCTTACATAACAAAGGTCTTAATGGAAGGTTTAGTATTAGAATATAGAGATCCCTTATTTGGTATTGTCATATTTTTTTCTTTGATTTTTTGTATCTCATTTTTAACATACACCTTTGGTGCATATAAAGAAAGAAAAGCAAGAAAAGAATACAGGAAACTTCTTAAGCGTTTTGAGCTTGGCAAATTAAAAGAAGAAGATTATGTGCATTTGTATAAAACATATAATTTACCTTTTGATTCTATCATCTTGTTGGCTTCAAGTTTTTTACATAAAGGCGATTATACAAAAGCAATTTCTGTATATTTAGCTCTTTTAGAACATGTAACAAACCGAGTTAAAAAAGAAGAACTCTTAGAGTTATTAGGAACTACTTATTATAAAGGTGGTTTTTTACAACGCTCAAAAGATATATTTTTAAAAATACTAAAATTTTCACCACGAAATACAAGTGCTTTGCAGTATTTATTGTTAATTTATGAAAAACTTAAAGATTTTGACAGAGCGTTTGAAGTTTTAGAATCACTTGATGAATTGCAAATAGATATTTCTAAAGATAAAATTTATATCAAAACACTAAAAGTGATACATGACCCACTTTTATCTTATGAGAAAAAAACATATGCTTTGTATGAAATCTTCCAAAAAGACAAAATAATTGAACGTTTATTTGCACAATACCTTATTATGTATAACAAAACATTTTTGTGGGAAAATATAGACAGTTTTGATGTGAATAAATTTACTGATTTAATGTGGTATCAAAAATTTGAAGATATTGATTTTGATAAAGTAAACAATAATCCTTTTTTAGAAGAGTTATACAATGCAAAATCCTATTTAAACTCTTTAAAACATTCAAAAGATTTTGACTTAGATATATTAATATTATTAAATACTCATGAGCATGATACCAAAGCCGATTTGGATTTTGAATTTATTTGTACCTCGTGTAAACATGTTCATCCTATTTTTGAATCAAGATGTCCACATTGTCATAGTATTTTAAGTTTTATTGTAAAACACATGCTTGTAAAAAATGCCTATGAAAAAAACCAATCCTTATTATAAAAGATTATTTTTAATAAATTAATCTTCTTAATGGTAAGAATGATACATAATAACTGTGCTCTTAGTGTTTTTTCATACAAAAGTTTCAAAAAGTCACAATATAAAAGCAATTGTGATAAAAATACGCAGAGCCA
>SPKZ01005487.1_pt1 | contig 12182 bp, 11 predicted proteins | sample 2456571 | NCBI WGS metagenome assembly SPKZ01 (sample SAMN11192286, study PRJNA482655) | marine metagenome | biome: ENVO:00000447; feature: ENVO:00000244|ENVO:00000211|ENVO:00000569|ENVO:00002023; material: ENVO:00002151; isolation source: ocean water from marine abyssalpelagic zone ...
CGGCGATCCATGGCGTCCCAAAATTGAACATGGGTCTTTGGAAACGATGGCGATTGAGATCGCAGCCGCGGAGGCGGCGGCGAAAGTGGATGGTGTCTGGCTAAATGCCGAGCTGCAGCCCTTCCTAGATCGGCCAGTCTGGGTGATCACAACATCTGAGACCAAACAGATGATCGACGCGGCGACGGGAGACGTCTGGTCGCCATTGGACCCTATCTCGTTTAGAGCCTTGCAGCGGCGATTTGCGGACAGCGAAGGCGAAGCGCGAATTCCTGGAACTGAAGCAACCGCCACTTATCTGACAGACAAAGCCCCTCGCGAGTATGGCGGCAGCTTGCCAGCCTGGGTGATCGAAGATGCGCGGACGCAGCAGCGGATCTATTTCGATGCGACGACCGGCGCCGTCAGATCCGTCAGAACAAATCGCTGGCGGATCTTTGATATACTCTGGCGGTTTCACATCATGGATGTCACGGGCGAAGACCGGTTCGACACATGGTGGATGAAGCTGTTCGCTTTTCTCGGACTCACAATGGTGGTGACTGGTGCGGTCTTGATGGTCGACCGCGCGCGAAAAGGGCGCTTGCTCCGCTAAGCGTCTTCGTCCTTCGAGGCTTTGACCATTTCAACTTTCAAGGTCGATCCTGGTGTGATCAACACGTCTTCGTGGCGTAGAGGAATATCAATTCCAGCTTCTGTGAACTTGTCCCAAATATTGAGCATGACGGCGGAAGATACGTTTGAAACACCGTTCTCTGGATCATTGATCCAGAACCGCACTTCGATCTCAATCGCTTCGTCGCCAAACTCCATGACCAGGCATTTCGGGGCTGGGCGCGCGAGCACGCGGTCGGTGAGCATGGCGCCTTCTTCGACGAGAGCAACGGCTTGGCGAAGATCGGTTTCATACTCGACCCGAAGGCGGCGTTTCACGCGCACTTCTTTATTAGAGTAAGACCAGTTCACCACTTTGTCCGTGATCAACATTTCGTTCGGGATAAGATGTTCTTTGCCGTCGCGGGTGATGACCGACGCATAACGAAGGCCGAGAGATTTCACGACGCCATAGGTCTCGTCCACCTCTATGACATCATCCGGTTTGATCGATCGGTCGGTGAGCAGAATCACGCCCGAAATAAAGTTCGCCACGATCTGCTGCATCCCGAAGCCGAGACCAACGCCGATTGCGCCGCCCAGCACGGCGAGCCCGGAGAGGGGTATGCCGAGGCCTGCCATGGCGAGCAATGCCGCCCCAAAGAACAGACCAATCTGAACCGCATTCCCCATAAGGATGCGAAGTGACGGTTCAACTTGGGGAAGTTCGTCGACCCGCGTTTTCAGTTTTTTGGCCAGCCAGTTGGCCGCGAACATAAACAGCGCGACGGTCGCGATCGCTTGCACCACGAAGACGGGGCTGATCGTTCGGCCGCCAAAGGGCGGTCCGATCGAGTTTAGCCAAGTCATGACTTCATCGAGAATGCCGACCGCATAGAAGGCCGCGAACACCCAGATCACCCAGCCCGCCGGCTTGCGAAATCCTTCTGGCAGGAAGGCCGTAACGATGAGGATAAGCAACCAAGCCAACGAGAGTGAAGACGCGATGCGGACAAGCGTGCTCTCCATGCCAGCCCCGGCCATTGCGGTCTGGGCCACGTAAAGCAAGCTGGCCCAAAGCGCCGGGCGCACGAGTTTGGGCGCGGTTGCTTCGATGAGGACTCTGATGTTTTTGGGCAAACGAACAAGTCCAGCGAAGACCAGGTCGCGGAAACGCGGCGTTAGGACTGCGCCGATCAATAAGGCACCGATAATCGCCCCGAACTGCCACAGATAGGGCATCAAGACGTCGGCGCTTAGCAAATTGCTCTGCGCCCAACCGAGTGGGTCGGCGAGGATTGGATCGGCACAATCGAACAGGCCAGATGTCACTTCTGCAGGTGCAGACTCAGCTTCCGCTGTAGTCGTCGTGTCGGATGCAGGCACGAGATAGTATTGACCATCAGGCTCCTGAACGAGCTCCATAGCTTGGGCGGATTCAGGTACCTGATCGACTTGCGCGATAACTTGCGGGTCTGTTTCGTTTTCCATGTCGGCCTTGTTTGCAAAACTTAGGCCTGGAGAAGTACCTTAGACCGGCGGGTAGGGGAACACAGAGGTTGTAGCGCCGAGATCGGTGAAGCTTCCCTCCATCGCGCTAAGACCCTGTTCAATCAGGGTTTCTGGCGTCCAGCCTTCCATACGTGACACAGATTTCACCGGGCGAGGCTGGTTGAACAGAACAACCTCATTGCCGCGGACGCTGAAAATCTGTCCGTTTACGTGCTTGGCGCCGTCTGCGCAGAGAGTAACGGCAAGCTGTGCGACCTGGTCAGCGCGCATACCAGTTCGCATCCGCTCAACACGCTCGGCGCCCGCTTCGTCTTTCACTGGGATAGAGGCAATCATCCGGGTCCAGGCAAATGGCGCGATAATGTTCGAGCGAACATTCTTGCGCGCGCCTTCCATTGCAACAATGCGCGATAGGCCCGCAATGCCCATCTTGGCGGCGGCATAGTTTGCTTGGCCGATGTTTCCAATCAGGCCCGATGTTGAGGTGAATAGAACAAAGCTACCGTCTTCTTGCTCACGGAAATGCTCAACGGCAGCGCGCGTGACATTGAACGATCCGTGAAGGTGGACATCAATCACGGCCTTCCAGTCATCCTCGCTCATTTTATGAAACATGCCGTCCCGTAGGATACCTGCCGGGTTAATAATGCCGTGGAGGTCGCCAAACGTATCTTTGGCTTGTTCAACCATGCCCTCGACGGCGGACATGTCAGTAACGCTTTCAGAGTTGGAAACGGCTTCGCCGCCAGCGTCCCGAATTTCCTGCGCGACTTGTTCTGCGAGGCCCGCATCGCCCGATGTGTCACCGCTATCGGTGAGGGCGCCGCCGAGATCGTTGACGACAATTTTAGCGCCTTCGCGTGCAGCTAAGAGCGCGCACTCTTTGCCAATGCCATTGCCGCCACCTGTAATCAGAATGACCTTGCCGTCTAAAACGCCCATAGCGCCCTCCATAACTGTCTTGATGAGTGGCGAGACAGCATGGATTTTCGAGTGCGGCAAGGGTGCCGCCGCGACGTCTCGGTCTAGCTAGACTGCAGCGGTGTCATTCCATCGCCGTCTCGTGTGGTCACATAAGTCGCGACCTCGTTGGACGTGTAGGTTTCCTGCGTCACATCTGTGACTTTCTTATAATCCGCGCGCGCTTCGTCTTGGGTCAGTGTGACCAGGATCCAGCCATTATCGAATGGGTCATGGAAATCGACTTCAGCATTGGCCTCTTCAAACTGGGCCCCAAGGTCTGGCACTTCTTTAATGTACGTGCCCAGCCCTGGAGAGGTTACTGAGGTGCACCCGAACTCGACGCCGCGCTGTTCATTCTCGGCATCCACCAGGGTGTTCGCCCAAGCGGTGTGAGTATCCCCGGTGAGGGTCACCAAACGTGCACCGGCCTCTTTCGCGCTCGCATAGAGGCGGTCGCGGGCGGCTGGAAATCCATCCCAAGCGTCGAGGTTGAATGGAAGGCCGAGCTGGCTGAACGGGATCAGTTGCTGAATATAGCCAACATCCTGAGCGGCTTTCTGCTCGTCTGTCATGGTCTGCATGAAGTTTGGCGGTCGAACTCTTGCCATGACGATTTGGTTGGCGAGCACCTGCCAGCTCTTGCCAGATTCAGCGGAGGTTTTGAGTTCTTGATCCAGCCAGGATTCTTGAGCAGCGCCGAGCATCGTCCGTTCCGGATCTTGAACGCGGATCATTGTGTTGGTTGCAGCGAGGGGGATTGCGCTCGATTCCAGCCCCCCAAGCTCAGCAAACCAGCTAATCTCGTCTGACCGTCCGGTGAGCCGGGTCTCCAGGCACATCACAGAGGCGACGTCGCCAAAGTCAAAGCGCCGATACAAAGCTTCTCGGGCCTTTCCGACGGCTGGATCGCGCACCGGCATCCATTCTAGGTAGGCTTGAACTGCAGCTTGTTTGCGATCTGTCCAATTGCCTTCATTCTGTTCCGGATTGTGGTTCTCAGCCCCAGAGCGATAGGAGTTGTTGGTGCTCTCATGATCGTCCCAGGTGCAGATCCAAGGCGCAGCGGCATGCGCGGCCTGAAGGTCTGCGTCCGTCTTATATTGCGCGTGGCGTGTGCGGTAATCATCCAACGAGACGATCTCGAGCGGTGGCTCATGATTGCGATCAATCTCTTGGCCGACTGTGCCGCCATAGCCGTCAATGCCATACTCATAAAGATAGTCGCCGAGATGGATCACGGCGTCCAAATCTGCGGTATTGGCGATCTCGCGATACACGTGGAATCGGCCGAACGGATAGTTTGAGCAAGATATGACGGCAAACTTAACCGGCGCACCGCCGCTCGCGGCCGTCGTTCGCGTCCGTCCAATCGGAGAGCCAACATCGCCGGAGGTGACTTTCGCATTGAAGCGGAAATAGTATTCTTTGTCGGCCTCAAGACCGGTCAGATTGACCTTCACGGTATAGTCGCGTTCTGGCACCGCATAGCCTTGGCCATACTTAACAGGGCGCTGCATCTCGGCATCTTCGAAAACACCGAAACTAACCGGAACGGCCACATCTGGATAAGCGGCATCTGGGGTCACTCGCGTCCAGATGATGACGCTATCGGGCAGCGGATCCCCGGAGGCGACGCCATGAATGAAGTTGACGTTACCGGGATAGGCGGGACGATCATCCGGGCTGACCGTAATACGTGCTTCTGAATCAATGATCGGCTCTTGGCTGCACGCCACCAAGCCTAAAACACTACCGCTTGCCCCTAAAAGCCCGCGCCGGGTCAGTTTTCCCATAGTTCCGTCTCTCTTCTTGCGGCTGCAGTTGCGATTGCAGCATGACCTTTGCCTTATCGTCGGTTTATACCGCTCTTATGACAGAATTATCAGCTTTAGCAGGCGAAAACGATAAGGGAACCCGGCTGGACCGTTTCCTAAGCGAGCAGATTGAGTCGCTTTCACGATCACGCGCCAAAACGCTGATCAAAGAGGGTCATGTTCGACAGCGTCGCGGCGATGATGAAATCGTTCAAAATGATCCAAAAACACCGGCGATTCCTGGCGTCGAGTACACGGTCATTATGCCTGATCCCGTCCCGGCCGTCCCGGCGCCCGAGAATATTCCACTCGATATTCTGTTTGAGGATGAGCACCTGATCCTCATCAATAAAGCCTCTGGAATGGCCGTGCATCCTGCACCAGGAACCTGGCAGGGGACTCTGGTCAACGCGCTGCTCCACCATTGCAAAGGACAGCTGCCGGGAATTGGCGGGGTTGAGCGCCCCGGCATCGTACATCGGATCGATAAAGAGACTACGGGTGTCTTGGTCGTCGCGAAGACTGAAGCGGCGCACAAAGGCTTGTCAGACCTTTTCGCTACGCACGATATCGACCGGACGTATCTTGCGCTGACCCGAGGTCGACCCCGCCCGTCCGCGGGTACGGTTACCGGAGACATCGCAAGAAGTCCGCGCGATCGAAAGAAGATGGCAGTGGTCCCAGATGGCGAAGGCCGACACGCCGTGACCCATTACAAGACACTCGAGTCTTTTGGTGAGATCAGCAAAAGCGAAGCGCTGCCCGCAGCAGCATTGATCGAATGCAAACTGGAAACAGGACGAACCCATCAAATTCGGGTGCATATGGCGCACCTTGGCTATTCTCTGATCGGCGATCCTGTTTACGGCCGTCATCGCGGGATCAAAGCTTTTGGGAGCGGGCCCGACTTTGATGCAGCCACCAGTCTCGCGCGAAAGCTAACCCGTCAGGCGCTGCATGCGGCAAGTCTTGGGTTTAAGCATCCGGTGACAGGAGAGCATGTCTTCGTTGAAACGCCGCTGCCAGATGATTTGGCTGCTCTGCACAGAGCCCTCAAGCGTCTCTAGTCGCGTACCATTTTCGGCGGCGTTCCGTTCGATTTGCTGGACAAGAATTTGACGAAGCTCTCTGACAAGCGTTTCACGTCCCCGCGTAGGCGGCCATACTTGCCGCGAAGCGTATCATAGCTGTCGAGATCCGCGCGATCCATCGCGTTTAATGCCTGTACGGATTCGGGAATGGTCGGGCCAAAGGTTCGGTCTTTGAGGTAAATCTCTTTCAATTCCGTCTCAGCCGTCCGCGCATACTTTGTGTTGCGGAAGCGGGTGATCACAACAAAATTGTTGGAGGCCAAGTGCGGTGTCACATTGCCGATAATCCAATCGGAGAATTGCTTGGTGCCCCAGATCGAAACAGAGTCGGCGAGTGTAGGCGTCACATACTGGTTGGCAATCGAGAGGCCTGCACGCGCCAAAGGCGAGAGGTAAGGCGGCGTGTCGATCAAAATCACGTCGTACAGATTCGCCAGAGGCTCGAGTGCCTTTTCCATATGTCCAGCGAGATAGCTAGCAAGCCGGCTAGGCGCCATGCCTTTTGTGTAGAGCTTTTCTTCCAGCTCCATCTCAGTCAGGCGGAGTTGCGTGTGAGCGGGAAGGATCGACACCCATCCCATACGCTCGTCGCGTTCTTCGGCCCGGCGCAGCTCTTCAAGAGTTACGGCATTCGGTAAGATGAGATTGGCGATGTTTGGCGGTTCATTCTCGGCGAACTGCTTTATCAGATGGTGGACGCCTTTGCCTTGCTCAAAAGCCATCTGAAGACCGCGATCGGTCAGCAGCATTTGGCTCGAATTGGCCTGTGGATCGAGATCCACTACGAGCACGTCCGCGCCATAATAATAAGCCAGCCCGTCCGCGAGCATGAGCGTCGTCGTTGATTTTCCTACGCCGCCTTTAAGATTGGCGATCGCCGCAATTGTTGCAGACATATTGTCCCTCTCCGTCGCGACTGTTTTGGCATAGAAGCCGCGCGCCCGGAAGGGTTGTTAGTGAGTCGCAGTCGAAACAGTTGATCGATATTGGGAATGAAGAAAAGATTTGCGTGCTAACAAGTCGGTCGCTCTTGCACGATCTTCTCGCAACCCATGGGTTGCTGCGTTAAAATTCCCCTTACAGGCGAACCTGTTTGCAAACGCAGCAAAATCGGTATCATTCTTAACAATCAGTGAAGTATCCTTTCCGGGAAAGATCACAAGGGGACGCGCCCAAACACATTCTGCGATGTGTTTGGCAAGGTTCTTGCTCAATGGTTACTGAGCTATGAACAAACCCCTTTGGTGTGGGTGAGTGTGGGACGAAAAATGGGTTATCAACCTTATACTAGAGATTTGCGCGACATAGAATATGTTGCGGCGCAGCAAAAAGAAGCCGATCGCAGGCGTTATTTCCGGCTGAAGCGTGCAACGGATATTGTAATTGCGACAGCCGCGATCACTTTCCTTTTACCCGTACTATTGCCAATCGCCATTCTGATCAGATTAACTGATGGCGGACCGGCTCTGTTCAAACACAAACGTATCGGTCGAAATGGTGAGGCGTTTGAATGCTTCAAATTTCGCTCCATGGTGACCGATTCTCAAGCTCGACTAGAGCGCCTGCTGGAAAGCGATGAAGCTGCTCGAGCAGAGTGGAAAGCGACCCAAAAGCTGACCAATGACCCACGCATTACAGCTTTGGGGGCATTCCTGCGGAAGTCCTCGCTCGATGAATTGCCGCAACTTATCAATGTCTTGAAGGGTGAGATGTCCATCGTTGGACCACGCCCGATTACAGAGAGCGAAATCGAAAGATATGGCGACGATTTCGATAAGTATGTCAGCGTTCGCCCTGGCTTGACGGGACTTTGGCAAGTAAGCGGCCGAAGCGGTACGACTTACGCGCGGCGCGTGGCACTCGACGTGGAATATGTTCGCAATGGATCCTACTCTGGTGATATCAAGATCATGTTCCAGACAGTCCCTGCAGTCTTAATGTCAGACGGCGCGAAGTAGATACAGACTTGCTCTACTTCGCAGCTTAAGATCTGATCAACAAAGCTTAATTATATTCTTCCTCGAACGATGCTATATCAAGGCGGGATATCGAGAGGGTTGCATGAACTATATTGCGGGCGAAAACGAAGCCCGAGCGGGTTCGATCGACTTTCGATCTACCAAAAGCTCACAGCAAAAAGACGTTGTTCATTCCTCTAAACGTGAGAAATGGCCGCTTTGGTGGACGGTTCTTGGGGTGACGATTTTCTGCGCGATGGTTTGGGGCGCAATCATTCAATTCTTGTTTCTCTAAAGCGCCTTCATGGCATGAAGACTGCATAAATTCCTGACGAGACTGACGTACGAGCTAGGCGCTTCGCCCTGGTCGTGCGTCAGCACCAGGGAATTACTGCGCTATGAAATTCTACAACCTGCAAGCCCTTCGAGCGATTGTAGCGCTCCTTTGTTTGCAGTTTGCATTATCGTTTCGGCGAATTGCTACAAGTTCTTTGAACAGCCGACGACGCGGCTATTTAAAAAATTGTATACTCGGTTTAGGTTGGAAAACGATTTTCGTATACTTCAGTCCTATCGATAAACCGAGTTTGGTTGGTAAATGATGCAGAACGATGGCACTATTGCGCGCGTCTATTCGAGCCGCGCAGGCGGGACTCTCTTCGAGCAGTCACTGTTTGTGATCTGGTTCTTGGTGATCGGTCTGCCAATTGATGCGATCACGCCGCTCAGATATCTGTTCATATTATACTTTTTCTCGTTTTTCTTATTGGATTCGAGAAACGTGTTTTCGAGCTTGGCCCGATCCTGGTGGCTCTTACCCTTCGCGATGATCGCACTGCTATCTTTTTACTGGTCACCATACGCCTCTGCGGCATTGCGATTAGCGGCTCTGATGTGCATCTCCACGCTGATTATTATCATTTCAGCAGCGAGATTTACACCGCGCCAGATCATTAGGTGCGTGTTTATTTCGAGTATCTTTTTGGGATTGTATATCGTCGCTTACCCAGTGCCGATTACGGAAGGTGGGCCTTGGGGAAGTAAGAACTTCGCGGCCTTGCATATGCTGACAGCTTTTATCGTGAGTTTCGTTACCATCTTGGATCGAGGCGAGACAAAACAACTTAGAATGCTTGGGGTTCTGTTCACGCCATTCTTTGCTTTTCTGGTCATCAGCGCTCAATCAACCACCGCGCTATTCATGCTGTTTGTGAGCTTTGTGATGATTGCCGGATTGCGGGTCTTCTTCCTGGATGCGCGCGGTGTACGAAACTTATTTGGATTTTTGCTCGTCTTCGCGTTCGGGCTCGGACTGGCGATAATGTATGCGATGCTGATTTTCGTTGATCAGCAGGTCATTGACTCGTTTCTCGGTGCGTTCGGCAAAGACTCAAGTTTCACGGGGCGTACCAGTTTGTGGGACGAGGCCGAGCACCAGATTAGTATGCGGCCGTTGCTCGGCGTCGGCCTTGAAGGTTTTTGGCAGTATGACATTGGAGCAGCTCAGACTCTGAATGAGAACGATCACAAACCCTTCGGGACGAATTTGACGTTCCACAACGTTCATTTAGAGGTAATGGTACATACCGGCTATGTCGGATATAGCCTCTTCTTCTTATCCATCCTAGCCGTCATAATCTTAAACTTAAAGCGCCTATTCAGCCAACCTGACATGCAGGTGATCGGTTTCTGCACCGTGATTGTGATTGGCTTGATTTCATCTTTTGTTGAATCGTCATTATGGGGACCGTTCAACATTCAGGCTTTCTTATTCTTCGTTGGAGGCGCGGCGTATGCCCAGCGTCCAAGCCGTAAATTGATCGGCCATCTCATCATCGACAATCGCAATAAACAGGCTTTTCAAGCGCAATAAGTTCTTCAGTCGATCTCTCATTCTTCTTGCCGAGCGCGCGGACACAAAATGCAATATCTGACAGGCGACAGAGCAATCGATGCATTGGAAAAATGTATCAAGGAAAGTGATCCGAACCGCCGATACTTTATCGATTTTGACTTTACGCTTTTGCTCGCCAGCTCGACGGATGAGTATTTGCAGTCTGCCAGACCGAGCTTCTTGTTCAGGCCGTTCCTAAAACTGCTCGGGCTTGTTCGCCCTTGGGTTTTTCGAGGTCGGAATGGGGTCTTTTTGTACCGAGACGCAACACGCTTGAATGTGATGCAAAAGCTAAGACCGGCGCTTTCTTCTGATTTTGAAGGCATCGCGCGCGAGCGGTTCGCTCTGAAGAAAAATGACAAGCTCCTTCAAATGCTAGAAGCGGTCGACCCCAGCAAAATTACGATTGTCTCCTTTGGCCTAAAAGACGCAATAAGGGCGATGTTAAAAGGCAGCCAATTGGAATCTTGTGACATTGTCGCCTCAAGCCAAAAAGATTTGGTGACGGATCGACGAAATGGAAAGATTCAAATGTTAGAGGCGGCTCAATGTCTGCCTGATCGCACCGGCGATGTGATTATCACAGACTCTGATCATGATGACCGAGACTTGCTCGAATATGTTGAGCATGGATTTCATATTGAATGGCTATGAGGACCGACAAGACCGCGATGACACATCTTAAGTGGCCCTTCTATTATACAGCGAAAATCAAACGCACCCCGAGCTTTTTGATTAAACAAGTTTTCTTGGAAGAGTTTGTCATTGTCCTCCTAGCCTTCAGTCTTTTTCGGGCATCATTCGATTTGAGCGTGATCGTTTGCCTAATCTCTTTGTTCGCGGCGATGATCAGTGTTTACGAGATCGGATATGCTGAGAACGACCGGATCGGACAGAGCAAAGAAGCCGACCCAAAACTCTCAAAAAGTTTTCAGGACCTAGACCAGTTTGTAATTGCTCCTTATTCCTGGGGATGGGCGGTCATTTTTACCATTTTGGGAGTGCTTTTGCTGGGCGACGGAAATCGCGCAGAGGCCTTATCGCGAATAGGACTGGAAGACCTTGGTGCAGGCCCGACTGGCATGGGGGCAATGGTTGCGATCTGGCTTGGAATGGTTGCGTTGTGTCAGGCCATTTTTGCGATCTTCAATCATGCGACCTTGATCTGGCGGGTCTATACATACGTCCCGCTCCATATCTCTAAATATCTGGCACCCATCGTGTTTTTCGAGATCGGATTGGTGGGCGCTGTGCTTTTGGCTGCTCACATCGTCAGGACTTGGGCGGCATACGCTGTTCGGCGTTCTGGCGGAGACATAGACTTTTTGTCGAGCCAACTGATCCGGTTGGTTTTCTTTGCGATGATCGTCGGATTCGTGAGCCTAGCGACTCCGGAAAGTGGCATTTGGACGGCGTGGCAAACGTGGCTCATCATCACCTTTTGCGCCTTGCGAGCGGCCCCTGAAGTTTGGCGTAAGATGATCAAGGCTCAGTAACGCCGATTGGGGGCGGGGACCGTTTCGTATTGCTCCCGCGCCCGCTGCCTATAGAGTTTGAACAGATCTTGGAATAAAAGCCGGCGACCTACGGGAACGGCCGCCGGCTTCCAGTGTTCTATAGCTCCCAGATGACTAAGGGCTGTGATGCTTTCCCTTAGCTCACGGGAAGAAGCTCAGACGCAGTGATAGGACATTGTCCTCGAATGGATCAATGTCGGACTCTTGCTTGGTAAATCGATATCCGCCTCGAACCTGAATGTTTGGGTTCAGTTTCCAAACGGCACCGACATCAAACGTGGTTTGCTCGTCTTCACGGTCGAATGGATTGAACTCACGCGTTTCGTAGTTCAAGCTTCCCGAGAGGATGACTGTCCGCAGGAGCTCGTGGTCCAAGCCCACGCCGTACGTCGACACCAACGCGCTCGACGCGCCTGTCGTACCAGCATCCGATACGCGCCGTGATGCAAATGCTCTGGCGGTTGTCAGCTGCGTCAAGAACCAACGGAGATCGGCGTTGAGACCAAACTCATCAATATCTTCCAGCGTTGGGTCAGCTGGATCAAAGCTTTGATACTCGGCGCTAACCTGTCCGCGCAAGCTGACAGGAAGTTCAAAACTTGTACCGACGCGAACGATATTACCCGAGATATCGCGGTTGACCCCTCCGGCTGTTAGGTTGTCATATTCGCGATCGACATTCTCGAGCTCGGCGATCACAGCCCAGTCTCTAGAGACGGCATACTCGACGTTCGCTGCGACGCGCGTCTCATCATAGTCTCGGAAGTCTTGGTCTAAGAGGAGGCCGTCTGGCGTTGTCACGTCAGAGAAGTCGAATGTTTCTTGAGAAAACCGGCCTC
>SPKZ01010045.1_pt1 | contig 12174 bp, 11 predicted proteins | sample 2456571 | NCBI WGS metagenome assembly SPKZ01 (sample SAMN11192286, study PRJNA482655) | marine metagenome | biome: ENVO:00000447; feature: ENVO:00000244|ENVO:00000211|ENVO:00000569|ENVO:00002023; material: ENVO:00002151; isolation source: ocean water from marine abyssalpelagic zone ...
ACCGCGCCTCCGGGCGCCTGGTCCTCACCCTGGTGGGAAACGCCGGGCAGTGTCCTCTCCACGGCTTCGCGCGTCCGCAAGACTCCTGACGCCGGCTCCCGGGAGAACACCCCGTGCGGGCCCCCCACCCGCGCGCAACTTCGCGCTCAGGTTCCCGAGCCGTCTTGGCGATCCATGGACGGGAGCGCTCGGGTGAAGATCTTGGTCGTGCTATCGATCGCGTCGCTGCCGCTGATGGGCGCGCTGGTGGGTGTCCGCCTGCTGCTCGCCGGGCGCCGGAGCCGCCAGCTGCCGGAGCTCTTCGTCGGGCTCGGGCTCACGCTCACGATGTGCATCGGGTTGCCGCTGTCCGCCATCGGACGCATCCCCGCAGTCGTGGAAACCGCGTTCGGCGGCGTCGCCTTCGCCCTGGGACTGTTCGTCTCCATGGCCGGCGTGGCGTGCCTCTACGCCTTCACCTGGCGGGTCTTCCGCGCGAACGATGCATGGGCCATCGGTCTCGTCGCCGCGGCGACGCTCCTCTTGTTCAGCCACGCCCTCGGGCTGCTCGACGCCGCCGCCGGTTTCACCGAGGTGGATCAGATCTTCCTGCGCACGAAGCCCTGGGCCTGCGCAATCTGTGTCGTCGGAGCGAGCGCCTTCGTGTGGACGAGCATCGAATCCGTCAACTATTACGTGATGCTGCGCCGCTGCCTGGCGCTCGGACTCGCCGACGCCGTGGTCGCCAACCGGTTCCTGCTGTGGTCCGTGACCGGGGTGACCGTCACGGCGCTGTGCGCGGGGCTCACGACGGCCCTGCTCTCGGGCCAGGCAGCTCTCCGCGACCCCCTGCCTCTCGCGCTCATCGCCGCGTGCGGCGTCGTCGCAAGCACCGCGGGGTACCTCGCGTTCCTGCCCCCCGAACCGTATCTGCGCGCCATCCGTCAGCGCTTCGACCGAGAGCTCGGTCTCGGGCTCGACTAGAGGTCCAGCCGGAACGTGGGGTCCGCGGACCGCGAATCTGCGGCATTGCGGGCTAGCGTCCACTCCACACGGGACTTCGCTTCTCCGCGAACGCGCGCGCAGCTTCGGCCGCGTCCTCGGTGCGCCGCAGCGGGCGGCCGAACTCCTCCTGTAGGGGATACGCGCGTTCGAGGGGGACGCCGAGGAGCTCGCGGACGCCGCGTCGAGTTTCGCGGACCGCGAGCGGCGCGTTGCTCGCGATGGCGTCGGCGATATCGAAGGCCGTATCGAGCAGCTCGTCGGCGGGAACGACCCGGTTCACGAGTCCGACCTCGAGGGCCTGCGCAGCGTCGATCGGGCGCGCGGTGAGCAGGAGCTCCTGGGCGTGCACCCAGGGAATCTGCCGCGGCAGCAGCACGGTGGAGTTTCCCGTTGGGTAGAGACCGAGCGCGACTTCTTCCAACGCAAAGGTCGCCTCGGGCACGGCGATGCGGATCTCCGCCGCGAGCATCAGATCGAAGCCGCCGGCGCGCGCGTGGCCGTTGATCGCGCACACGAGTGGCGTGGCGAGGTCGAACCCGGCGAGGAGCGCTGTCGACACCGCGCGCAGCCCCTCGAACACCTCGGGGGAAACGCGTTCGCCGCGGGCGAGCCGCTGCGCCTCCGGGATGGTGGCCTTCATGTCCATCCCCGAGCAGAACACGCGATCGCCGCGGCCGGTGACGACGGCACAGCGTATTTCGGGATCGCCCGCGATGCGCTCCCAGCTCGCCGCCAGCTCCCGAAGCGTCGGGGGATCGAGCGCATTCGCGCGCTCGGGCCGATCGATCGTCACGAGTGCAACGTGCGAGTGGTCGTCGGGTAGCTCGAAGCGAACGGCCATGTCTCCTCCACTGCTCTTGGTTTCGAAAACTCAGGTGAAGCGTGGTGTCGCATCCGTGCGACACCCCATTGGCCGTTCGACATTTCAACAGTTTCAGAACCAGCTGTCGAACCGGACGACCCGGATGAACACCGTAATCACAATAAAGTGTATTCCCGACATCGAGCCGGCCGCGATCCGCACCGAACCGCAGGGAATGCCGCAACAGCCCATCGAGAACTGCGGGGTCATCGGGACCCTTCACGTTCTGGCTCGTCGAGGCCTGGACGCGCGCCGGGAACGTCGCGCCCGAGCGCCTCGAAGCCGCGCGGCTCCTATTCGAACAGAGGCTCGGCGACGCGAATCCCCTCGGCCGGTACACCGAGGAGACCGCCCCCTCGGGCGAGGCCCTCGGAGATTTCCCCCAGGCGTTTACACACCCCGCTCTCATCGGCGCGCTATTCAACCTCGATCGAATGCTGGGCGGCCGCCGGCACTGGGAGCCCCCGCGACCGCCAACGCCCCGTCGTTCCATCCGTTTCCGCCCGTGGTGGAACCTCCCCATCGGTCCCGACGAGGGTCTAATCCCCCGTGTTCACTTGACAGTCCGACAGCCGTGAAATCCAATAGTGACTCCCGTTTCACGCTGGAGTGGTCGATAGCTTGCAAGATATGAACCGATTCGACCGCGTTCTGCTGATCCGCCACCTTGCGATCTGCATCGGCGCTGTGACCGCCTATGTGCTCCGCCAGGAGCTGAGCATCGGTTACACCGCGCTTTGGATCGTGGGCATCAGCTCGTGGCTGAACTTCGGCGCGTACTTCTTTCGAACCCGCGAGTCCCTTACCCGGCTGTGTCTGATCGCGTCGCCGATCATCGGCGTGGGCAGCTGGGCCGCGCTGTCGAGCGTGACGAACGGTGTAGCGTCCCCCTTCGTGGCGGGGCTCTGGCTCGAGGTGATCTTGTCGGCGATGGCGCTTGCGCCCACCGGCATCATCCTCGTCACGGGCGGGGCGGTAGCGGCGCTCTGGCTCCAGCAGGCCTGGATCGGCTTCGACGGAGCGGCAGTTCCGATGATCCTCAACTCGGGGTTCCTGCTCGGGATGGGCGGTGCGACGTTCCTCGTGAACCGGCGCTGGGCGTACACCCACGAGCTGCTCACCCGCAGCCACGATCAGCTCGGCAACCGTCTCGAGTCCCTCGAGCAACAACTCGAAGACGGGCGTGCCCTCAGCTCCCTGGGTGAGGGTGCGGCGCGACTCGCTCACGGTCACAAGAACGCCGTGCACAGCCTTCGAGGCTTCGTGAGCCTGATCGAGCCAAAGCTCAAGGGCAGCGAAACCGCCCTCGAGGGGCTGCGGATGGCGATCGACGACCTCGAGCAGCTCGCCTTCCTGACCCTCAACCAGGACGCGGCTGCCGGATCGCCGACCCCCGCTGTCGACGACTGCGCCGTTCGGCCCGAATCCGCGATCGCGCGGGCCCTCGAAGAGATCGCGGTCTCATACCCGGGCGTGCGCTTCGTGAACAGCGCGAGCGGCGGCGACCCGGAGCTTCAACTGCCGTCGTCGGACTTCGTCGAGGTCGTGCGCGCCATCCTGACGAATGCCGCCGAATCGATGAACGGGAAAGGCGACGCGCGCATCGAGAGCTTCTCGACGCCTTCGGAGTTTCACATCATCGTGAGCGACGACGGGCCGGGATTCGCCGTCGACGAGATCGAGAGAGTCTTCGAGCGGGCGTTCACCACCAAGCCCGAGGGAAGTGGCTACGGGCTCTACCTGTCGCGCCGCTTCATCGAGCAGCAGGGCGGCAAGCTCACCGCGCGCGCCGGTAAAGACAATGGCGCGGTGTTCGAGATCTCGATCCCCCTCCACCGGGAGCGGCTCGCCATCGCCGGAGGGGGGGCTTGAAGGCGTCGATCCTCATCGTCGAAGACGACCGGGCCGCGTCGACCTACATACGACTCCTCCTCGAAGGAGAGGGCTACACGGTGCGAACTACGTCGAATGGCGTAGAGGCGCTCGTCGCGCTCGAGGAGGAGAGCTTCGACCTGATGCTCTCCGATGTGAACATGCCGGAGATGGACGGTCTCGAGCTCACCTCCCACGTGCAGCAGCGCTGGCACGGCTTGCCGGTCATCGTCATCACGGCCGACAACGATGTCTCCGACGTGGTCGAAGCCATGCAGCTCGGCGCGATCAACTACCTCGTGAAGCCGGCGCCCCCCGCACTCGTCCTGTCGGCGGTGGAAAAAGCGCTGGCGGCCCGGACGAGAGAGCAACGCGGCGGCGGGCACGCGGCGGAGATCATGGGCACGAGCAAGGGCATCGTCAAGGTGCGGCACCTCGTCGCGCTCGCGGCCCGCAGTGACGTGCACGTGCTCATCACCGGTGAGACCGGTACGGGCAAGGAGCTCGTCGCCCACGCGATCCACCGAACGTCGAACCTCACCGACGGACCGTTCGTAGCTCACAACTGCGCGGTGTCGCCGCGCGACCTGTTCGAGAGCGAGTTCTTCGGCCACCGCAAGGGCGCTTTCACGGGCGCCGAGCGGGAGCACGCGGGTCTGCTCACCCGCGCCGACGGCGGCGTGCTCTTCCTCGACGAACTCGAGACCCTCGACCCCATTCACCAGGCAAAGCTGCTGCGCGTCCTCGACGATGGTGTGATCCGCCCCGTCGGCTCTGAGAAAACTCACCAGGTGTCGGTCCGATTCCTGGCGGCCACGAATCTCGATCCGGCGAAGATGATGGCCTCCGATGGTCTACGGGAAGACCTCTACTACCGGCTGCGCGGTTTCGAGATCGCGATTCCACCGCTGCGCGAGCGCCGGGAGGACATCCCTGCCCTGGCCATGCACTTCGATCCCCCCGACGCGCCCGGCTTCACGCCGGAAGCGATCGACCTGCTCGCGCGGGCGCCCTGGCCCGGCAACGTCCGGCAGCTGCGCAACGCCGTGGTAAGCGCGCGCGCCGCGGCCGGCGAGAGCAAGATCGGCTCGCATCACATCTCCGTCGACAGCGCCACGACGCCGCGGCGCGAGCAGTCGTCCCAACTCGTGGTGCAGGGCGGGACGCTCCGCGAAATCGAGCGCAACGCCATCGTTCAGACGATCGAGAGCTGCGGCGGCAACCGCACGCAGGCGGCGCAGATGCTGGGCATCGACCGCTCGACGCTGCGCCGGAAGCTCAAGGAATTCGGAATCGAGTAGCGCCGCGTTCGAAGGGGCGATCAGAGGCGGCGCGCCACCTCGGCGGCCCCGCGAAGCGGCGTGCGCGGGTCGAGGGCAACCGAGACTTCGATGCCGCGCAGCACCTCCGAGAAGCGCCCCTTGTTCGTGAACGACTCGAGGAACGAGCCGTTCTTCAGCACGGGCAGCATCTTCGGCGCGATCCCTCCTCCGATCATGACGCCGCCAAGCGCCATGCAGCGGAGCGCCATGTTCCCGGCTTCGGAGCCGTAGATCGACGCGAAGCGCTGCGCCGCTCGGGTGCAGACCGGATCGAGACCATCGTTTCCGACCTCGCTGATCACACCACTCGGATCCTCGTTCTGCAGACGCTCGTACAGCCAGACCGGCTCGACGACGCCGCTCACCTCGCGAAGGTAGCGGTAGAGGTTGTAGAGGCCGGGGCCGGAGAGGACGCGCTCGTAGCTGACGTGGCTTCCGAATTCCCGCTGCAGGAACTGCAGGAGTCCGATTTCTTCGTCGTCGCGCGGGGCGAAGCCGCCGTGGCCACCCTCGGTGGCGATCGCGACATGCTTCTCGCCGTCCCAGATCAGCATGGCCTGTCCGAGCCCCGTGCCCGCGGCGATCACGGCGATGTTGCCGCGACGCCCGGCATGTTCGCCCGCCTGCAGCACGTCGAGCTCGTGGGCCTCGAGCTCGAGCATTCCGTAGGCGCAGGCTTCGAGATCGTTCTGGAGCTTCACATGGGGAATCTGGTGGTGCGACGAGAGCTTCTCCTCGGAGACCCGCCACGAGAGATTCGTGAGGTCGGCAGCACCGTCGATCACGGCGCCCGCCACGCCCAGGCACGCGCTGTCGACCTGCACGGCGCCCCCGTCGGACGTGGCGCTGTCGCGGAGGAAGCGCTCGATGATCGTTTCGAGGCTGGTGTAGTCGGCACTCGCGAAGACACCTTCGCAACGCAGGGTCAGACCCGCGTCGGTCTCTTCGTACAGCCCGAGGACCGTCTTCGTGCCACCGATGTCACCGGCGAGGATGCTGCGCATGGAGCCCGCGGAATGATCGTCTTCCGCCTCGCAACCTGCCAGCCCACGAGCCGCCGCGCGATCGACGAGCCAGCACAGCTCGCCCTGCTCGGGGTCGACCAGCTGGGCGGGGTACTCATCGGGGACGAACGGACCCTCGACGATCGCGGACAAGACCTCGGCCTTCTCCTCGCCCGTGGCGAGGAACACGACGTGGCGCGCGGCGTTCAGGATGCGCAGTGTCAACGTAAGACGCGGTGCGTCGAGGCGGGGGACGAAGTTCGACACGACCCAGCGGCGCGACGGCGACAGCGCGCTCGTGTGGGGAAAGAGCGAAGCCGTGTGGCCGTCCTCGCCGATGCCGAGAAAGACGAGGTCGAGAGCTGGCGGATCGCCTTCGGGGTCCGTGTCGCACGCCTGGGCGATCGCTCGCTGATAGGCGTGCGCAGCGTCGTCGAGGTCGTCGCTCTCCCCGGCCAGGCGATGCACCTGGACGCTTGGAAGACCGAGCTCGTCGAGCAGCGATTCGCACGCCATCCGGTAATTCGAGTCGGGGTGGTCAGGCGGGACGGCGCCCTCGTCGCCCCAGAGAAAGTGGACGCCCGACCAGGCGATGGACTCGCGATGCGGCGACCTCGCGAGAATTTCGAGCATCCGGCGCAGCGTCGAGCCGCCCGACAGGACCACCCGGAAGAGCCCGCGCTCGGCAATTGCCTTTTCGGCGCAGCGCGCGAACTCGTCGGCCGCCGCCTCTCCGACAGCCTCCGGGTCGTTCAGTCGTCGGATCCTCGCCTTGGCCATCTGGGCTCCCGAGGTCATCGCTCAGTGATCGCTCAGTCACGAGAAGAGGTGGCGGCGACAACGCCTGCTCACTCGTGCAACAACGCTTCGGCCATGGTGCGCGAGAACTGGAGGCTCTCGCGATGCAGGTGCCGCTGACCGCGGCAAGGAAGGGGTTGTGCGACCCATCCCGCACGCGACCGGATCGGCGTCGCGACCCCCCGCGGTCCATCGATCGCGCCTTCCGCCACCACACCGAGCCGATTGGGTGTCAGCCGCTCGAAGCACTCGCTGGTCTCGAGCCCGGAGCCCCCAGGCGTCTCCGTCGTCGCGGGGCCGCACGCGTGATCCGACACATCCTCGCGAGCAACATCTTCGACTGCGGAGTGCTCGTCGCCGACACACTCGCGAGTCACGGATCAGCTGCTCGCCGGCGATCGCATCACCGGTGGATCCCTCACGGCGCCACTTCCCGTATCGCCACGAGAGCGCATCGACGCCGATTTCGGCGCTCTCGGCGCCCTCGTGGTCGTCACGCCGGCAGGCTCCGAGGTACGCGTGGAATGCCCACGCCGAGGCGCGAAGGCGAACGAAGCTCGAAAACAGCTAGAATTCCAGCGCGTGGACCCGGAAACCAGGAGCACTTCGATCGATCCGGCCGATATCTCGGGCGCCTTCGCGCTGCTCGCCGAGATGACGCAGGACTTCAACGACGCGCTCAACGTCGACACTCCGCTCGACATCGACACCGCCCTCGAGCGCGCGCTCGCAATCATCGTCGCTCACGTCGACGCCGAGGCGGGTTCGCTGTGGCTGGTGACCGACGACGCCAAGGAGCTCGTCTGCAGCGCGTCGGTCGGCCCGACCCAGATCCGCGGCATGCGCGTGCGAACCGACGAGGGCATCATCGGCCGCGCCGTATGCGAAAACGTCGCGCAGCAGGTGCTCGACGTGAGCCTCGATCCGGAGTTCAACGCGGCGATCGACGTCGAGTCGGGTTTCGAGACCCACTCGATCCTCTGCTCCCCGATGAGCTTCTCCGACAGGGTCCTCGGCGCCGTCGAGGTGGTCAACAAGCGCGGTCGCGACAGCCGGTTCGGCCCCGACGACATCCAACCGCTGAAAGTGCTCGCGTCGTCCGCGGCGCTCGCCATCTCGAACGCGCACCTCGCGTCGGCCCAGGCCGAACATCAGCGGGTGCGCCGCGAGCTCGAGCTCGCCGCCGAGATCCAACGCAGCCTGCTTCCTCCGCCGCGTCCGGCGCCCTTTCCCGTGTACGGCCTCAACGTGCCGGCGCGCACCGTGTCGGGAGACTTCTACGACTTCCTGCCCCTCGACGGTGAACGCGTCGCGTTCTGCCTCGGCGACGTGTCCGGCAAAGGCATGAACGCTGCCATCATGATGGCCAAGACGGCGAGCCTGTTTCGCTGTCTGGCCAAGACCACCCCGCACCCCGGCGCGCTCCTCGCGAAGCTCAACGCGGAGATCTGCGAGACCGCCACGCGCGGCATGTTCGTCACGATGGCTGCGGGTGTCCTCCTCACACGCGAGGGCGTGGTGGTGCTCGCAAACGCCGGCCACGAGCCTCCGCTCCTCCACCACACCAGCGGCGCGTTCGAGAACTTCCGGGCCGACGCGCCGCCGCTCGGGATCGTCGACGACGCGGAGTTCCCGGAGATCGGTATCGAGCTCCGCGGTGGCTCGCTCTACATCATGTCCGACGGCGTCACCGAGGCAGAGACCTCGAACGACGGAACTCTCGGGGCGGAGGGGATGCAGCGGCTCATCGAGCGCTTCTCCGGCCAGCCGCTCATCGACCGCATCGAGTCGATCTCCGCGGAGGTCCGCAAGCTCGAGCTGCGCGACGACATCACCGTGCTCGCCGTCACCGACGACGATGCGTGCCGCGCGGCGGCTGTCTCCAATCAACCCTGTGAAACGTTGTTCGAGGCGCGCTACTCCGCCGAGTCCAGCGCACTCAAGACGATCCGCTCCGACGTGCGCGAGTGCCTGCGCACAGCGGGATGCGATCCCACCAACGCCGTCGACATCGTCATGGCCATCGACGAGGCGTGCCAGAACGTGATCCGCCACGCCTACGGCGAAACCCGCGACGCACCGGGAGACCTGGTGCTCAAGGTGACGCGACGCGGCCCCGACCTAGAGTTCACCCTGCGCGATTTCGCGCCGCGCGTCGACCCGGCGGCCATCGCGCCGCGGGACCTCCACGACGTACGTCCGGGCGGTCTCGGAACCCATCTGATCCGCGAGGTCATGGACGATTTCGAGTACACATCGGCCGCCTCGGGCGAGGGGAATTTGTTAAGAATGGTGAAGCGGATCGGGTGACCCGCAACCGGCCTGTGCTTCGATCATCGGGTCGGTGGGTTCTTTGAAGGGGGGAACCGCGAAGATGGAGCACGCCGTGCGCGAACAGGGGAACGTGCTCGTGGTCTCCTTGAAGGGCGAAGTCGACCTCGACAACTCGCCCCGAGCGCGGGAGATCCTGCTCGACTGCGTGGGCCGCGGAAAGCAAGTCTTCGTCGACCTGTCCGGCGTCACGTACATCGACAGCTCGGGTATCGCGAGTCTCGTGGAGGCCTTCCAGATCTCGCGACAGAAGAGCAGCGGCTTCGCGCTCGTCTCCGTGAATCCCGCCGCCCTGCGCGTCCTCGAGCTCGCGCGCCTCGACCGGGTCTTCACGATCCACGACGACCTCGAAGCGGGTCTCGATGGCGGCTGATCACGAGACCGCCGGTCCCGCTCGCCTCGTCGAGAGTCTGGGTCGGGGCACCGTTCGCGCCGTCGAGAGTTTCGGCTACGCGGCAAGCATCTTCGGCGAGACCGTGAAATGGATCCTGCTCGGCCGGCGGCGCGGGCAAGCCGTCCGGTCGGGCCCGATAGTGAGCGAAATGATGGATGTGGGGATCGAGGCGATCCCGATCGTCACGCTGCTCACCTTCACGATCGGGGTGATGCTCTCCATCCAGGGTCTCGATCTGCTGCGCCCCTTCGGTGCGGAACAGCAGGTGGGCATCGGCGTCGCACTCGGAGTTACCCGCGAGTTCGCGCCGCTCATTACGGGCATCCTCGTCGCGGGCCGCTCCGGCTCGGCGCTCGCCGCGCGCATCGGCTTCATGACGATCAGTGAGGAGGTCGCGGCACTGCGAGTGATGGGTATCAACCCGGTGCGGTTCCTCGTGGCCCCGGCGCTACTCGCGATGCTCATCATGCTGCCGTCGCTCACGGTCTGGGCCGACCTGGTGGCGCTCATCGGCGGTGGGCTCTACATCTCCGCCGATCTCGGCATGACGATGTCCGCCTACGTCGACCAGGTGCTCACGACGCTCGAGGTCGACGACGTCATGCACGGAATCGCGAAGAGCGCGATCTTCGCGGTGGTCATCACCGTGATCGGTGTCGTGGAGGGATCGACCGTCGAGGGCGGTGCCGAGGGTGTGGGGCGCGCCACGACCAGCTCCGTCGTAAAGGCGATCTCTGCCATCGTGCTCACCGACATGTTCTTCGTGTTCGCGGCGACCCGCTGACGTGTCGGACCCGTACGTCAAGGTAAGGGATCTGGTCACCCACTATGGGACCCGTCAGATCCTGAACGGCGTGAGCGTGGACGTCGAGCGCGGCGAGATCATGGTGATCATGGGCGGCAGTGGCTCGGGAAAGAGTACGCTGCTGCGCCACATGCTCGGCCTCGAGCGACCGACATCGGGCTCGATCGAGATCCTCGGACGCGAGATCACGACGATGAGCGAGCTCGACCTCTACGAGCTCTCCAAGAAGATCGGAGTCGCCTTCCAGGGCGGTGCGCTGTTCAGCTCGATGACCGTGGGCGACAACGTGATGCTGCCCCTGCAGGAGCACACCAAGCTCCCGATCGACACGATGCGAATCATGATGCGCATGAAGCTCGAAGTGGTGGACCTCGCGGGATTCGAGGGTCTCATGCCATCGGAGCTCTCGGGCGGCATGGTCAAGCGCGCCGCGTTCGCGCGAGCCGTGGCCATGGACCCGCCTCTCTTGTTTTGCGACGAACCGTCCGCCGGCCTCGACCCGGTGGTGTCTCGCGCCCTCGACGAGCTGATTCTGCGCCTGCGCGACGCCATGGACATGAGCATCGTGGTGGTCACGCACGAGCTCGACAGCGCCTTCTACATCGCCGATCGCATCACGGTGCTCGACAAGGGTGACATCCTGGCGATCGGCACCGTCGAGGAGGTGAAGAACGATTCGAGCGAGCGCATCCAGAGTCTTCTGAACCGGAAGCTCCGCGAGGAAGAGCCCGACCCCGACGCGTACCTCGCGCGCCTCACCGGTACGAAGCTGTGACGCGATGACCCACGTGGCAGCTTTGGCTCGACCTGCGCGATGCTCCCCGCCGCCGGGAGGAGGCCCCACGCTTTGAGGGACGAGAGGCGCAACTACGTGGTCGTCGGCGGCTTCGTGCTGCTGGCCCTCGCGGGGCTGCTGGCGTGGGTGTTGCTCATTTCGGGGCGCACCGGCGCAGTCGACGCCTACACCATCTCCTACGAGAACGTGATGGGTCTGAAGAGCGGCACCGAGATCCTCTTCGAGGGCTACCCGGTCGGACTGATCCAGGGAATCCACCCCGTGCTGGATGACGGGCGACAGCGCTTTCGCGTCGACGTCTCGGTGCAACGAGGCTGGCGGATTCCCGAAGACAGCCTGGCCCGCATCACGGCACCCGGGCTGCTCTCGGCCTTCGCCATCGACATCCGCGGCGGCGCCTCTCAGCGCATGCTTTCGCCGGGCGACGCGATCGCCGGCGAAGAGGCCTCGAACGTCCTCGATGTGGTGGCCGGCGTGAACAGCGTACTCGTGGAGCGGATCGAGCCATGGCTCGACGAAATGTCGGCGGGGACCCTCGCTATTTCCTCGAACCTCGAGGACTTCACCAAGGACCTTCGGGGCACGATGAGTCGCATCGACGGCCTCGTGAACGATGATAATATTGGCCGGATCGAGGGCATCCTCGAAAATCTCGACGGGGCGTCGGGGGATATCTCGTCGATCGCCGGCGATCTGGACGATACGTTGGTGATCGTGGAAAAGCTGCTCACCGATCTCGACGTGATCGTGGAGCTCAACCGGGACGACCTCACCCAGACGGTCGCCGACGCACGCATCACCCTCGAGACGATCTCCCGCTACGTCGAATCCGTGGCGTTCAACCTCGATACCACGATGAGAAACATGAGCGAGTTCAGCCGCGAGATCCGGGAGAACCCCGCGCTGATCCTGCGCGGGACGGCGACCGACGCCGGGGCCGTCGAGTAGAAGCGGAGGAGCAGGCCAGTATGATCGCCCTTCGCGTGCTGCGGATCGCCGTCGTCGT
>SPKZ01004198.1_pt1 | contig 12166 bp, 12 predicted proteins | sample 2456571 | NCBI WGS metagenome assembly SPKZ01 (sample SAMN11192286, study PRJNA482655) | marine metagenome | biome: ENVO:00000447; feature: ENVO:00000244|ENVO:00000211|ENVO:00000569|ENVO:00002023; material: ENVO:00002151; isolation source: ocean water from marine abyssalpelagic zone ...
GCACCAGCTAAGAAAACAACAACTAGGAAGACAGCTTCCAAAAAGTAAAGAAAAGGGCATTTGCCCTTTTTTTTATATCTTTGTTGAGGTAAGGAAGAATTATGCAATTATTTGAACACAAGAATTATCAGGTAGTGATAGCACCTATTGCATTCACTATCACAGCATTCGCTAAACTGCGTGACAAACTTAATGACCCAGATCAGACACTCAAAGAACTCAGCTTTATGTGGTTTTTCTGTGATGTTAGATCAGACTTTCAAGCTGTCGTAGATGAGAAAGAAAGGGTATATCAAATTAAGCTTCAGATTGATTTACCAGACGATTGGGTAATATCTGACGAGCTGAAAGAATGCATTAAGGTTTACAGAGAACATAGCAAAACTGCTAGTTCAGGTTTATATATGGCATCAGTTGCTGCTGCAGATTATATTGAAAAGCAGTTAAGCAATCCTTCCGAATTACTAGCTAAAAAGGATGCAAAAGGTAATCCAGTCTACAGGATTACTGATATTACACGTTTACTTAAAGATACGCCAGATATTATGAAGAAACTTCATGAGGCACGTCAGCAAGTAATTAAAGAAGAGGAAGCCCAATCAGAGCTTAAAGGAAACAAAGCCAAAGCTATGTTTGAAGATGATATATTTTAATGGAAGAGGAAAAAGTAAACTTTAGATTTAATAGCGAACAGACGCAAATTAGAACCATCGAGATGCTTGAGAAGGAAATTCTTAAAGTACTTGATGAGAAAGAACTACCTGCATCTTACATGCGTGAGATTAAGCTAGAGTTTCTTGAAGCCTACGATTCCATTGCATTTGTACGTAACCTTACAGCCCACGATAGAAGGAAAGCATCTGACTTAAAGCGTTGGAATAATCCTTACGCACGAGACAGGGTTGAAGATCCTGAAGGTAAGATTGCTGTTGACCTGACCAATCCTCATATTCTGGAGGATATGGATTTCTTTAGACAGGCAGCTATTACGTGGGAAAAGACAGGACAATATACTCACCTCTATCCAAACTCTAACCCACACTCACAATATGCTCAGTTCTGGAGAGAAGAAGCCAGAAGGTGTAGAGATGGGATGGTTAGACCTAGTGATGGCGAGTGGGTACCTGGATATCTGTATTTTTACTGGAACTACGGAGTTATCCAGAAGACTAAAAAAAACAAAGAAACAGGAATTACTACAAGGGATCTATTCTTCCCTAATCCTTACGATGGAGACTATATTTTCTTCCACTATCTCGATATGGCTAGAAGAAAAGGTAAACACACAGCTACTCTAAAGAAAAGAGGTTGTGGGTTTTCATTTAAGGGTGCATCTAAGTTAGCAAGAAATTTCATTCTTGGTGAGACATCTCAATCAAGAAAATATTGTAACTCCTTTGCAATTGCTAACGAGAAAGAATATTTGACGAAGGATGGTGTACTTAACAAGTATATTGACATGATTAACTTCGTTGCTGACCACACACCATTCCCTAGAACTAGAGAACTAAAAGACTCTATGAACTCTATGGAGTGGAAAATGGGTTACAAGGACAAGCTTACAAATCGAGACAAAGGGGTACAGAATACTGTGATGGGTGTTACATTGAAGAATGATCCACACAGGGCTCGTGGTAAACGTGGAGTGCTGATAGAATGGGAAGAAGTTGGTTCATTCGCTAATTTTCTTACTGCTTGGGGTGTTGCCAGACCATCAGTAGAAGAGGATGACGAAGTGTTCGGATTGATGAATGCGTATGGAACTGGTGGAGAGGAAGGTGCAGATTTCCGAGGACTAGAAGAAATATTCTATTCACCACGAGGATATAACATCTTATCAATGCCTAATGTGTTTGACAAAAACGCTAATGGCTCAACTAGAACAGCTTTCTTCTTCCCTCAGTACTTGAATGTGAAGAATTTCTATGATTCAGATGGGAATTCAGATGTAGTAGGGGCTCTTATCAGAATCTTTGCTAACAGAGTAAATGTGAAGTACAATACCATTGACCCAAATGCTATTGTACAGGAGAAAGCGGAAAGACCTATTACTCCTCAGGAAGCTATCATGAGGACTGAAGGATCTGCATTCCCAACAGGTGCTCTGAAGGAATTACTAGAAACCATTATGCCTAACTACGTTGCATTCACTGATGCACACTGGGTTGGTACACTAGTTGATAAGGGAAATAACATTGTAGAGTTTGAACCAAAGGTTACAGCTGAACCACTACGTAAGTTCCCTACACCAGACAGAAACAAGGCAACAGGGGCTCTCGAAATCTACGAGATGCCTAAATACGAATTTGATAATAGTAATAAGAAATTTATCAGGTCTTATAGATACATTCTGGGGGCTGACCCTGTAGATAATGACTACACACCAGAAGGCTCATTGGCTTCAGTGATAGTATTTGACACTTGGACAGACAGAATTGTAGCTGAATACACAGGAAGACCTGTACTTGCTAGTGAGTTCTATGAGATGTGCAGACTGCTTTGTATCTTCTATAATGGAACTCTGAACTACGAGAATAACCTGAAAGGGTTATTTGGTTATTTCAGTAATAAAAATTGTTTATATTTACTATGTGATACACCTCAGTATCTAAGAGACAACGAAATTGTCACAGGAAACCTTAGAGGAAACAAAGCTAAGGGTACCAGAACTACTGAGGAAGTCTCTAAACTTGGTAAGACCCTTCAGAGAGAATGGATGCTGTCACACAGCACTATTGTTGACGAAGAGGGAGAAGAAGTCAAGTATATGAATTATGAGAAGATTAGATCTATCCCATACATTCAAGAGTGTATCGCATGGAACCCTGATGGAAACTTCGATAGGGTCTCTGCTATGGACATGGTGATGATTTATCGTCAAGATATTGCTAGACTGACAGAAGCTTCTAAAGAAAGCCACAGACACGAAGGTGGATTCTCAGACACAGGTGATGACTTCATTGACAATAACTGGAATAACTATCTTAGACAGATGGGTTACGACCAGTACGTAAAGGATGCTGTCTAACTTATAGCCATAAGGAGCCATCACATTTTTAATTTTATCTAATATCTTTGTAACTTATTATGAAGAGTGCAATTTATAAATTTCCCAGACAGAAACTCCCATTCTCTAAGAAAAACAAAACTTGGAGGAAAGAACACCTAGATTGGGCTGATAGCCAAGGAAGGTTGTTTAGTGAGACCATTCGTAAGAGAATGTATGATAAAAAGGTTAATATTGACCTTTACAATGGGAAGACTAACAAGGCTGATATGAAGTTTGCTCTGAACCCAAATGGTTTAGAGGATCTTTACATTCCAGACAGTATTCAGCACTACCCTATTGCAGCACCTAGAATTGATGTGCTAGTAGGGGAAGAGGCTGAAAGAAGATTTGACTGGAGAGTTACGATTAATAATCCTAATGCTCTCACAGAAATCGAAAAGAAAAAGAAAGAGCTGGTAGCAGCTAAGATTGAAGATCTTATTGCACAGAATTATGGTCAGCAAGAGATGGAGAAAGAACTCTCCAGATATTCTGACTATATTAATTTTGAGTGGCAAGATATCAGAGAGAAGAGAGCTAATCTTCTTCTGAAGCATTTCATTAAGGAATGTAGAGTTGAGTACAAGTTCACTGAAGGATTCAGAGATGCTATGTTGGTAGGTGAGGAAGCTTATCTTACAGATGTGCGCCATGGTAATCCAATATTCGAAAAGCTTAACCCACTCAAGACCTATGTGATTCAGCATGGGTATAGTAACAGATATGAGGATGCAGCAGTCATTGTAATAGATGACTACTGGTCACCAGGAAGGTTCATTGACACATACCACGACGTACTAGGTAGTAAAGACGTTGATTACATTCTCAATTCTGGCATTGTCAGAAAGAGTGGGGGTAGAGACCTTGATGGTGATAGATTCAAAGAAGACATTGACGATAGAGATGGAATCCAGCTGGCAAGAAACCTTGCTGATAATCTGGACATGCATCTTGATATCATGGACAATGCATATCAAAACTTCAACTCAAGAAGTGATTACTTTGACAGTGAAGGAAACATCAGAGTACTGAGAGTATACTGGAGATCTTACAAGAAGATTAAAGTAGTTAAGAGTTTTGACCCAATGACAGGTAATGAAATCGTAAACTACTACGATGAGAGTTACATTCCTAATGAGGCACTAGGTGAGAAGGTAACAACTCGCTGGGTAACTCAATGGTGGCAAGGGGTTAAAGCTGGAGAGAAAGTATACGTAGATATGAAGCCACGTCCAATCCAATACAACAAGATTGGGAATCCAGGTTATAACTGCCCTGGTATTGTTGGACAAATCTACAATGTGAATGACCAGAGAGCTGTATCTCTGATGGATAAAGCTAAACCATTCAACTACATCTTTGATGGAGCTTTCCACAAACTGATGGAAGCTTATTCGAAATGGTTTGGACCAGTCCTAGAGATTGACAAGGCTAAGATGCCAGAAGGATGGAACTTCACTAAGACTATGTTCTTTGCAAGAAAAGCTGGTGCCATTATGATTGACTCCTTCAAAGAAGGTAATAAAGGTCAAGCAACAGGGAAACTGGCTGGAGCTATTGGAAACACCTCTGGTAAATTATACCAACCATCTATTGCAGACTTCGTACAGACTAACATTGAGCTGATGGAGTATGCTAAAGGAATGATGGATGAGATCATGGGTGTACCTAAGCAGAGACTAGGTAACGTTGAGAAAAGAGAAACTGTTGGTGGAGTTGACACTGCGATTCGTCAGGGTAACTACGTAACAGCTTATTTATTCAAGCACCACGACGAAGTTAAAAGAAGAGCCTTAATGGTTTTCCTTGAGACTTGTAAGATTGCAATGAAAGGCAACAAGCTGAAATTACAATACGTTGGTGACGACTATACTAACCAGATATTTGAAATAGATGGTGATGATGTCATGGAAGAAGACTACGGTTTAGACATCACATCAGAAGCAGACAATGTTTCACTTGAGCAGAACTTGCAACAACTTGCACATGCAGCTCTTCAGAATCAAATGCTAAGCTTCTCTACTATCATGAAGATATTCATCTCATCATCTATGGTTGAGGTACAGCGTCTGATTGAAAAGGATGAGAGAGAAATGCAAGAGAGACAATCTAAGCAAGCTGAAGAACAGAACCAAGTTGCAATGGAGCAAGCTAAAATGGCTCAAGAGCAGAAAGCTGCTGAATTAGCACTGAAAGAATTTGAAATAACGGAGAAGAGTAGAATAGAGGAACTCAAGCTGATGGTTGAGGCTGATGACAAAGACATCGAGCAAGCAATTGCTAGAGAGGAAGCTGAACTTAGCCAGAAGACATCACTTGACGAATTGAAGTTGAAAATGCAAGAGAGACTGGATAAGTTGAAGATGCATGACGACAAAATGGCAATGGAACAAAAAAAGTTGAATAAGCCTACACCGGCTGCTAAATCATAATTATGTCTACAATAATCCCTTGTTCACAGATTGAGTCTGAAAGAGACAGGCTCCTTTCCGTGTTAACTGCTTGCAGTGTTCTTACAGCTGAGACAATGCAAGACTTGGTGAATTTCATTTATTCATCATCATTATGTTCTGGTGGAGAATTGACTCAAGATAACGTTGTTATCGTAGTTGAGCCAAATACAGTAACTGCCAGTGACTCAATTGCAACAGACTCTCAAGTAGTAGCTGCAATTAACGCTACACCTACATTCACTATCAGTGAGACTCAGCTGTGTCTCTTCAAAGTTAGAATCCAAGAAGCGTATGGTAAAAGGCTAGAATTCAGTGAAAGACTTTATATCCTTAAAAATACTGGTGCTGGAAGCTATGGTACTGTTGGAACTGCACTAACTACTGCAAATATTGAGTGGTTAAAATCTAGTGAAAAAACTATAGAGGAAAGTACAGAAGATAATGATCCAATACCATACACCATAAGTACAAGTACTTTGGCTAACTTGGATCTACCAGCTACAGCTATCAATGCTGCTATTGGACCTTACCCAATTGCTGCTAGTACAGACTATTATTTTAGAATTCTGTATAGTGGTTCTACATTAACAGATTCTTCATCCAAACTATATCGTTATACAGGTTCATCGGGTGTATCTTATGGTACATCAGGTGGAGATACTGCATCCGCAGGAGACTTCATTCTTGTAGAAGAAAGCACTGTTAGTGACCCAAGCTCAGGACTCAAAGTGATTCCTTACGAAACAGGTTATGTAATGAATGGTTCAGATACTATTGCAACAGCTGTAAACAATTCTTTTAAAGGAATCATTGCTGTTGGAGATAATGAACTTGTAAGCTTCCAGGCTCAAAGATATGTAGAAGGTAAAGAAGCCAGAATGACATTCTATACTGATAAATACTTCTGGAAGAATGGTGTAGCTACTCTAAATGGTAGCACTATAGCTTCTGATTATATGCACTACGAAACAATTACTAATGGACAAGCTAGTGGTATAGCTAGTGGTACTCCTGAGGTAAAGAGTGTGTATGGACCAGACATTGATACTCCAGAAGTAGGAGTTAATAATGCAGCTAATACATTTATTATAGATGGTACTAAAGACTGGTACTTCTACATGTATGCACAAGGATTTCAAACTGTTAACTCTGCTTACAAGCTATATCGTTGGACAGGCGCTAATGGAACTTATGGTTTTGGTGGTACAGCAGCAACTCTAGCTGATTTCACACTTATCTTAGAAGATGGTGATGAAAGTAACAGTGCAAATGACATTTTCTTTGAATTCGTACCAGATTCATACTTAGGTACTAGATATGACTTTGTAGATCCTAATATAAATGGGTTCTACTTTAGAAATAACAATAACCAAAGAAATGGTATTACCATTGCTAACTCAGGTACAGGTTCTAACGCAACTGCTTCAGTTGTAGTATCAGCTTCCAATGCAGCTTTTGATAAAACATGTGGATTACAATATTTTGGAGCTTCTTATTTTGGTGCCCCACTTCGTAACTCTGGCGGACTTTATGTCAATGAGAATATGACTTTCACTGGTGCAAATAACGCCAACTTTAAGTTTTTCTCACTACCAGATACTGACTTGTCAAGTATGTCAGCTACTCCAATATTCGACTACAATCCAGTAGAGGACTTATGGAGAATGAGAACTCATACTATTGCTAATATTGAAGGAGATTCTTCAGGTAAAGCAGTAGCTACAGCTGAATATGTAAAAAATTATGTTACTTCTAATGCTAATACAAATTTATTAGCAGTAGAGTTTTCATTAAATCTTACTTCAATTCAAAATATGGACACTGCACCAATTGTTTTAGTTAGTGCTAATTTGGTTGCAAGTGAAAAAGTTCTTTATCCAATTGATTCAGTAATTAATATCATTGGAGGAACTACAGATTATGATAATGGTGTAATTCAATTTGAATGGACAAATGGAACTAATTTTGGAATTGCAACAGATTTAACTACAATTGGCGTTAGTTCTACAGGATATACAACTGGCGGTACTCCAACTCCTCCAGCTGGTGAAGGATTACAAATAACAAATACTTCATCAGATCCTACAGTTGGTGACAGAACTGTAACTGGAGTAATAACTTATATGATATTATAATGTTTTCATCATTATTTAAGGCAAGAGCCAGAAAGATCCTATATTCAGCGATAACTACGTTACCAAAGAATAAAACATTCATGGTTGATAACAACAGAGACATTATTGGGGAGAGAATCCCCAGTGATGGTGATAATGTTACCATCCGTGTTGAAATAAAAAATAAATCACAATTTGAGCCACATGTGCATGACTGTGTAGAAAGAGTTAGTGTTAGGAAAGGTGCAATTGAAATAGTCGAAACGGGAGAAATAAGAAAGAAGTGGGGCTATATTAAGATTCCTGCAAGAAAAGTGCACACGATTAAGGCTTTAGAACCTGAAACAATAATTTACATAGAATTTAAGAAATCATGATGGATTCAATTCTCCCATTTTTACCTTATGTCCTTCCCGTCGTGACTGGTGTTGTTGCTTGGTACGCCAAGGGCTCTAAACTATTTAAAAAAGATATAGAGGCAAAAGATGTCGCTATAGAATCAGATCAAACTGATATAATTAGTAAAAACCTTAAAATTTACCAAGACATGCTTGATGACGTTGAAAAGCGTTACGAAGAAAAATTAGCAAAAAGAGATGCTGAGATTAAAGCCCTTGAAGACAAAGTAGAGAAACTTGAGACTCAGATAGAACAATTAAAATCAAATCAGTAATGGAATTAACTAAAAACGTATACGTTGGCAAAGAAAATGAGATTGAAAGGGGTTTCCCTAAAGGAAGCATCTATGTTGCTACAGATACAGGAAGATTATTCATATATGATAGTGCAGGAGTACCTTTTTCATACGAGCAATCTACCTCTGGAGATATCGCAGGAAGTTACATTATTGATTGGAACAAAGGTGTTTACTGGGACCTTACTATGACAGCCAATACTACTTTTGTAGAAATTAACACGCCTGTAGCACCAAATGGTAAAACAATTGCTATAAGACTAACAGGGTCTTTTACAGCTACTTTACCTGCATCATGGAATATAGATCTTACATCTTATGACGGTGCAGTAGACAATTTAATCACTGTAACATCTTTTGGTACAGATAACCACTTTGGGTCATTTAAAGCAGGTTCGTAATGAGCACAGCACTAAATAATTTTTTAACAACATCAGGCGATGACTTTTTTGCAGTGCCCAAGCTTATTCTTTTTACAGGACAAAGTAATGTTACTGGTACAGAAATAACAAATACGCTATAATGAAATTACTAAAAAATATTTACATGTGTCATTCTGGAGAAATTCCAGCAACGTTTAATCCTAATTCAATTATTGTAACATCTGATACTGATAAAATTTATATAGTTGGACAAGATGGTATACCTAAGAAAATTAATTCAGATGGATTTATAGACTACAATGACACAACTGGTGTAATCCCTTTAATCCCTAATATTTGGACTGATGTACCTAATAATGGAGAAGGAGCATTTTCTAATTTTTTATACAAACCTGAAGGCATTACAAATCTTTTAGATACAACTACAGGTTATTTGGATTTTAGTGAGCTTAGTCTAGGTAGTGAAATTATAGTACGTAATGATTTTGAAATAACACCTGTAACTAATAACGCATTATTAGAAGTACGCTATGTTTTAGGTCAAGGTGTTGGGGAATATAATTTACGGTTTTGGTATGAACGTTTAGACAATGGTAGTGGAATACCTTATCAAAAAGTGCTATCTTTTCCTATTTATATGGGTGATGAAAACACACGAGGGGGTGTTGGTAAACTTCAGGTTAAACTTTCTACTAATGGTACTTTAAATAATGCTGGTTCTTATATTAGCGTAAAAATGAAATAGTATAATGATTACAATTTATAAAGACAATGGAGCAAACGCTATTTTCATAGAAGATGCTAATGGTGTGCAATTCTTAAACTCGCTTCAGGCAATAAACTCTACAGGGGTTTCTATTCACGACTTAGCTAGAGATATTAACATAGTTTCAAATGCACCATTTGGAGACTTTGTTGACAATAATGGCAACGCATACGGGGCAAATATTACAGAAGTTTGCAACGCCTTAAATGCTATATTCCAATCAAGCGGAACTCAAACAGGAAATTTGCCTAGTATTACAAGTTCATTAACAATATCCCTAACCGAAAACGAAACCCTTAATTACGAGTTGACTGCAAATTACGGAGTTGGTTATGAGTGGGATTTATCTAATGTTAGTGGGGTAACAACGGTTGAGGGTAATGTAAGAAAAATAATTGGAGGCTCTTCATTAGCAGTAGGCACTTACAACATACCTGTAAAGGCTATAAACTACAACGGAGAAGATAGTCAGACAATTGTTTTAACTGTAAGTAGTCCCCCTTTTAGTAATACTAAAAGTGTTCAATTTCAGCAAAATGATTGGCTAGGTGGTAACGCTGCACAAGTTATTTCGCTAGAAAGGAGTGGTAATGGTTCGGGCAGTTCTGATGCGTGGAGTATTGGTTTTTACTTTAAAGCTGGCACTAGCAACAATCAGGAGCAAACTATTTTATATTATGGCTCTAACGATATCGCAAACGGGAACCATATTAGAATATATTGGAATGGTAATAACGCTGCACGACAGCAGCTAGTAGTTAGGTACGGCACTAACAATAACAACTTGAAATTTACAACACCAGTTGGAAGTGTCTCGTCTAGTGATGGATGGCAGTATTTCCTGATTACTTACGATGGCGGTACTACAGGAAGCAGCAGTGAAAATATTAGTAATTACTATTCTAGGTTTTCAATACGCATCAATGATGTCTTGCAGACAACAAGTAATACTAACAGTAACTACGGTATAACTACTGATTTAACAGGTCAAAACTTTAGGATAGGTCGTTACAACTCGGCAGGATATATGCGTAACAGTTGTAAAATTGACGAACTGGCAATATGGGATAGTGACCAAAGCAGTAATTCATCAACTATTTATAATAGCGGAACCCCTTTTGATTTATCTACATTGGGAACACAGCCAAAACACTGGTGGAGAATGGGAGATGGAGATTCATATCCAAACTTACAGGATAATGGAACAGAGGCAAATTGTACTTTAATTATGTACAATATGACAAGTGCAGACATCGTGAGTGATGTGCCTTAAAATAAGGCAACAAAGATAATGAATTGTTATAGTATAGTAAATTTTAATAAAACGACATTGTAAACCGTAATGCAACTATCTAAAAATTTTACTAAAGCAGAATTTGACAGCAAAGATGGATCAGCTATGCCAGCTGATGTATTAGATAATATTAAGGAGTTAGCAAAGAACTTACAGCTTTTAAGAGATGTAATGGGTGTACCTATTAAGATTAACTCAGGTTACAGATCTCCAGCTCACAATAAAGCTATTGGGGGAGTTCCTAATTCACAACATGTGAAAGGAAAAGCAGCTGACTTAGCAACTATTAACCCACAAGAACTAGCAGACTTAATCGAAAGATTGATTGAGAAGGGTGATATGCAAGAAGGAGGTATTGGCATATACAACACTTTTGTGCATTACGATATTAGAGGAACTAAAGCAAGATGGGACAAAAGGTAGAAAATTACAAATCAGTTATCATTATCATTCTGGCTCTGTTACTTATAGCTATAAGTTACAAAACATGTACTGCAGAACCAGAAATTATAGAGGTGACAAAGACAATTCCTGAATATGTGGAAGTGCACGACACTATCACTATAGACAGGACAGATACACTGTATCTTACTAGAACTAGGGTTGATACAACCAGAATAGTGCAATGGAGAGATTTAGATAGTGTACAAAGAGATTCAGCCTACATTGAGGACACAGCTGAAAGAACTTACAATGTAAGATCTGAGGATAGTTTATCAATTGTAGATGCAGAGATAGTAACAGACGGGTATCTGAAGAGTACCCAATTTACTGTAACACATAAAGAAAGGGACATTAAATTTGATGTTGAAGTTCCTAAGAGACCTATTCAATTTGGTTTGGGTGTAGAAGTAGGTGTACCATTACAGGCTATTCCTAACATATACAACAATCCTCAAGTAGATGATATTAACAGAGCCGTATTCAAAATTAATGGAGTTATGGTCACTGACAAGTCTATTTGGAGTCTTGGATTGGATACTCAGAAGAGAGTTTGGTTGGGCTATACACACAAGTTTTAGCCATATACGTGTTTGTGTATCTCAACTAAATAACACAATTTTGTGTCAGGAAGTAAATTTATATTATTATGAATATTGGAGAAGATTTGAGCTTGGACATGCTCGGAGGTTCACAAGATGCTGGACTCGGAAATGACCTATCACTTGATCTGGATGGAGCCCTAAGTGGAGCACCACCAAGCAAGGATAAAGAAAAAGACGACATTAACATTGACGACAAAACTAGTGAGAAGCCAACTGCTTCAGAGAGCGTAGCTAGTGAAGAAGGCAAAGAGAAGACCCCAGTGGCTACCACATCTTCTCCTCCCAGCGATAAACTGCCGGGTATTCTTTCTTCCTTAGCTTCTCACTTCCATGAGACTGGGGTTCTTCCTAGCCTAAACGTCGAAGA
>SPKZ01011481.1_pt1 | contig 12166 bp, 13 predicted proteins | sample 2456571 | NCBI WGS metagenome assembly SPKZ01 (sample SAMN11192286, study PRJNA482655) | marine metagenome | biome: ENVO:00000447; feature: ENVO:00000244|ENVO:00000211|ENVO:00000569|ENVO:00002023; material: ENVO:00002151; isolation source: ocean water from marine abyssalpelagic zone ...
AATTATTGAATATGAATTACCAAAAGACGCAAAACCTCTTTTTCCATTATATGATGGAAAAGATTCCATTTGGATTAGTGATGCATCATCTCCTCGATTATGGCAATTTTCACTTGAAACACAAGAATTTTCATCATATTCATTTGATGGGCTAACTACAATGTTCCTAACACAAGATAACAAAGGAAGAATTTGGTTTACAGACACTCCTAGAAATCAAATTGGATTCATTGATCCTGCAAATAATGAAATTACAACAAAAACAATTCCAAAACTAGATCCAGTAATTTTAGATAATACTCCAATATCGATTCAAGCAGATTTTGATGGAAACATTTGGATAACTATCATTAACAAAGATAGAATTCTAAAATATTTACCAGAATTAGATACATTTGAAGAAATCAAGCTAAAAACAGAATCATTTCCATTTGCATTAACCATAAACAAAGATGGAGAGATATGGTACTCAACATCGGGTACAGGTGAAATTGGATTCATTGATCCTGAAAATAATCAAATAACTCAATTTTCTAGTGATTCTCCACTTCAATCTCCAGAAGCTTTGATTTTTGATGATGATGGAAATCTCTGGATTGCAGAACATACAGGCTTGTCTATAACTAAATTCAACCCAGTTTTGGAAACATTTGAACAAATTGTAGTTCCAGATAAAGATGCATTACCATTTGGAATGACATTTGATAGATATGGAAATATTTGGTTTGCAGAACATACAATAGATAACATTGGAGTTTATGATCCAGATAATAACAACTTGATTGAAATTTCAATTCCAACTGAAACATCATTTGTACAATTCATGACATCAGATGGAAACAATAATGTATGGTTTGTTGAACAACAAGCAAATAAGATTGGAACAGTAAAAATTACAGAAATTCCTGTAATTGCATCACAAATACAAACAACAAATAATTTTGAATTAAAATATACAGAAATTGCATCACCATTAATTGCATTAGGAATTATTGCAACATCATTATTTTTTGTAAAAAGCATACAAGATAAAAAAAGATTGAATTCTATGATTAATTCTTAGATAGCAATCCAGCTGATTTTATTCCCATAGTTCCTGCAAGCAATCCAATTGATAGTAAAACAATAGTTCCAGCAGGAGTAATATCAAAGATGTAAGAAATTAGAATACCTGCAACTACAGAAAATATAGAAAAACTCATTGAAATTATCGCAGTTAATTTGAAACCTTTACCATACATAATTGCAGTAACATTAGGAATCACTAATAGAGCAGAAATTAACAAAACACCAACTAGTTGAATTGATGTAACTACAGTTATTCCTGCCATAAACACAATCAAATAATTTATTTTTTCTACAGGAATTCCACTCACTTTAGCCTGCTCTTCATTAAATGTTGAATAGAGAATTTGTCTATACAGCAATAAAATTACAATTAGAATAATTCCAGTTAATGCTAAAATTAGAACAGTATCATTTACACTAACAAGAAGAATACTTCCAAAAAGAAAACTAAAGATATCAATCGTAAAACCTCCAGACAATCCAATAATTACAAGCCCAATTGCTATTCCCGATGATAAAAGTACAGCAATAGATGCATCACCAGATATGTTGTATTTGTCTTTGACTTTAGTAATGATTAGCGCACTAACTATTGAAACTCCATATGCTGTCCACAAAGGATAGACACCAGCTAACAAACCTAATGCAATTCCACCAAATGATGAATGTGCAATTGCATCACCAAATAATGAATAACGTCTTAAAACTAAGAATAATCCAACAACTGAACAAAGAATAGCTATTGCAACTCCAGAAATTAATGCTCTATGCATAAAACTGTAAGTTAGAATTTCTAGAGACATGATTAATGATGATGCATATGTTCCTGCATAGAGGCTTCAGAATATTGTTTAATCAGATCATCATCAGAAAAGAATTTTTCAGATTTGCCATGAAAAAATAATGTTCTATTAAGACAGGCTACATGATTTGCTAGTTTATTTACTGCATCTAAATCATGAGAAGACCAAATTATAGTAATTTTTTGAGTGGAATTTAATTCACGTAATATACTATAAAACAATTCAATACTTTGTTGATCAATTCCTGTAACTGGTTCATCAAGAATCAAAATTTTTGGATTATTCACCAAAGCTTTTGCGATAAAAACTCGTTGTTGTTGTCCTCCAGATAATTCACCAATTCTTCTATCACTTAATTCATGTATCCATAATTGTTGTAAAATTTTATCAATTTTATTTTCATCAGATTTATTTCTTAATCCCATCTTTACAACATCGTTAACTGTAACTGGGAAATTTTTTTCAAAGATCGGTTTTTGTGGCACATATCCAATCTCTTTTAGATAATTTTTTGATTTTCTAATATCTTTACCAAAAAATTTGATTTCACCTTTGTATTTTGTGTTAAGGCCCAACATTGAATCAAAAAGAGTAGATTTTCCTGCACCATTAGGGCCTATTATGCCTAGAAAATCACCTTGGTTAACCACAAAACTCACATCGTCAAGTGCTTTAACATCAGGGTATTGAACCGTGAGATTTTTAATTTCAACTATGCTCAACATAACGCCTCCTTAAGATTAGAAAGATTTTCAGTCATTTTAGAAATATAAGTTCCATCAGAACCAACTTCTAATGGTGATAAAACTAAAACTTTGCCACCTATTTCATTTGCAATTATCTGAGATGTTCTAGTATCTACATTTTCTTCAGCAAAAATTACTTTAATGTTTAATTCCCTCGCTAAAGAAATTACGTTTTCTAATGTTTTTGCCGTGGCTTCTCCATGTGGATCATTTGACGAAAGAATTGTATGTTGATTTAGATCATATTCATCCGCAAAATATGAAAATGCATCATGAAAAGCTATAAAATCAGAATTACAATCAGATAATTCATTTCGAATTTTTGAATCAAGTAAATCTAATTGTTCAATGTATTTTACTGCGTTTAATTGATAATATTGTTGATTCTCAGGATCTAAATTAGAAAAACTAGTTGCAATAGTTTGTACTTGTATCTTTGCAAAAACAGGATTTAGCCAAATATGTGGATCTCTAGAATCATTAACATATTCTTCATCAGAATTTTTAATTAAAATTTCATCACCTGTGTTAACAATTATTCCTCTGTAATCATTCTCATCTAATTTATCAACCCAATTTTCAAAACCTATTCCATTAATGACAATAAGATCAGAATTTTGTATTATGAGTACATCTTTAATTGTTGGTTCCCAATCATGAGGTTCAACTCCAATCGGAACAAGTAAAGTTACATCAATTTTTTCTTGTCCCACATTTTGGGCAAATTCATTAATTGTGTAAAATGATGAAACAACTTGTAGTTTTGAATTATCAATAATTGTAAACTGTGGATTAGAATTAGTTTCATAAACAGCAAAAATGCTTAGCGGAATTACTATTATTATTGCAATAATTGCAATCTTAATTTGTATATTCACGTTGAAAATCAATAATAATTATTAATAAATCTATAAAATCTTAATAACATTAGTTGCTAAACTTATAAGATAATTAATAACATTAGGCATATGCCAATAGTTTCAATCTCATTGAATGATGAAATCCTCTCAGAACTAGACAAGCTACAATCATCCATGGGATTTTCAGGTAGATCTGAAGCAATAAGAGCAGGAATTAGATCATTTGTTTCAGAAGAAAAACAAAAAAGTGATTTGTCTGGGAATATTCATGCTATTCTTTTGGTGGTTCATAATGATGAATTTGATCATGTTGTTTCAGGAATTACTCATAACTTTGAGGATCTAATTTTAACACATCTTCATAGTAAAATTGAGAAAGAAAAATGTATGGAGCTTTTTGTAATGAATGGTGATGCAGAAAAAGTTTCTACAATGACAAAAAATTTTCAGATAAACAAGAATATGGATACTGTAAGACTTGTTGCACTTTAGATATTAAATCTAAATGAATTTTTCCTAGTAACAAAAATTATACTAATTATTGAAATTATTAAAATTAGAGATGCAATAGTTCCAAATTCTGGCGCCACAGCAATACCAAACTCAGTTTCTTGTCCAGTGTTTCTAATATTTTCAAATTTTATTATCGTAGGACCTGTTTGATCTTCTGCAAATGTGAATTTTTCAAAATGACCACCAATTAGCGCTACTCCAGATGTACGATGAATTTCTTTTCCATTTTGAATAATTACAAAGGTATAATCAGAATTTCTTAGGGGTGCATCAGTCATTCCATCTCGTATAGTAAAAATGAACATTGTACTAGCTCCTGGTTCTATCATTAAAGGATCCCATGCAAGATTTAATTTAAAATCCTCACTTTTTGTATATGCAATTAAAGGTAATTCAATTTTATCACCAGTGAGTAAAGTAAATGCAATGTTATCTGGTAGTGGTTCATCTAATTTTTTCATTTCATTTTTCAAAAATCTTAAATGATCTTTTAACAAAACAAAATGAACTATTCTCTCATCTTCTTCAGTATAATCATCAATAGTTACTGAAGATTTGAATAATTCAATTCCATTTGCATAACCCAAATAACTAGGAGCTAAAAATTCAGCAAAATCTTTTGGAAAATGGACTTCTACATGAACTACAGACACGTGAGACATTTGTTTTTCACTCCAGTCAAATGGCATCTCAAATGTTACTTGTTTAGCCTCAACATCATACTCTAAATTGGAAATTTTATCAAAATATGACTTTAAACGAAATTCTACAGTATTGTTTTCTGAGTCTTCTTGAGGATAAGAAATAATTTCAGCAATACTCAAATCAGCATAATAGGTACCAGACCCCTCTATGATGTTAGTTGGTTCATCAATGGTTCTTACTTCAATCTCAAAATTGTATAATCCACTTGAATTAAACAACGGCCCTGTAATTTCTATTGGATTTGATTCAGTTCCATGCCATGCTCCAAGCAAAGAATCTTGTTCACCATGAATAGTAACTGTACCATCTTTAGTTGGTATTACTTTGATTGATAATATTCCATTTTCTGCAAAGAAATAGTTTCTAAAAATCATTTCATTTTCATGAAACAAACCAATTAGAAGTGTAACATTTTTTGCATTTTCTTTTTCTTGCTTGTCAATTACAGTAATTGTAATTTGTTCTTGATCATTTTCAAAATACATTGGCATCTCAACTAAAATTGAAAGTTCTTTGCCTTGGACATCTACTGAAGAAATTTTGTCAATTCCAAAACCATGTCCATAAACACTACTGGCTGAAAACAATAAGCAGACAATTATTGCAAATATTCCAAATTTTGTAAGAGACAACATTTTCATCATAATAAAGGGTTATTTTACTGTCAGCAATTCTTCGACTTTATGAATTAAATCAGTCATGTTTCTTGTCTCTAAAATTGGTTGTAATTCATTTGGATCTTTTGCACCAAGTGCAGATAATGAATAGATGTAATCAATTGTGGGCGTTTCAGTAGTAAGATAGTATTGTTCTAAAACATGATCTAATGCATGTGGTTCAACAACTTGTGGTAATGCTTGTGTAACAGTTTTTTGTTTCCATAATTCAACTAATTTTTGCCACTGTTCTAGTGAAATATTCTCATCAATTTCAGGAATCATTTCAATTTCAGCTTGAATGTACATTTTCTCCCCAGTGCCAACTTTCTCATGCATTTCAGATATTTCTTGATGTCCCTCAACTGAAAGAGGATCATAATTTGTAGGTTGAGGAATTAGAGGTGAAATAATTTTTTTAATTTTAAATGAATTTCGGCCGATAGTCTCAATGTTTAGTTGTAATCCATCAAGTTCAACATCTGTGCACTTTGTGATTTTGGCAATTGTTCCTACTAATTTAGGTGAATTCCATCCATTTACAGAATTATTTTCATCAAGCAAACATACACCAAACTGTCCATTACCCAACATACAATCATCAACTAATTGCTTGTAACGAGGCTCAAAAATTCTAAGTGGAAGTTCTTGTCTAGGAAATAAAACTAAATCTAAAGGAAATATTGGAATAATTTTTGTTTCAGACAACTAATCATGTTGGAATGTCTTTAGATATATTGGATACGTATATTCTAAAAAATTAAAATTCATTCTCATTTAGTATTAAACCTAATAGAGCTGCACGTGTATGTTTTCCATATTCTGCTTGCTCAAAATATTTGGCATTTTTTGTATTATCAATATCAGGTGAAATTTCATCAATTCGTGGAAGAGGATGTAAAATTATGCAATCATCTTTCATTTGTTTTAGTAAATCCAATCCTACAACATAACTTCCTTTGACTTTAAGATATTCTTCTTCATCAGGAAATCTCTCTTTTTGAATTCTTGTTACATAAAGAACATCAAGTTCGTCAATATGATCATCGAGGTTTGTAGATTCAGTAAAATTCAATTTCTTTTTGATTTCATAAGTAGAATCAGATCTTATTCTAAGAGATTCTGGAGAAATTAAACGAACATCAACATCATAATTTCCAAGTCCATGCAATAAAGAATAAACAGTTCGACCATACTTTAGATCACCTACAATACCAATCTTTAGACCATCAATCTTTTTCTTTTCTTTTTTAATCGTAAACAAATCTTGAATTGCTTGTGTAGGATGTTCTTCTGTACCACTACCAGCATTGATTACAGGTTTTTCTGAAACTTCAGCTGCAAATCTGCTTGAACCATCCATAGTGTGTCGTAAAACAAGAACATCAGAGTAAATGGACATTATTTTTACAGTGTCTGCAAGACTTTCTCCTTTTTGAGTTGATGAAGATGAAATATCAGAAATTCCCAATGAGTTTCCACCAATAGATGCCATTGCTGCATCAAAACTGAGACGCGTTCTAGTACTTGGCTCATAAAATAAGTATCCTAATGTCTTCCCTTTACAAATCTCTCTTCTATCAGAAGGGTCTAATTGCATAATTTTGTCAGTGAAGGTAAAGATTTTTTCAAGTTGTTCTTTAGGAAGATCCTTAATTGAAAGGATATCTTTTTGGTAGAACTCGTTCATTCTTTCAATAATATATACAGGTGGCTATACAAAGTATTCTGATGGAACAGTCCGACCTAATGGTTCGACGAATTAAGGAAGGTACTGTAATTGACCATATTGATGAAGGTAAGGGTCTTCAGGTTCTTAATGCATTAAGAATTGATGGTAGAGATGGCAGTTTAATCACAATAGCCTTGAATGTTCCTAGTGGTAAATTCAAGAAAAAGGATATCATCAAGGTAGAAAATAAATTTCTAAAAGATGATGATACAAACAAGCTTGCAGTAATTGCTCCAAAGGCAACTATCAATATGATAAAAAATTACAAGCTTGTTGAGAAGAGAAGAGTATCATTACCAAATGAAATTGATCGAATTTTTAGATGTTCAAATCCTGATTGTATCACAAACAGTACAGAGCATATTGAATCAGTGATGGATGTAATTGACAAAGAAGGAAGAGTTCTCAAGTGTAGATATTGCGCAAGAGTATTAGATGTAAATCAATTAAAATATAATTAAACAAAAAATGTAAAAATTTGAAAAATATGTTGTTAGGATTATTGTCCTAAGATGATAAACATCATGACTATACCATAGATTGCGATTGACTCGACCATACCTACGAAGATGAATACCTTAGATTGTAAAGCTGGATTCTCACTAATGACTGCAAGACCGGCTGCACCTACTTGACCAAGACCTATTCCTGCTCCACCGGCTGCAAGACCAAATGCTAAGCCAGCACCTAAGAGTTTCATAGAACTTCCATCAGATGCACCTTCTTCTTGAGCAAATGCAACTCCAGTAGATCCTAGAATTGAAATTGCTACTGCTGCCAAAAGTAATAAGACGATAGTTTTCATTTACGTTCTGGCTCTATTAGGTCCATATTTAAATCATGATGGGTAAATTGACTCAAATTCGATCTAGTGTTTTCTTTTTGAAAGATGTTAGATCGTCTTGAATGGATTTTATGAAATTATCATGATTAGTATCTAATACCTTTTTAGAATTTTCAACTAATTTTTTTATTTCTTCTTTTGCCATTATTTTCTACTTTCCATCTTTGCTTTGACTTTTTTTAACTTTGCGAATTCTTCTCTTTCTTTTTCTTCAAGAGCTTGAGCGATAAATCTAATGTTATGTTGATATTGTGGAATTATGACATTTTCAAGAGCATTTAACAATTTTTGTGTCTTTTCAAGTGCTTTTGCAAGACTAAAAATGGAATTTTCATATTCTGCTGCTTTACAAATTTTTGGAAGTAATTCTTTGATTTGTTTTGCAGCTCTATCTATTGAAGAGTTTGTATCTGCAAATCCATAAGGCATAGATTTTGTATCTTTTTCTGTAACTGTAAGTGCTGGAATTTTTACATCAACAACTCTACGTACATGAACATCTACTTCCATTACAGGTGGAGTAGATTCTGCAACAGAATCAACAGTAACAGTTCCCAAAGCCAGGTATGCTTCATTAACTGCCTTGTAGATATCTTGTAAAGGATCCCAAATTCCACCTCTTGCTTTAGATGCTTCTTCAATCATTACCTCAATATTTTGTAAGAGAACTTTACGTTTATCATCTAGAATTTGCTGAACCATAGTGGCAACCTGAGTAGATTTTTTATATTTTAAAAGTTCAATTTTTGTTGCGGAAACATTTTGTCCAAATGACATTTTATTACTCGCCCTTGTAGTATTGGTCTACGTATTTGTCTTTGATTTTAGTAATCTCATTCTTTGGTAATTTAGAAACAATCTTCCACATTAAATCAAGTGTTTCCTCAATAGTTCTATTCTCATCAGTTGCTTGTGTAAGGAATTCTTTTTCGAAAATATCACCAACTTCCATGTATTTCAAATCAATTTCGGTTAATCCGGCTTTACCTACAATACCTGCTAATGCTCTTACTTCTTGTGCTCTAGAATATGCATCATAAACCTGATTTGAAACTTCACTATGATCTGCTCTAGTACTTCCTTCACCAATTCCGTCTTTCATCAATCTACTAAGACTCGACAAAATATTGATTGGTGGATAAACTCCTTGTCTAAACAAATCTCTACCAACTACAATTTGTCCTTCTGTAATGTAACCAGTAAGGTCAGGAATTGGGTGAGTAATATCATCAGATGGCATTGATAAAATTGGAATTTGTGTAACACTTCCTTTTCTTCCCTTTAGTTTTCCTGCTCTTTCATAAATTGTTGAAAGGTCAGTGTAAAGATAACCAGGATATCCCTTTCTTCCAGGAACTTCTTCTCTTGCTGCACTAATTTCTCTTAATGCTTCTGCATAGTTTGTCATGTCAGTCATTATAACTAGAACGTGCATTCCTAAATCAAATGCCAAATATTCAGCGACAGTTAATGCTACACGAGGTGTGATGATTCTTTCAATTGCAGGATCATCTGCTGTGTTAAGGAATAGAACACTTCTTTTTAGTGCACCAGACTCTTCAAGACTTCGTCTGAAATATTCTGCTTCACTGTATTGCACACCGATTGCTACAAATACTACAGCAAAGTCATCTTGTTTTCCAACAACACTTGCTTGTCTTGCAATTTGTGCTGCCAAAAGATTGTGAGACATTCCAGAACCTGAAAAGATTGGAAGTTTTTGTCCTCTAATTAGAGTCATCAATCCATCAATTACAGATACACCGGTTTGAATGAAATCTTTTGGATATTCACGTTGTTCTGGATTCATTGGTTCACCATTAATGTCTACAAATTTATCAGCAATTGGATCTGGTAGTCCATCTTTTGGTCTTCCTAATCCATCAAATACTCTACCAAGTACCTCTTTTGATACTGGCATTTCCATAACTTTACCTACAAACTTTGCATTAGTTCCAGCGATAGATAATCCAGATGTACCCTCAAAAACTTGAACGACTGCTTTGCCGTTTCCGACTTCTAGAACTTTTCCTAATCTTCTTTCGCCTTCATTAGTTTCAATTTCAACAAGTTCATCAAATGCTGCACTATCAACATCATCAACAACTACTAGAGGGCCTTTGATTTCTGCAATCTTACTGTATTGAACTCCGCCTTCTGCTGTCAATTTGTAACTTTCACTCCTGTAATTGATTTGAATTGTTCTTGCATATCTGCATCAAGTTTATCAAGTTTTGACATCTCATCATCTTTAACATCCATTCTTGCTTTAAGAAGTAAAGAAATGATAGGCAATGCACGAATATCAGCTAAGGATGCACCATCTTTAATTGCTTGTTGGCCCTTGTTGTAAAAGTCAACTAATAGTTTCATTAATTTGAATTGTTTTTCTGGACTACAAAAAGTATCAACATCATCAAATGAGTTTTGTTGTAAGAGACCAATCTTTATCATTCTTGCAACTTCAAGAATTATTTTTTCTTCATCAGGTAATGCTTCAGGACCTAAGAGTCTAACAATTTCTTTTAGTGTATCTTCTCTTTGTATGATTGCATATGCTTGACTTCTTACATCTAACCAATCTTCACTAATATTTTTACTCCACCATTTTGCAACATCTGCAAGATAGCCAGAATAACTGTTCATCCAATTAATTGATGGATAGTGTCTAGAGTATGCAAGTTTTGCATCTAAAGCCCAGAAAGTTTTGATAAATCTCATGGTATGAGTTGTAACTGGTTCTGTAAAGTCACCACCTGATGGTGATACAGCACCAATCAAAGTAACTGAGCCATTACGGTCTGGACTTCCCAATGCTTGGACACGACCGGCTCTTTCATAAAATTCTGCTAATCTTGATGCAAGATATGATGGATAACCTTCTTCTGCAGGCATTTCTTCTAATCTTCCACTCATTTCTCGGAGTGATTCAGCCCATCTACTTGTAGAATCTGCTACAAGTACAACGTCTTTACCCATATCTCTGTAATATTCTGCAATTGTTACACCGGTGTAGATACTTGCTTCTCTTGCTGCTACTGGCATGTTACTAGTATTTGCAACAAGGACAGTTCTATCCATTAATGGTTTTCCAGAACGTGGATCTTTAAGATGTGGAAATTCAACTAAAACTTCAGTCATTTCATTTCCTCTTTCACCACAACCAATGTAAACAACAACTTGAGAATCAGCCCACTTTGCAATTTGGTGTAATGTTACAGTTTTACCTGTTCCAAATGCTCCAGGAATTGAACCAGTACCACCTTTTGCGATTGGGAAGAATGTGTCAATAACACGTTGTCCAGTTAATAGTGGTATAGTTGGATCGTGTCTCTTTTGGATTGGACGTGGTTTTCTTACAGGCCACTTGTGATACATTTTTAGTTCAATAGTTTGACCATCTTTTTCAGTTGTTGCCATTACAGTTTCTAAATCATAATCTCCTTCTGCTACCAAGTTTGAAATTTTTCCACCTTTATGATCTGGTGGAATCATTATGGAATGATCGATAAGTTCAGATTCTTTAACAGTTCCAATAATACTTCCTGCTGAAACTTCATCGCCATTACTTACAGTTGGGACAAAGTGCCATTTTTTAGTCATATCAACAGGGGTTGTTGTAATTCCCCTTCCAATGAATGAACCAGAAGCTTTTGATAATTCTTTTAGTGGTCTTTGAATTCCATCATAAATTTGTCCAATAATACCTGGGCCTAATAATACACTAAGGGGATTTCCAGTACCAACTACAGGCTCACCTGGTTTTAATCCACTAGTTGATTCATAAACTTGAATAAATGCAACATCGCCAGTTAATCTAATTACTTCACCAATTAATTTTGAATTACCAACAGATACAGTTTCATACATCTTTGCTTCAGACATTCCATCAGCTCTAACTGCAGGACCGCTTACCCAAACAATTCTACCTTGAGCTGCCATTTCTTAACTTCCCACTCCGAATGTGGATGCAATTTCTTTCCTTATTAAAGGCTTCAAGCGTTCAATTCTTGCATCAAGGGTATTATCAAATTTCATTGTACCATCTTTTGACTTTGCTATAATTCCACCAAGACAATCAATTGTGTCAGATGATAATTCAGCTCCTGAAAATTGAGATAGTGCTGATTGTACTACATCTTTATCTTTAGCATTTGTGAAAACTGTAATTTCACTAGTACCTAAAATTTGAGTTGATTCTTTCAACAATGACTTTATTAAATTTGAATAATCACCACT
>SPKZ01013304.1_pt1 | contig 12163 bp, 9 predicted proteins | sample 2456571 | NCBI WGS metagenome assembly SPKZ01 (sample SAMN11192286, study PRJNA482655) | marine metagenome | biome: ENVO:00000447; feature: ENVO:00000244|ENVO:00000211|ENVO:00000569|ENVO:00002023; material: ENVO:00002151; isolation source: ocean water from marine abyssalpelagic zone ...
CCAACTTTAGATTCAACAAAGCTTACAATTTTTTCATTAGTAGTTTGTGAGCTACATGCTCCGGAAATAATGATTGATAAGATTAATAATATGTTTTTCATGGTGATATATACACGAGTTAGAATAAAAAGTTACAATAAAATCTTATTTTAATAAAAAGTTTTTTTATGTTTGTAACAGAAAACTACTAAAGATGAACATTGAAGAATCAACAGGGTTAACTAAAATAGTATTTACGGCAGTGTTTTTAGTTGCACTTATCACCATAGCGGTAATACAAAGGATTAAAACTTTAAAAGAACAAAAAACCCTACCAGATGATATTCCTGCAGAAACAGAATTAATGTACGTAAAACACAATGGGTTTACGTTACCGGTAAGGATGGAGGAAAAAATAGCTTGGGATCTAATGTCAAAACATGAGAGGTCCAAACAAGTAAACAAGACCAGGAAGGCTTTAACTAACGGGGGTATAATCGCAATTCCTTATATGGGAAGTTATGCTTTAGCTCCGAGAGAAGTAGCAATAAGAAACAACCTAGATAGAGTGTCGGTAAAAGGAGTTGAATACAAAGAGTCTTGGCCTCCAAAAAAGTAAGTATGCTGGAATTAAATAAGAAAGAATTAAATAGTCTCGTTTGTAACAGTAACAATGTTATTATAAAGCCTGACTTCCTACACACAAGCAACGTAGAGCTTGCTGGGGGAGTTAAAATGTTATTGTATACGGATTTCGAGAGGGAGAAATTTGCAGCCACTACAGGCGAAGTAATAGCCCTTTGTAGTGATTTGTATTTCAGTAAAACAGGAGGTAACGGAATAAGCAACAAATACGATACTACTATTGAGATCCAGGTAGGAGATAAAGTGTATTTCCATTATAACGATATGGAGAAATGCAGATCAGAAGGAAGGATCTTTAAATGTGAAAAAGAATACTACATTATCCATACCTACGGATCTTTGTTTTGTATGAAGAGGGGGGATGATATCACAATGCTTAATGGCTGGATATTAACGGAACCTTATATTAGCGATAAATACAAGGACAGTAAAATTTTGGTTCCGGATTCGGTTAGAGGTAAAGTCAGCTCATTAATCTCCATAGTGTCATTTATAGGCAAACCTTGTTTAGGTTATTATGAAGACAAGGGTATGATAGATGATCATGTAGACATTAAAGCTGGAGATTTAGTAATATTTGATAAAAACAGTGATTTACCCTTGCAGTACAGTCTGTTATCTAACCTAGAAGGGAGGAAGACCTTTTATAGAATGCAGCGGAAAGATTTGAAAGCAACAGTAGATTTTCATATATTTGAAAACTAAATAAAAAAAATAACATGAAAAAAACAATTATTTTATTCGCTGGCTCTATAGCTGAAAGCGTAACATCTGCAGCAATTCAAGCGGTTGCAAGTCCAGGACCATTATGTATTGACATTGAGAAAGAAACATTCAAATTCAATGATCCAAAAGTTGAATACGATGTTTACCCTATGTGTGATGTAGACATTAAGGAGGCGAAAAATGTAACAGTAACCGTAACTAAATCTATTTCTGCAAAGAAAAAAGACTACAGACGTAGGCTTCTATTGGTTTGGGAGAGATGCTTCAATGAAAAAACAAGGCCACGTTTAATTCATTTACTTGGAGGTTATCAAATAAATGAAAGAGATGAGTCTGACACAAGATCAGTAGGATTCGCAGTTGTAGCGAAACTAAATAAATTAGACGATCAAGGTATTGCTAAATGGAAAACTCTTTTACTTAGAGCTAAAACAAACAATGCTTTGAGTGATCTTATTTCGGACGGAAAAGCAATTGAAGCTTATATTAATTCAGTTGGATTAGAAGAAGCTGAATTAAACAGTGTATCTTCTGAAGAGTTGGCAGCTTCAAATGAGGAGTTTGCTAACGATGTTCTTGAGATGGAACTTAAATTTAAAGCGAAAGAAGAAGAGTTGAATTGGTGGAAAGATAAAGTTTCAGATGGAGCATTACTTCATCAATGCACCGTAGAGGAGATTAAAATTCTTTTCAAAGTTAAACAACTTAAAGCATACTGTAAAGAGCAGGGGTTGAAAAAATACACATCTCTAAATGAGGAAGAATTGATCAAGTTAATCAAGGCTTTTTTAGGTGCTAAGTAAATTTTGAAATAACTAAATTTAAAGGGAATAGGTACGCTTATTCCCTTTTTTTATAATATATATGGGACTAAAAAAAGAAGACTTTAAAGAGCTGTTATATAATGTCGTTGAGGCACCAAAAGACGTTGCTATCCTAAGTCACTTTGAAACATTAGGTGAATATCCAGAATTTCATTTGCCATTAGATAGCATGATGGAAAAGCACAGAAGCAAAATCGTTAAATACGTAGTGCTAATGTATGATCGTAAAAGCCCATTCAAAAAAATAGAAGACATTACGGAAAGAAAAATCCAAGCAGCATTGAAAGCTGGATTTTCTCCAAAAAGAGATAAGGTTAATAAAAGAAAGTATTTTTCACCCCATGTAGACAACATGATAAAGGGAAGGTTGAAGGAGGTTAACCAAATGATTGTAAGATATTGTCGTATTCAGGGTAACATGAGGTACGCTTATATCGTAGCAGCTAGAGAAGATTTTTATAATTCGATAGCTCAATCAATGCATAAATCGGAAAACGAAACTCCTGGTGAAGCTAAGATTAGGCAGGGTATGTTATCTGAGGCTAAAAGGAATATGAAAGAAGTTGAGGAGGCTGTATTGGACCTACTTAATGAAGACAATAGCTTATTATTAAAACAAGAATTATACGAGGTAATAGAGGAGCATGATCGAAGAAAACTGAGAATTTCACCTGAATCAAGACTAGAAAATGACACTGACGAAGAGGAGTAAATATGAAAAGGTTTATAAGCCTGCAGAAAGGTTCATAATAGTGAATGACTCCGATAGGGATTTGGAGCCAATTAAAGTACCTATACCCTCAGAATGTCCAGACATTAGAACAATTGATGGATACGGATTACCTCCAGAAGAACAAAAATACAAAAGAGCAAAAGTTCCAAAAAGATTAAGAATACTTGAGGAGGAGATTGAAGATATAGAGGAAATTGAAAAGTTTCTAGAGAAAAACCAAATAGAATACAGGGATGAGATTGATTATATAGAGGAAGAATGGAAAAGAAGAGATAATGGTTATTGGTTCTTTAACAATGGAATTCCAACTTATATAACAGGCACAAATTACCTTTACATAGCACATTGGGAAATCGATATAGGATTACCTAGTTACAGAAGCAGAGATAGAAAAGTTTTCTTGTTTTTGAATTTTTGCGATAAAGATGAATTATGTTTAGGAACAATATATCCAAAACACCGTAGAGAGGGAGCAACACACAAAGCTCAAGTATGGATGTACGACTATATATCTACACACGAAAGGGCATACGGAGGAATACAATCAGCTACAGAAGGTCACGCAAAAGATGTATTTAGAATCCATTTAGTACCAGGATGGAAATCATTACCATTTTTCTTTAAACCAAAGTTTGAAGGAACAACCAATCCTAAATCTGAATTGAGTTTTAACGAACCTTCAGTTAGAGTTTCGAAAGGTAAAATGAGCTCTAGGAAGAAAGATTACCTGGGAAGTATGATTAACTTCAAGTCATCAGACACCAAGGCTTACGATTCTAGAAAACTACACAGGTTCCACAACGATGAAGGAGGTAAAACTACTGAAGTAGATGTAAGTGAACGTCACGATACAATTAGAGAGTGCCACATGGACCTAACAACTATTGTTGGAAAGAGCTTTCACACATCTACTGTAGAGGAGATGGAGAAGGGTGGTGGAGCCAATTTTAAGAAGATATGTGACGGCTCACATTATTCACATTCCGACAAGAGATATAAGAGAGATAGGAATGGAATGACAGTAAGCGGAATGTACTTATTGTTTATCCCAGCTCAAGATGGATTAGTAGTAGACGATTATGGAAACTCTAATGTTGAGGCTGGATTAAAAATAATTGAAAACAGACGGCAAGCATTAATCGATTCCGGATCCTACGAGAAGTTATCTAGCTATATAAGAAAATATCCAACTTCATATAAAGAATGCTGGAGGGGTGATGCAACAAAATGTAAATTCAATATTCGAATCTTGGAAGAAAGATTAGATGAGTTTAAATTTGGAAATAAATATGTTACAAGAGGAAACTTTATATGGAAGGATGGAATTGTAGGAGGGATAACAGATAGAGTAAATAAAGTTTTTAGGCAAGGAAGAGTTATATTCCAACCTCATGCAGAAGGGAGATTTGAAGTTTCTTACCTATTCTCAAATCCAGCAGAGTCAAACGCTTATTTTATGAGAGATAATATAATGTATCCTCTTAATGATATTAAGTTTAGTGGAGGTTCGGATCCATTTAAGTTTAAAACAACCAAGTCTTCCAATAGATCAGATGGTGCCGGAGCTGTATTTAGAAAAAGAGATTTATCAGTAGACCCTATCGACATGGATATTAACGATTGGACCACAAATAGATTCATTTGCACATATCAACATAGGTCTAGGGAAAAGTATGAGTATTGCGAAGACATGCTTTTAATGAGTTTATATTATGGCTTCCAAATGGTAACAGAAGTGAATGTTCCTGCAGTATGGGAACATTTTGACGATAGAGGTTATCCAGGATACTTGTTTTACACTACTGACCCTGCAACCGGAAAAATGAACATTAGACCAGGTGTATATACAACTGGTCCAGTAAAAGAAGATATATTTACAGAGTATCATTCCCATATTGAAAATCATGGACACAGAGAAGTGCATGATAAGCTGTTAGAACAGTGTTATGAAATAGAAGATGATATGGGGCCATATGACATGTTTGCAGCAGGAGGAATGGCTTTAATAGGGGCTAAATCAAAGTTCTTTAACAAGGAAGTTGATGATAGTACAGATGCCGGTGAATATTTCCCTGAGTTCACATATAAATAAAATCAGTATTTTTGATAAAAATAAATCTACATGTACGGAGTTAGCAAATACCAAGGTCAAACAATAGAATTTCCAGATCACGACATAGATCCAAAAATAAAAAAAAGAGCAGAATGGAATCGAAAGTTTAGCGAGGCAATATACAGTGTCTACCTTAGAGACAAGGCAGGAATAAGATATAGCAAAAGAGCAGAAATGCAATTATTAAGGCTATATGCAGAAGGAAACCAGCCAGTAGAAAAATACATGGATACACTATTCCCGATAGACCCTAAGTCCAATACACGTAAAGGGTATATGAACTTAAGTTGGGATATTCTATCAATAGCTCCAAAGATTAGATCCATTGTAGTTGGTATGATGGAAAAAATAGACCATGAAATAGTATGTAACGCTATTGATCCAAAATCAGAAAAAGAAAAAGATTCAATAAAGTGGAAGATGTGGGCCGAGAAAGAACTGGAATCAGTATTCGGTGAATATGGCTATGACAACGATATGAATGAGATTAGGAAACTAATACCTTCATTACCTGAGACAATGCAGGAGCTAGAGATGTTCATGGATATGGGTGCAACAAAGCTTAAGCAAGAGATAGCAATGGAGAATGCATTAGATTATTCTTTATATATGTCCAGATGGAAACAGATAAAGAAAAAATTGTATGAAGACTTTTTTGATTTAGGAATAGCTGCAGTAAGAGACTATACTGATCCAGCTACTCAAAGAGTTAAATGTAGATATGTAGATCCTATTAACCTAATTATAAAATATTCAAGAAGTCACACATTTGAAGATCCTTTATTCGCTGCTGAAATAAGACATGTTACAATATCTTCCTTAAGACAGGAGATGGCGAAAGAAATAGCTTCAGGAGAAATAACTGAGGATGACATTAAAAAAATTGCAGCTCAATTTTGTGGATACCAGAGCAACCCTAATAGCTATCAGTTCGAATACTACAGTCAAGAAAATGGTAATGGAGGTTACAGATACGATGAGTTCTTAATATGCTTGTTAGATGCTGAATACCTTAGCTATGATGTTATGAAGTACGAAAACAGAATAAACTCAAGAGGAGACAATTTCGTGCATAAAAAGGATTACAGTTACAACAAGAAGAAGACTAGCAAAAGACAGCCTGGAATGTCTCAAATGTCAACAGTATATAAATGTAAATGGATTCCAGGATCAAATTATGTTTTTGACTACGGACATCAAAACGATATACCAAGAAAATCTAAAAACGAAGCTTCATTATCGTACCACGTATACAAAATATCTAACAAGTCTTCAATGTCTACAATTGTTCCAAACATAGACAATATGCAGAACACTTGGCTTAAGCTTCAAAATGCTTTAGCTATGGCAGCTCCAAGTGGTTTAGCAATTGAATTTGGATCACTAGATAACATATCAATGGGAGGTAAAAAACTAAACCCATTAGATGTATTGGCTATTAGAAGACAAACTGGAGATTTATTATTCAAGTCTCAGGGACACCACCCATCAATTCAAGGGAACCCAAATTCATCAAAACCAATATTCCCTATAGAAGGAGGAGTTGGAGCGCAGTTGGATGAATTTATGAAAGTATGGGATTGGAACGCTAAAATAATTAGAGATACTACAGGGATAAACGAGGCTATAGATGCAACTATGCCAAATCCAGAAACTCCAGTAGCAACATCCGAAATAGCTGTATCAGCAGCTAACAACGCTTTAAACTACTTTTACTCAGGGTACGAGTTCCTAAAAGAAGAAACAGTCAAAAGCATGGCCCTTAGATGGCAAATAGTAGCCAGATACGGTGACATAAAAGCTCATTTCCCAGCTCTAGGAAAGACTACCATGAATACATTAAGGTTAACATCTGCAATTTCATTTTCGGAGTATGCTATCAAAATAGAAATGAAGCCAACCGAGGAACAAAGACAAAGAATAATGAATATGGCTATGCAATCAACAATAGCTAGAAAACAAGGAGGGGTAGGGATATCAACTTCTGACTACATGTTTATTGATAGAATGCTTGAGTCTGGAGGTAATATAAAATATGTCCAAATGTATTTAGCATGGAGAGAAGAACAAGAGTCTATTAAAATGGAAGAACAAAAAGCAGCATCTTCTCAACAACAATCAGAAAGTTTACTAGCACTTGAAGACAAGAAACATGCAAATGCACTAGAATTAATTGGAGCTCAAACACAAAAAGATTCAGAAATTGACAACGTTAAATCTCTGAACAGAAGTAAAGAATCTGATAATAGATATAAGAATGAGTCAGAACTGAAAACTTTAATAGGAGAACAAGAATACAGTAAGCTTGTTGAACAGGCTAAAGTTGATAAAGACAAAATACTTACTCAAGGAGTTGTAAACTTGACCGGAAACGGAGGAGAAAATAACGAAAAGAAAAAGTAAATTTTGTTTTAAACTAAAAAAAAATATATATTTGTAATTAGAATATTCACACAGAGCTAATTAAATTATGGAACACAGTGAAAATGACAACAGTGATTTATCTTTTCTAGTTGGAGAAGATAATATCCAAAACGAACAACAAGACATCTATGCTGATGTAGTTGAAAAAACATCTCCAGAAGTTCAAGGCGAAACGTCAAATGAACTTGCAGATGTTGTCAATGAGCAGCAGGGATTAGTTACAGAGCCGGTAATTGCGGATTTGACTGACGATGATAGAATGAGAGTGATAAACGATATGTTTCCAAACTCAAATTTCGAATCATTTGAAGCATTCAACAATTCAGACTATGTTAACAAAGCGTTGGGATCTGACAAATTAACAGAAGACTACAATGATCTTATTGATCAGATTGAGTCTCTTGAGTCAAAAAGTCCTGAATACGCTAATGATCTTGTAAAAGGATTGGATAGTTGGATGAAACAAGGAGGAGATCCTAAATTCTACATGGATGTTCAAGCAGTCAATTTTGACGAAATGGCACCTATGGATGTTTTGGTTTATAACTTTAAAAAGGATAACCCAACAATGTCTGAGAAGGAGATTAGGACATATTTAGATGGAGAATATCAATTAGATCCAGATAAGTACAACGAATCCGAAATAGAAAGGTCTAACTTTAAATTAAAGCTTGAATCAGGAAAGGTTTTAGGTTCTTTAAAGGAGATGCAACAAGAAACTTCTATTCCTGACCCAGAGAAGGAGAGAGTTGATTTTGAGTCTTCAGAGAAGGAAAGAATGGACAACTGGAGTCCATCTATATCTAAAACACTGGAAGAGTTTAAATCTATTAATTTAAATATAAGCGATAATTTAGATCTATCGTGGACTACAACTAAAGAGGAAATTGACTCTTTAAAAGACGATTTATACGATGCGATAGAGTATTCTGGAATTGAGTTAGGAGAAGATTCTTCAACTCATGTTCAAGAAGTTCTTGAGAACATGTATTTTTCGAAGCATAAACATCAAATACTAAGAGCTGTAGCCGAAAGAGCTAGGTCTTATTCAGATGAAGAGTGGCTTAAAACAGTACACAATCCGTCTGCAATAAAACAAACTTCAGAAGGAGTAGGAAATCAGCCACCTAAGTCGAAAGATGATATGTTATTGGATTACTTTGAGGGAAACTAATTAAGTTAAAATAAGTATTAATTTTAACTAACACATAAAAAAAATGACACCAGCATCAGTAGCCGGACCCTATGCGTCCGAATTGATATCAACGTTTGATATTGATAAACCAGAAAGACTTAATACCTTATTCCGTAGATACGGAGATCAAGGATTAGGATTATTTAGATTGATTGAATCAATGGGATTCAAGATGTCTGTAGCTCAAGATACTTACGAGCACGATGAAGAAGATTGGATTCACGAGGTATTTCATTCGTTGAATTTAGTTGGAGCACCCGGACCAGGTAATAACTTGGTAATTACATTAGACCCAACTGATTTAGATACTGGAAACAGATTCTATCCTAGATTGTGGGATACAGTAATGACTCCAAACGAGGTTACAGGACAGATTACAGATATTGATGTAACAACTCCAACAGCACCGGTAATTACAGTTACTCCCAATGATGTAGCTGACGATTTCGGAGCAGTAGCAGCAGGGCAAGAGTTAATCATTACGTCTTCAGCATTCTCAGAAGGATCAGGTCAACCAGACGGAGCAGTATCAGGTGTATTCCACTATGATAATGATGCTCAAATCATTAAAGAGAAATTAACTGCAACAGGTACAGAGATGACTAACCAGAAATGGTTTGATAAAATCTCAGATCCAGGTGGTCAATCAATTCCTACTTATGTAATGAAAGGTCAGTTGGATACTGATTATAGAATGAACTTGAAGATTGATGGAGCAATGTTGTTCCAAAAGAGAACTACTAACGTAATGATCGATCCTGCTACAAACAGGCAATTGAAAACTACTGAAGGTATGGTTCCTTATATCAGAAGAGTTGGTAACGTGTTACCTTATACTCCTTCAACATTCTCAGTACAGAAGTTTGACGAGATCATTAAATTACTAGATAAAGAGTTCGCACCAACAAACATTTGTTGTTTAAATGGTATTGACTTGAATTTAGAAACTGAAAATGTACTTGTTGATTTCTTTAAAGACACGAACATTGATTACACAAGAAAAGCTATTGTAACTGGAGCCTTCGCAGGTGACGAAGCATTAGCAATGAGTGTAGGGTTCAAGGCTTTAACTAAAGGTGGTTACAACTTCGCTTTCAAGAAGATGGGTATATTTAGTCATGCTAAAACATACGGAGCTTCAGGTTACGATATGGCCTCTATGGGGATTTTGATTCCTATTGCTAAGAAGAAAGATAAATTAACCAACAATGATTTACCTACATTCGGAATGCGTTATAAGAAATTAGGACCTTATAGCCGTTTAATGGAAGTATGGAATATCTCAGGAGCTGGACCAAACACCAAAGTAATCGAAGACGATTTACATAACTATAATATGAGATGTAATATCGGATTCCATGCAATGGCTGGAAACCAAATGGTATTGCTAGATCCTAATAGCTAGAAATAAATAAAAACAGTGAAAGCCTCATCATTAGATGGGGCTTTTATTTGTTCAATTGCAAATAAACAAAAGTGCTAACTAAAAAAAACGACACAAATGTTATTAATTGACGGAAAAGAAACAAAAGTAATCAGTCTTTGGGGTAAAGATGGTTTTATTAAAAAAGAGGCATTACCAGGTATATTTAAGTTACATAGTGGCTTAAAAAGAAAAACCTTTAACAAAAGAACTGGTAAAACAAGAATACACTCACCTAGATCAACTGGAATTGAAATGTTCTATACTGTCACTACTAAAAACGGTGAAACTATTGAAATTCGATACGCTAAGGGAACTAGAGTTGTAAAAACAGGAGGAGTTGGTGAAAAAATCTACTATCCTGAATACACTACAATTCCTGATTCAGGATACATAACCGTAAACGATTTCGATTTGTATTTCTTTTTGGCACACCACCCAAGGAACCAAAAGAGTCCATTCAGGAACATCAAAAAAAATCCAATATTCTATCTTGAGAATAAAGCAGCAGAAGCTTCTTTAAGAGCTGATAAATCTAGGGATAAGATTAGAGCACAGGCTCTTTTATACGGAGAGAAAGATGGACTTAGTGAAAAGGATTTAGCAATGGTAGCTCGTAGCTATAGAATTCCTAATACAGATTCTATGACTCCAGATCAAATTAGAGTTGAGCTTGAGAAACATGCCAATAGCGATCCTAGCAAGTTTATCCAAAGCACAGCAGGAAACAATGTGAAGGTAAAAGCATTAATACAAGAGGCCATTGATTTAGAATTAATTATGTTTGATTCTAGGAATAAAAGTTGGTCCACTGTAACAGGTCAGGGAACAGCTAAAAAGCCAGGAGAATTTATATGCGAAGTAAGATTTGCTAATGATAAAGAAGACAGGCTGGCTATTCATTTAACCGAGAAAGATGGTAAAATGCTATCAGCTCTTGAGGAGATGGTGGAGGAAAGAGCTAAAGAGCTAGAGCTTGATCAAGTTGGAGAAGATTTGTAAAACAACAAGTATATAATAGTAAAAACCGCACCTTATGAAAAGGATGCGGTTTTTTTGTTTAAAAATAAAAGGTTATTTTTACGAAAACGTAATTCCAAATGGTACTAGATAAAATCGCATTAGAAATCTGCTTTGAGTTAAACAATGACCCAAAGAACTTTAAGTTAACAGACACAACTGATTATGCTTCTGAAAGCATAGCGTTAACAGACGTTGAAGGCTTATTTAAGATAACAGCTCCAGATGGAACTATAGCTTATGAAAACGCTGGATTTGCTTCAGATGACTTTACATCTCCAGACGTAGATGTTGATGTTTCTACATTATTTGATACTGTAAACTTACCATTGGATTCAGAAAACGAAGTTCAACTAGGTAATTATCTTATTGAATATAAAATAGAAGTAATAGGAGTTGAACAGCCAGGTATTTACTTAAAATCATTTTCTGTAGAAAATTGTCACGTTGATCCAATTGTGGATGTAGACTTTATAACTGACTGTTTTAATAGTAAATTAACAAGTACTGACAATACTGATTATAGCACTGAATTGGTACCTAGCCCAACATCTATAGTTAGAACTCATACTGCATATCCACCTCCAACGTCAGGATTAAGCGACACAGTGACTCCAAATAAGATTTTGGTAGCTTCACCTATTTCAACTAAAACATGGACACTAGAAGTATCCTCTGTAGTTAGATGGGATTATCCAGATGGTTTATGTATCATTAACACATTAGTTGGCGATATCGAAGCTGAAGTAACATGTGATGTAAGTATATGTGACATTTTCTGTTGCATAGATAAATTATATAACAGATACATTTCTAAATTAGGAATTAATTCTGTTTTAGCAAACGAAATAAAAGCTCAACTTGATACAGTTTCGCTTCTCCTAGTTCTTTTTGAGAATGCATTAAAATGTGGTCATAATGATAAAGCTCAAATATATTATGATACCATACTAAAGGTATCAGGATGTGAACCTGGATGCAGTTGTACAGATGTAGATACCGTTCAAGTTATTCCGGTATGTGTTATAGCAGGAACAGCGGTTGTTGATGCTTGTGGAAATGGAGCAATCACAGTTACTCC
>SPKZ01005721.1_pt1 | contig 12156 bp, 6 predicted proteins | sample 2456571 | NCBI WGS metagenome assembly SPKZ01 (sample SAMN11192286, study PRJNA482655) | marine metagenome | biome: ENVO:00000447; feature: ENVO:00000244|ENVO:00000211|ENVO:00000569|ENVO:00002023; material: ENVO:00002151; isolation source: ocean water from marine abyssalpelagic zone ...
GGCATTAAGACTTGAAGACAAAAAAGCAATCGTTGCTGAAGTCAATGAGGTCGCCAAAGGTGCTCTGTCTGCAGTAGTTGCTGACTCTCGTGGTGTTACTTTAGGTGCAATGACAAGTTTGCGTAAGCAAGCTCGTGAAGCAGGTGTTGTAGTAAGAGTTGTTCGTAATACTCTAGCTAAGCGTGCTTTAGCAGGTACTGATTTTGAGTGTCTAGTTGATACTTTTAAAGGTCCTACTCTTGTTGCATTCTCAAGTGAGCATCCAGGTGCTGCCGCTCGTATCTTTAAAGATTTCGCTAAAGCGGAAAAAAACTTTGAAGTACTAGCAGCTGCATTCGAAGGCACTACTTGTGACCCAGAAGTTTTAGCTACGCTTCCGACTTACGACGAAGCAATTGCAAGACTAATGAGCGCTATGAAAGAAGCCTCTGCTGGCAAACTTGTTCGCACTATTGCGGCAGTTCGCGATCAGAAAGAGCAAGACGCAGCTTAATTCTTTTCCGCTATCTCGAAAGAGAAGTTGGCAAAGAAACTGTGTGTTGGTTAATTAATTTTTTAGAACGAAGACTCATTTTGAGCTTTGTTCAATATCTTAGGAATGTATACCATGTCTGTATCTAAAGACGATATCCTAAACGCTGTTGCTGAAATGTCAGTAATGGACGTTGTAGAACTTATTGAAGCAATGGAAGAGAAATTCGGTGTTTCAGCTGCTGTTGCTGTTGCTGCTGTTGCTGGCGGCGCTGATGCTGCTGCTGAGCAAACTGAATTTGACGTTGTTATGACTTCATTCGGCGAAGCTAAAGTTGCTGCAATCAAAGCTGTTCGTGCTGCTACAGGTCTTGGCCTTAAAGAAGCAAAAACTATGGTTGAATCTGCACCTATCGCAATCAAAGAAGGTCTTGATAAAGCTGAAGCTGAAGCTCTACAGAAGACTCTTGAAGACGCTGGTCTTTCAATTGAACTTAAATAAGGTTAACCCTTATTACAAAGTTGCCTAATTACTTGTTAATTAGGTCAGGCTGGTGATTTTATGATCACCAGCCTTTTTGCGCTATAAATACCCTGTTCTTTGCTATGCAAAGTTACTCGGTGAAAACATGGTAAATTTCACACTATTGATGCCATGTGTAATACCAATCACTCGTTAAGAGTGAGAGGTATAAAATACTTACTTGATGATACCCATCTCTATAGAGATATTGTCTTGTTTAGTATCCAGTCCCTACCAGAGATTACTGGGTAGGTTCTTACCAAAAAAGTGTTGTTATTTTCGCGGTTGTTTAGAGGTTTATACTTTTTAAAAAGATAAATCAATGACTAAGCAGCAGTTGTCTACTGTCAGCTAATAGAGAAAACAATGGTTTACTCGTATAACGAAAAAAAACGTATCCGTAAGGATTTTGGTAAGCGTCCTAAAGTGGTTGAAATTCCACAACTTTTGAATATTCAAAAGGACTCTTTCGCCCGATTTATTAAATTTGATGAGAGTGGTGAGCTAGGCCTAGAAGCCGCTTTCCGTTCAATCTTTCCTATCAAAAGCTTTTCTGGTTATGCAGAATTGCAATATGTCAGCTTCAAGCTAGGTACGCCAGTATTTGACGTTAAAGAATGTCAAATTCGTGGTATTACTTATAGCGCTCCTTTGCGTGTTAAATTACGCTTAGTTTTATTTGATCGTGAAGCGCCTAAGGGCACTATCAAAGATATCAAAGAGCAAGAAGTTTACATGGGCGAAATCCCATTAATGACTGACAATGCAACATTTGTAATCAACGGTACTGAGCGTGTAATCGTATCTCAATTACATCGTTCACCTGGTGTTTTCTTTGATCATGATAAAGGCAAAACCCATTCTTCAGGTAAAATCCTGCACAATGCGCGTGTTATTCCTTATCGTGGTTCTTGGTTAGATTTCGAATTCGATCCTAAAGATGCTCTATTCGTACGTATCGATCGACGTCGTAAACTACCAGCGTCAATTATGCTGCGTTCAATGGGCATGGAAACCGAAGAAATTCTAGAACTATTCTTCGACACTACCACGTTCACTGTTAAGCGCGGCAAGATCATCATGGATCTTATCCCTGAGCGTCTTCGTGGTGATACGACATTGTTCGACATCAAAGATGCCGACGATAAGCTGATTGTTGAAACAGGTCGCCGTATTACGGCACGTCACGTTCGTCAAATGAACAAGGCTAAATTAACGACTGTTGAAGTACCAACAGAATATGTTATTGGCAAACGTATCAACAAAACTTACGTTAATAAAGAAACCGGTGAAGTGATCATTAATGCTAATGATGACATTACCTTGGAAAACTTTGCTGAACTTGCTAGTAATGGCGTTAAGCAGTTTGACGTTATTTATTTCAACGATTTAGACAATGGTCCATTCATGTCTGATACGTTGCGTGTTGATTCTTCAACTAATCGCCTTGAAGCACTTGTTGAAATTTATCGCATGATGCGCCCAGGCGAGCCACCAACTAAAGACGCGGCTGAAGGTTTGTTTGAAAACTTATTCTTCAACGGTGAACGTTATGACTTATCTAAAGTAGGTCGTATGAAGTTCAACGCTCGTGTTAATACTGACGTTGATTTAAGCAATGGTGTTTTGTCAAAAGATGACATCATCGCGGTGATGAAAACTCTAATCGCTATCCGTAATGGTTTCGGTGAAGTTGATGATATCGATCACTTGGGTAACCGTCGTATTCGTAGTGTTGGCGAAATGGCTGAAAACCAATTCCGTGTTGGTTTAGTTCGTGTTGAACGTGCTGTTAAAGAACGTTTATCATTAGGTGATTTAGCTGAAATCATGCCACAAGATTTGATTAACGCTAAGCCGATTTCTGCTGCTGTTAAAGAATTCTTTGGTTCTTCACAGTTATCTCAGTTCATGGATCAAAATAATCCGTTGTCTGAAGTAACGCACAAACGTCGTATTTCGGCGCTTGGGCCTGGTGGTTTGACCCGTGAACGTGCTGGTTTTGAAGTTCGAGATGTGCATCCGACTCACTACGGTCGTTTATGTCCAATCGAAACGCCAGAAGGACCAAACATCGGTCTGATCAACTCATTGGCTTCTTATGCTAGAACCAACGATTACGGTTTCTTAGAAACACCTTACCGTAAAGTTGTTGACGGTCTTGTTACCGATGACGTGCAGTTCTTGTCAGCTATCGAAGAAACTAACTTCGTTGTGGCACAAGCATCAGCCATCTTAGATAAAGATAACCGCCTAGCAGAAGACTTAATCGCTTGTCGTACGAAAGGTGAATCTACCTTTATGTCGAGTGATAAAATCGACTATATGGATGTATCACCACAACAGATTATCTCTGTTGCTGCGTCAATCATCCCGTTCCTAGAACACGATGATGCAAACAGAGCCTTGATGGGCGCGAACATGCAACGTCAAGCGGTTCCAACATTGCGCGCTGATAAGCCGCTAGTTGGTACTGGTATGGAACGTGTTATCGCTGTTGATTCAGGTGTAACTATTGTTGCTAAACGTGGTGGCGTGGTTGATTACGCTGACTCGACTCGCATAGTGGTTAAGGTTAATGAAGAAGAGTTATTAGCTGGTGAAGCTGGTATCGATATCTATAACCTAACGAAATACACCCGTTCTAACCAAAATACTTGTATTAACCAACGTCCTAAGGTGATGGCTGGCGAACCAATTACTAAAGGCGACGTGATGGCCGATGGCCCGTCAACTGATATGGGTGATTTGGCACTAGGCCAAAACATGCGTATCGCGTTCATGCCTTGGAATGGTTACAACTTCGAAGATTCAATCCTTGTTTCTGAGCGCGTCGTTCAGCAAGATCGTTTCACTACTATTCACATTCAGGAACTGACTTGTATCGCTCGTGATACTAAGTTAGGTAGTGAAGATATCACTGCTGATATTCCTAATGTTGGTGAAGCGGCACTTGGTAAGCTTGATGAGTCTGGTATTGTTTACATTGGTGCTGAAGTTCATGGCGGCGACATCTTAGTGGGTAAGGTTACTCCTAAAGGTGAAACGCAATTAACGCCTGAAGAAAAACTATTACGAGCTATCTTCGGCGAAAAAGCATCTGATGTTAAAGACAGTTCACTTCGTGTTCCTAACAGCGTTAGCGGTACTATCATTGACGTTCACGTATTTACTCGTGACGGCGTTGAGAAAGACAAGCGTGCGTTAGAAATTGAGCAAATGCAGCTTAAAGAAGCGAAGAAAGATTTATCTGATGTGTTCTCTATCTTAGAAGACGGCATCTATGAGCGTGCTGAAAAACTATTAATCGCTTCAGGCCTATCTAGCGAGCAACTTGCCGCTATGCCACGTCGTGAATGGTTAGAGCAAACGCTTAGCGATGAAGCAAGCCAAACTGCATTAGAGCAGATTGCGGCACAGCACATCGAAATCAAAGCTGACTTTGAAAAGCAATTTGAAAACAAACGTCTTAAAATTACTCAAGGTGCTGATTTAGCGCCGGGCGTACTTAAGATTGTTAAAGTTTATCTTGCTGTTAAGCGTCGCATTCAGCCTGGTGATAAAATGGCTGGTCGTCACGGTAACAAGGGTGTTATCTCTAAGCTTTGCCCAGTTGAAGATATGCCACATGATGAAAATGGTCGTACCATCGATATCGTACTTAACCCGTTGGGTGTACCGTCTCGTATGAACATCGGTCAGATCTTAGAAACTCACTTAGGCTTAGCGGCTCGTGGTATTGGTGATCAAATCACTGAAATGCTAGCGCAGCAACGTAAAGTTAGTGAACTTCGTGACTACATTCAGCGTGCTTATGACATCGGTAATTGTCATCAGAAAGTTGAGCTAGATACTTTCTCTGATGATGAAATCATTCGTTTAGCGAAGAACCTGCAGGGCGGCCTACCAATGGCAACTCCAGCGTTCGATGGCGCGGACGAAGCTGAAATCAAAGCGATGTTGAAGCTTGCTGGTTTGCCTGAATCAGGTCAAATGGCCTTGTATGATGGCCGTACTGGTGACAAGTTTGACCGTCTAGTAACCGTTGGTTACATGTACATGTTGAAGCTAAATCACTTGGTTGATGACAAGATGCACGCTCGTTCTACTGGTTCGTACTCACTGGTAACTCAGCAGCCACTAGGTGGTAAAGCTCAGTTCGGTGGACAGCGTTTCGGTGAGATGGAAGTATGGGCGTTAGAAGCTTACGGCGCCGCTTACACATTGCAAGAAATGCTAACTGTTAAGTCTGATGACGTTAATGGTCGTACCGAGATGTATAAAAACATCGTTGATGGTAAGCACGAGATGAATCCAGGCATGCCGGAATCATTCAACGTATTGTTGAAAGAAATCCGCAGCTTAGCGATTAACATTGAACTTGACGAAAATTAAGCCGACCCTTCACTTAATGAAGTAACCCGTTTAATTTGAGATTGTGGTGCGCAGTGTGCGCACCCTAACTCCTCTAGGAGATAAAAGTGAAAGACTTACTGAAGTTTCTAAAGCAGCAGAACAAAACCGAAGAATTTGATGCGATCAAAATCGGTCTTGCTTCTCCTGATATGATCCGTTCTTGGTCATTTGGTGAAGTTAAAAAGCCAGAAACCATTAACTATCGTACCTTTAAGCCAGAGCGCGAAGGTTTATTCTGTGCACGTATCTTTGGTCCAATCAAAGATTACGAATGTTTGTGTGGTAAATACAAACGTCTTAAGCACCGTGGTGTAATTTGTGAAAAATGTGGCGTTGAAGTAACGCAGTCTAAAGTTCGTCGTGACCGCATGGGCCACATCGATTTAGCTAGCCCAGTAGCACACATTTGGTTCCTTAAGTCACTTCCGTCACGTATCGGTCTTTTGTTAGATCTTACGTTGCGTGATATTGAACGTGTTCTATATTTTGAATCGTTTGTAGTCACTGAACCTGGTATGACAGATCTTGAGGCTTCTCAGATCCTTACCGAAGAAGAATACTTAGATGCCTTAGAAGAGCATGGTGACGAGTTCGAAGCAAAAATGGGTGCCGAGGCAGTATTAGCCTTGTTAGGTAACTTAGAATTAGCACACGAAATCGAAGAAATGCGTGAAGAGTTACCGTCAATTAACTCTGAAACTAAGCGTAAGAAGATCACTAAGCGTCTTAAGCTAATGGAAGCATTCCACGAATCAGGTAATAACCCTGAGTGGATGATCATGACTGTATTACCAGTTCTTCCACCAGATTTACGTCCTTTAGTACCTCTTGAAGGTGGCCGTTTCGCAACGTCTGATCTAAATGACTTATACCGTCGTGTTATTAACCGTAACAACCGTCTAAAACGTCTATTAGACTTGGCTGCTCCGGACATCATCGTACGTAACGAAAAGCGTATGTTGCAAGAGTCTGTTGATGCATTGCTAGATAATGGTCGTCGTGGTCGCGCAATTACCGGTTCTAACAAACGTCCACTTAAATCTTTGGCTGACATGATCAAAGGTAAGCAAGGTCGTTTCCGTCAGAATTTACTTGGTAAGCGTGTTGATTACTCTGGTCGTTCGGTAATCACCGTTGGTCCTACATTACGTCTTCATCAATGTGGTTTACCTAAGAAGATGGCACTTGAATTATTCAAGCCATTTATCTACGGTAAATTAGAAGTGCTTGGCATGGCTACGACCATCAAAGCAGCGAAGAAGATGGTTGAACGTGAAGCCGCTGAAGTTTGGGACATCTTGTCAGATGTTATCCGCGAACATCCAGTGATGCTTAACCGTGCGCCTACTCTTCATAGATTGGGTATCCAAGCGTTTGAACCTGTACTTATCGAAGGTAAAGCGATTCAGCTTCACCCATTGGTTTGTGCGGCATACAACGCCGATTTCGATGGCGATCAAATGGCGGTACACGTACCGTTAACTATCGAAGCACAGCTTGAAGCGCGTGCGCTGATGATGTCGACCAATAACATTCTTTCGCCAGCAAACGGCGAACCAATCATTGTTCCTTCACAGGATGTTGTATTGGGTCTTTACTATTTAACACGTGATCGTATTAATGGTTTAGGCGAAGGCATGACCTTTAGTGATATCGAAGAAGTAGAAAAAGCTTACCGTACAGGTTTTGCTGAACTACACGCTCGTATCAAGGTTCGTATTACAGAATATAAGAAAGATGAAAACGGTGAACTTCAAAAAAGCATTACGCTAACTGATACCACTGTTGGTCGTGCTTTGTTCTCACGTATTATGCCAAAAGGTCTTGCTTACAACTTGTTAGACAAGCCATTAGGTAAGAAGCAAATCTCAACCTTGCTTAATACTTGTTATCGTGAAGTTGGCTTGAAAGATACTGTTATCTTTGCTGACCAAATCATGTACACCGGTTTCCACTATGCAACGGTTTCTGGTTGTTCGGTTGGTATCGACGATATGGTTATCCCTGATGAGAAGAAGACTCTTATCGAGGAAGCACAAGCTGAAGTCGCTGAGATTCAAGAGCAATTTGAGCAGGGTCTAGTAACTGCCGGTGAGCGTTACAACAAAGCAATCGATATTTGGGCTGGTACCAACGAGAAAGTATCGAAAGCGATGATGGATAACCTTTCAAAAGAAATGGTTATTGACCGTGACGGTAATGAAGTTGAGCAACCATCGTTTAACAGCGTTTACATGATGGCCGATTCGGGCGCTCGTGGTAGTGCTGCACAGATTCGTCAGCTAGCTGGTATGCGTGGTCTGATGGCTAAGCCGGATGGCTCAATCATCGAAACGCCAATCATTGCTAATTTCCGTGAAGGTTTGAACGTTAACCAATACTTTATCTCTACTCACGGTGCTCGTAAAGGTTTGGCCGATACGGCACTTAAAACGGCTAACTCGGGTTACTTGACTCGTCGTTTAGTAGACGTTGCACAAGATTTGGTAATCTCGGCACAAGATTGTGGTACTGAGAACGGTCTAGTAATGACTCCGTTAATCGAAGGCGGTGATGTTGTTGAACCTCTACGCGAACGTGTTTTAGGTCGTGTAGTTGCAGAAAACATTCTTAAGCCAGGTACTGATGAAGTATTAGTTGAGCGTAACATCATGCTTGACGAAGGCTTAGTTGACATGATTGAAGCCAATTCTGTTGACCAAGTTAAAGTACGTTCAATCATCACTTGTGATTCTGATTTTGGTGTATGTGCTAACTGTTACGGTCGTGACTTGGCTCGTGGACACTTGATCAACATGGGTGAAGCGGTTGGTGTTGTTGCAGCACAATCAATCGGTGAACCTGGTACACAGCTTACCATGCGTACTTTCCACATTGGTGGCGCGGCGTCAAGAGCGTCTGCTGAGAACAATGTACAGGTTAAGAACAACGGTACCATTAAGTTACATAACTCTAAGTTTGTAACTAACATGGATGGCAAGCTAGTTATCGTTTCTCGTTCGTCTGAATTGACTATCATCGATGAGATGGGTCGTGAGAAAGAGCGCTACAAAGTACCTTACGGCACTATCTTAGAGCACGGTGATGACGCGAAAGTTGCACCTGGCGATATCATTGCTAACTGGGACCCGCACACTCACCCAATCATTACCGAAGTACAAGGTAAGATCGAGTTTGTTGACCTAATCGATGGTATTACCATGGATAAGAAGACCGATGATTTAACGGGTCTTTCAAGCGTAGTAATTATCGAAGCAGCACAACGTGCAGCGGCTGGTAAAGAAATGCGTCCTGCAGTAAAACTTGTTGATACTAACGGCAACGATGTATTGATTGCTGGTACTGACGTTCCTGCTATTTACTTCTTACCAGGTAACGCAATCGTTAACCTAGAAGATGGTGCATTAGTAAACGTTGGTGACGCGTTAGCGCGTATTCCACAACTTGCTTCAAAGACTCGTGATATCACGGGTGGTCTACCTCGCGTAGCCGACTTGTTCGAAGCTCGTAAGCCAAAAGAACCGGCTATTCTTGCAGAGATCAGTGGTACTATCTCGTTCGGTAAAGAAACCAAAGGCAAGCGTCGTCTAATGATCACGCCAGCAGATGGTAGCGAGCATTACGAAGAGATGATCCCTAAATGGCGTAACCTGAATGCGTTTGAAGGTGAGAAAGTTGAAAAAGGCGAAGTTATCGCTGATGGACCTGAATCACCGCATGATATCTTGCGTTTACGTGGCATTACGCACGTAGCAAACTATATCGTTAACGAAGTACAGGACGTTTACCGTCTACAGGGTGTAAAGATCAATGATAAGCATTGTGAAGCTATCATCCGTCAGATGTTACGTAAGTGTACTATCAGCTTCTCTGGTGATAGTACCTTCTTAGTTGGTGAAACTCTTGAGTATTCAAAAGTTAAAGTAGCTAACCGTCTGTTAGAAGACGCTGGTAAAGAGCCAGCACGTTTTGCGCGTAACCTTATGGGTATCACCAAAGCGTCACTTGCTACTGAGTCATTTATCTCAGCAGCATCGTTCCAAGAAACGACTCGTGTACTAACTGAAGCAGCGGTAAGTGGTAAACGTGATGATTTACGTGGTCTGAAAGAAAACGTAATAGTTGGTCGTTTAATCCCAGCTGGTACTGGTTTCGCATACCATCAGAAGCGTCGCGCAGCGGCAAATGCTCCTGCAGTTGTGAAGATTGATACTAACGAAGCGGAAGCTAACTTAGCTGACCTTCTTGGTTCTCTAGGTGGCGATGACGATTAATATTCGTTATTGACTATCAATAAAAAAGGGTTGCTTCGGCAACCCTTTTTTTATGAATACCGTCCATGCTATTCACCCTGCGAGCCAGCTAAAGCTGTTAAAAATCTTTCCCGAATATTTTTTATGTCTATTCTTCAGCGAGTAGCGATAATCAATAAATTACGATAGTGTGTGATGGCTATAGACAAGCCTCAAGGAACTACATGAAAAATTTAGAAAATTTAGACGGTTTAATGGTGTGCCAGCAAAAAGAGTGGGGTGAAATTGTTACTGGTTTCGAAACCAAAAATAAGTATGTGGTGAATGATGTTCAGGGACAACAAATTTATTTTGCTGCAGAAAAAAAAGGCTCGTTATTAGCGCGATTATTTTTAAAAGCGAATCGTCCATTTTATTTAGCGGTATTAGATGAGACAAGCAATGTAGTGATTAGTGTGACTAGGCCGTTTCGTTTTTATTTTCACCAAGCGACTATTAGCGATGCCAATGGCAGGGTACTGGGAGTGATAAAAAAGGAATTCTCATTGATCCGTCGTACTTATGCGGTGTTCGATGCTAGCGACCGAGAGATATTCCAATTACACGGACCATTGTTAAAACCGTGGACATTTTTGATTAAAAATGGCGATCGAGAATTAGGTAAAATCACCAAAGAATGGAGCGGTTTACTAAAAGAGAGTTTTACCGACGCCGATAATTTTGGCGTGACCTTTCCAGTCGATTGGCCAGTTGCCAATAAAGCGTTATTTTTAGGGGCTGTATTTTTAATAGACTTTGTGCATTTTGAGAATAAGGACTAAGCTCCATTTTGTGTTTGAGAACGTTAGATCGCGGAATTTTTCTCGGCCATTAATTGTAAGAAATCGGTAAGTTCTTGTCCTGGGCATACAGGGAAATGGCGTGATAACTTATTAAGTTCAATGATTCTGTCTACCCTGAAGTTGCGAAAATCATTGCGTAATTCACACCAAGCCAACAGGGTCCAAATACCTTTCCAAAAATAGATAGCCAGTGGGCGTATTTCACGTTCGCTGTCCGTTTTTTTTTCGTCTTGGTAATAGAGTTTGATGTATTCACGTTCACGCGCGGCGACGCGTAGTGGATCTAAATGGCTAAACTCACTGCTGTCGATATAAAAATCGGGGGCAAACATCAAAGATTGAAAATCTTGCAATCTTTCAGGCAATACCGCTGACACTTTTATCATCGCTTGTTTGGCCGCATGAGCTAATTCTTGACCACCCCAGGTTTGCACCATGCGCATACCCACTTGAATAGCTTCTAGTTCTTGCTCGTTGAACATCAGCGGTGGCACGTTAACTTCTTGGCGCAGCAGGTAACCTACGCCGGCCTCACCTTCAATAGGGATACCGTTTAAACATAGATCTTGAATATCTCGATAAATAGTACGAGTAGATACCTCAAGTCGTTCGGCCAAGGTCTGGGCCGTGGTTAAGCGGCGTAATTTAAGGATCTGGATAATCTGAAATAATCGATCAGCACGGCGCATAACATTCCTAAACGTTAGATGAAAAAGGCACCGTGAGTACAGTGCCTCTCCATTATTGCATTATCTACAGTGACTTAGCCCATAAACCGACTTTATTACCTTCACTGTCGGCAAATAACGCACTGTAACCACATTCGCCATCATTAATAGCAAAGGCTGGCATTAATATTTCAATACCCGCTTTTTCTAATTTGCTTATTAGTGGGCTCAACGTCTCACTTAAATGCAAATAAATAGTAGAACCGTTGATGCTTGGCTGCATCATGTCATGTTTTACCAGTGCTATGCCTGCATCTTTTTGTGAGGATGTTTCTAAAATAGCCATATCCATGTCTTGCATGGTTTGACGTTTAAAGCTTACGGAAAAATGTGTTTGATAAAAATTGATCGCGCGTTCCATGTCGGCAACAGCGATTTCAGCCCAAACGAGAGGTGCGATAGGTAACATACTTATTTTCCTTATAAAGTTGACCCAAGATTAGGTCGGTTAACGTTGGACATCTTAAAGGGGGGCTACTGACAGCATGGTGTCAGTAGTGATCTAAAAAAAGCGATATTTTCGGTTTAATGGATCCTTTGGCGATCGTTTAGGATCTCTTTATTCCATTGTTCTGCACAAAATATGACATTGTTCACGCCTTAAACTGGTTATTTCTTGACTATTGACGGCGTAACGAATAAAATTTCGCGTCCCTATTTTATGGGATAGATTTTTCACCTAAATGAATTCGGGCAACCGAATTTAATTCAACTAACTAGGAGCTATAATGGCAACAGTTAATCAACTTGTGCGCGGTGTTCGTCAAAAGAAGGTATCAAAAACAAATGTACCTGCTTTAGAAGCCTGTCCACAACGTCGTGGCGTATGTACTCGTGTATATACTACTACACCTAAAAAACCTAACTCAGCACTACGTAAAGTTGCTCGTGTTCGTTTAACTAACGGCTTCGAAGTAACTTCA
>SPKZ01008760.1_pt1 | contig 12156 bp, 10 predicted proteins | sample 2456571 | NCBI WGS metagenome assembly SPKZ01 (sample SAMN11192286, study PRJNA482655) | marine metagenome | biome: ENVO:00000447; feature: ENVO:00000244|ENVO:00000211|ENVO:00000569|ENVO:00002023; material: ENVO:00002151; isolation source: ocean water from marine abyssalpelagic zone ...
GGACCGCAGAGCGGCCATCGCGTATCGCCACTGTCGCTGTGGGCTATGGTGATGGCTACCCGCGTCTGGCACGCAATGGCACGCCAACGCTGGTAAACGGCCAGAGAGCACCACTGGTAGGCCGTGTCTCTATGGACATGATCACTATCGACGTGACAGACCTGCCCGCTGCACGGCAAGGCGATGCCGTCACGCTGTGGGGTCCAGAACTCCCGGTGGACGAGATCGCCGACTGTGCCGGCACCATTGGTTATGAGCTCACCACACGCATGCCCATGCGTACGCCCCGTGTACTCACCAGCGGGTAATGAGCTGTGCTGAATCGGCAGACGCTGGAACGGGATTTCTTTCGCCGCTTAAATAGCGTGGTTGAACCCGCCGTCATGCGCGGCATAGGCTCACCCTCATTCACGCCCGCAGCGCTCATCGTCCTCGAGAGCACCGGCTTTAAATCGGGCGCAATCCGTCGCACTCCACTACTGTCTCTCAGACTGGGGCCTTATACATTGATCAGCACTGCTCGCGGCGACCGGTCTTTCTGGGTAAAGAATCTGCGCAAACAGCCAGACGTGGTGTTCTACCGCGGGGGCAAAGCCAGACCCGCACGTGCCTTTGTACTTAGCGCTGGCAAGCGCTACCGCCGGCCCAAGTCATTTCCCGACTGGCTGGGCGCACTCTGTGATGTGCTGCATCACTACACACAGCGCGGCTGGTGTTTCGCCATATTGAGTCCGCGCGAAACAGGCTGAAGATCTATACCTGTCCACGCTGTTGCCCTACTCCACTGCCGTTTTCCCCTCTAACGCTGGCACCGGAGTCAGCGCTATGCCACTGTCTAGTACGCAAGTTCGATGGCTACCAGCCGGCCAGGGCCGAGCTAATCCATGGGCAAGTGCATACCGTAGCTACAGTATAAGAATCAAAACAGCGGGGAGTGACAGGGCAATGGCCGAGACTGAGATACCCACGGAAATGAGCGCACCGGATACGCCGGCCCTGCGCCTTGCCCGGCACTTGGGTTACCACGGCCTGCTCGCCCTGGGCGCATTGGCACTATTTGCCGCAGCAGACAGCTGGTTTGTACTGACAGGACTAGGAATGGCCCAGGCACTGTGTGTGGTGACCGGTATCCTGGCGGGCGCTACGATACCCACTCTGGTGCACGAGTGGTTTCACTATCTGGGCGCTCGCGTGAGCGGCGCTGATTATACGATCCCCCGCAAACTCGGCCTGTTCGTTTACGACTGGAACTTCCAAACCAATACCTTGAAGCAATTCTTCGTGATGAGTATTGGCGGGACAGTCGGCAGCCTGCTGGCTATCGGCCTGCTGCTGCTTAATCTCCCTGCAGATAGCGCCGGACGCGCAGTGCTGTTGGCGACTGCCATTGCCAGCATGGGCTTTGCAGGTACTATTGAATGGCCGGTACTGCTGCGCACCCGCCAAAGCGGCGAACCCCTCACGGAACTGGCCAAGACGGACCTCGGCGTTATCCGCCGGGCCTTCGTGGTTGCCGGTGTCGTCGGACTCGTAAGCTACTCGCTCATCTACTGAGTACGCACAACGGGGCTGTACCTCAGCCGCGCCACTCCAGTACCATGGCGTCCTGAAGCAATTCAGAGATTTTTAGCCGCGTGACCACATCGCATCGCGACCCACTCCCGGACGGCAGCCAACTCGCTGCCATTGACCTGGGCTCCAATTCCTTCCATCTGATCATTGCGCGCATCGAACATGGCGAGATGCGCCCTGTGGAAGCCTTGGCAGAGAAAGTACAGCTGGGCGCCGGATTGGTTAACGGTCGCCTGACACCAGAGGCGATAGAGCGAGGCCTGAATTGTCTGTCGCGCTTCGCCCAGCTTTTGGAGAGCATAGAGCCTGAACGTATTCGGGTGGTGGGTACCAATGCCCTGCGCCAGGCAAAAAACCGCCGTGATTTCACCGAGCCTGCACAGGATATTCTGCGCTGTCCGGTTGAAGTTGTGTACGGCGCCGAAGAAGCGCGTCTGGTGTATTTGGGCGTTGCACACTCACTGGCCGATGACGCGCAATCGCGTCTGGTGATTGATATCGGCGGCGGCAGCACCGAGTTCATCATCGGACAGCGCTTTGAGCCACAGCGACTCGAGTCGCTGCAACTGGGCTGCGTTTCATACTCAGGGCAGCACTTTCCCGACAACCGCTTGTCTGCCGCAGCGTTTGATCAAGCGTATGATCACGCGGCCACCGAGGTGTCACACATTCGCAAAAGCTACGATGCCAAGCACTGGGAAGAGTGCGTGGGTTCGTCCGGGACTCTCAATGCCATTGCCGGGATTCTGGGCAGTAATGGCTGGAGCGACGGCGCCATCACCCGCAAGGGCCTGAGCAAGCTCAAGAAACATTTACTGCAGTTTGAAGACTTTGAGTCTGTTGAACTCAATGGCCTAGCGGAAGGCCGTAGGAACGTGATTGCTGCAGGTGCCGCAATTACGCTGGCATTATTCGACACCTTACATATCGAGCAGATGCGTACGTCCAAAGGTGCATTGCGTGAAGGGGTGGTCTACGACCTGCTGGGGCGCCTCAGCCATGAGGACGTCAGAGAGCGCACAGTCAATGCCCTGGTGCAGCGATACGGCGCCGACGGCGATAACGCCATTATTGTCTCAAAGCGGGCCGAGGTGCTATTTGACGCCACCCGTGATACCTGGGGCCTGTCCCAGCACGACTGGGAGCTGCTGCACTGGACAGCACTGTCCCACGAAATCGGAATGACCATCTCTCACAAGCACTACAATCGTCACAGTGCCTACCTGCTGAGGAACTCCGACCTCCCCGGTTTCTCTCAAGATGAACAGGAAGAGCTGGCGATTCTCGCCGCCAGCCATCGCGGCAAGCTGAATGACGTTGTGTTCAGTGAGGTCAGCCGCAAGGCCATGCCACGACTGTCTCGCCTGGTGACTATTATGCGGCTGGCTGCGGTGTTCAAGTACGTTGAGCAACTGGAACAGTTACCCGATCTGACGCTGAGTGCCCAGGAAGATACGCTGAGCTTGGATTTACCCGAGGGATGGTTGGCAATGCACCCGCTCACCAGTTGGGAGTTGGGTCAGGAAAAAACCCAACTCGCCAAACTGGGCATTAAGCTCGTTTATAACTAGCGGTAGACACGGCCACTCTTCATCACGAAGTCCACGCTTTCCAGTACCGCGATATTTGCCAGCGGATCACCGTCGACTGCCACGATATCCGCATACTTTCCAGCTTCAATCGAACCGAGTTCATCTTCAACGCGCAGCAGTGTTGCCGCATTCATAGTGGCGGATTTGATGGCCTCCATCGGCGGCATACCCGCCTCGACCATAAATACAAACTCCTTCGCATTCGCGCCGTGCGGTGAAACACCCGCGTCAGTGCCGAAGGCAATCTTCACGCCTGACTCATAGGCCTTAGCGAAAGTGTCCTGAATTTGCGGCCCCACGGCTGCTGCCTTGGGCCTAACCACGGCGGGAAGCTTGCCGTCCTGCTCGGATAGCGCCGCCACCCACTTGCCAGCAGAAATAGTCGGAACATACCAGGTGCCATTGCGCTTCATCAGCTTCATGGCCTCATCATCCATGTAGGTGCCGTGCTCTACCGAATCCACACCGGCGCGAATAGCGCGCTTCATGCCCTCGGCGCCGTGGGCATGCACCGCCACCACGAAGTTGTAGTCCTTCGAGGCACTCATGATGGCCTCCAGCTCTTCATCAGTGAACTGCGGGTTGTCACCGCTTTTGGCCAGTGACAGTACGCCGCCGGTCACCGTCAACTTGATCACATCGCTGCCGTCTTTGTAACGCTGGCGCACTGCCTTAAACGCATCGGCAGTGCCGTTCACTACACCCTCCTTGGGGCCGGGATCGCCGCGCAGGTCCATCCGTATGCCATTAGTCGGATCAGCATGTCCGCCCGTCGTTGCGATCGATTTGCCTGCGGCAAAAATACGGGGTCCGTCCACGGTGCCCCGATTTATGGCATTACGCAGCGCCAGGATAGCTTCCACGTCGTTAGCACCCAGATCACGAACCGTTGTAAAGCCGGCCTCCAGCGTGCGCTCGGCATACACCAGCGAGCCCAGTGCTACATCAGCCGAGTTCATATAAAAGCCTTGTGAGTATGACCGGGGGGGATCCAGCTCACTGAGCAGGTGCACGTGCATATCCATGAATCCTGGCATGACTGTGCGATCACTGAGGTCGATCAGTTCCGCGCCGTCCAACTCGACGAAGCCGTCTTCAATGCCTGCGATGCGCTCACCTTCAATAACAATCGAGACCTCGCTGCGCGACTTATCGGCAATGCCATCGATCAAGGTACCGGCGTGGATGATAGTGGTTTGCGCCGCTGCGGGCAGGTTAACCAGCATCGTGGCGGCAGCGGCCAATACAAATCGTTTCATGACTCTTCTCCGAAACATTAAGACAGAAAATCGTAGGTGTGTGCGTGAGTGGGATATCAACGTGCTTCGGCGCTCGCCGGGGCTGCCATGCACTCAGATTGAATCTCATTGAGGTGCGCCAGCATTTTTTGGTTTACCGCCTCAGACGCTTCCAATTGCACCAGATGCCCTGCACCGGGAATCATGGTGACCTCCCGCAACTTGGGGAAAATAGCGCGCATCCCGCCTATGGGGTCCTCGCCGTGAAAGCCCTCAAGGTCGACATCATGCTCGCTGCCAATGAAGTAGGCAGGCACCTCACTCTGTACGCCCTCAAACGGTCGACGCTGCTCCCATTTGAGATCCATAGAGCGATACCAGTTGAGGCCTCCTGTGAACCCGCTGCGGCTGTATTCGGCGACAAAGAATTCCAGCTCCAACTCCGACAGCCAGCGCCAGGGCAATGGTGGAGGCTCCGCCATGGCATCAGTGTACGCCGTGCCCGGCGGGTAGTTGAATACATCGAAGTAATTACAGTCCCCACTCAGCGTGTAAAACACCTTGTGAAGGAATCTGCGCGGCTGGGCATCCAACTCCTGATCGGCACGCGGCGGCTCGCGGAAGTACTCAATGTGCAGAAAATGCTTCTCGCCCATCTCGCGGTATTCGGTGAGAGGCGGCACCTCCGGGTTATGCGGTGCCGTCGGATTCTCAAGCACGATCAGGGCGAGCACACGATCGGGATGGCGCAGCGCCAGATCCTGAATTGCAAAGGCACCAAAATCGAGCCCCGAAAAAACGGCAGCCGGGAGGCCCAGATGATCCAGCAGCCCCACAAGGTCGGCGGTGATGTGATCAACGTCATAAGCGGCTGGCGAAGCGGGTGCTTCCGTTTGGCCCATACCTCGCATGTCAGGTGCGATAACGCGATAGCCCGCAGCGGCTAAAGCTGTAATCTGCCGGTGCCAGCTAAACCAGATATGCGGAAAGCCATGGCAGAGCACGATAGGCATACCCTCGCCCTGCTCCACGTAGTGCATGCGTATGCCATTAATCGTTGCGTAATGATGCGTCCATTCCATAGTCGCTATCCTGCGTTTTCCTATACGGTTTTACCGAACCCTGCGAGCCTCTCTCACCGAGAGGTTAGCCCAGTGAGGTTTCCTCGGCCTCAAAAAACTTGAGGTCCAGCGACTTCGGCGGGTGCTCGGCAATCGCCTGTTGGAAAGTGGCCATATGGGGCTGACTCATGTGTGCCATCAGCGCTTCTTTGGAAGCCCACTTCTCTGCGATGCGAATGCAGTCAGGCCGCGACAATTCCACGCTGAACACATAATCTATACAGCCCTCTTCGGCACGGGTGGCCTGCTCCAATTCGGCGATGGCGCCCTTGATGGCTTCGATGGACTCTTCACTGCTCTCGATAGTACCGGTGACAATAATCATGCTGATTCCTGTTTGTTTTAGCGTGTTCTGCGGTGGTATCGCCGCACTCGCTTGTGACGGCTATAGCGTCAGGTTACAGTCTCAGCGCATTACAGACCAGTCACGGAACCCACGCATGCGCTCGTGTTTCCTCACCAGGCTTGCCCTGATTTCCACCCTACTATTTGCACCCGCACTGCAGGCGATGGATGACGTCCCGAACAGCCAAGATTCAGCGCCTCGTAACGTCATACTGATTATTGGCGACGGCATGGACGATCAGCAGGTCACAATCGCCAGAAACTATCTCCACGGTGCCCGTGGCCAATTCACCCTCGACACCATGCCCGAACGTGGCGCAATGCAGATTCTCGCTGTCGAGGACAGCACAGATAACACGCCCGTTTACGTAAGCGACTCGGCTAACACCGCTACGTCCATGGCCACCGGGGTAGTCACCAGCCGCGGCAGGATTGCCACTACGGCAGGCGATGACCAAGACATTCCTACCATCGGCGAGCTCGCTCGTGATGCGGGGTACCGCGTGGGGTTGGTCACTACGTCCAGTGTCACTGATGCGACCCCGGCCTCATTTATTGCCCACGTCGCCCTGCGCTTCTGCGAGAGCCCCGCCACCATGATTGATATTGAATACTCCGGTATCCCTCTCGGTGACTGCTCGCAAGACCTCAAAGCCAACGGCGGACCGGGTTCCATCTCTGAACAGTTAGCAACGTCTGGCCTGCATGTGATTTTGGGTGGTGGCGCCAGGCACTTCGAACCGCCCACAGAAGCCGGCAACATGTCGGTGCTTGAGCTGGCCGTCGACAATGGTTTCACTGCACTGTTGGACGGCAGTGATCTTGCTACAGCGTCGCCTGATGCGAGGCTGCTGGGTTTGTTTGCGCCCAGTCACTTGCCGGTGCGCATGCGCGGAGAAAACGGACGAGAGGCAGAGTCCCCCGAACCCAGCCTGCTCAATGAAGTGCATCCCTACCTGGGCGAAGTTGACCTTCCGGCTGTTATGAATTGCGAGGCCAATCCCGAGTACGGCGAAACCCCATCGCTCAAAGCGCTTACCCAAACTGCCCTGCGTAACCTTGATCACGAGAATGCGCGTGGTTTCTTCCTGATGATCGAATCGGCCTCAATCGACAAGGAAGCCCATGAGCGCAAGCCTTGCGGCTCCATCGGCGAAATGGGCCAGTTAGACGAGGCACTGGAGGCCGCTCTGGCGTACGCCGATGCTCAAGGGAATACCTTGGTCCTGGTTACTGCGGACCATGCTCAGGCGGCACAAATAACGCCCAACGGCAGCCTGTTTTCCGCGTACCCCATCCCCATTTTCTCACCGGGGAAAATTGCGCGCATCAGAACCCCCGAAGGCGTAATTATGGTGGTCAATTTCGCAACCAATAATTTCCCCTACGCCGAGCATACGGGCGGGCAGGTACCGATATACGGCAATGCGGTCGCGGCTGATATCCTGCCCACGTATCTGTTGCAGCCGGATCTTTTCACTCTGATGCGTGACTTTCTGGAGATCCCAGCCCAGTAGCCCAGCGCGGGGCGATGCGCCCCCCCGCGACAAGACCGCGGGTGGTTGCAGCCAGCGTCGATTCCAGTGAGCGGTACTCAAAATTCAAGCGCCGGCGAATCTTCCGATCGTCCACCGGCACCCATTGAGTGGCGTAGCGGGCTCCCTCTGCAGTGAAAGGTGTGTCCATGGGGATAAAACGCGCGATCACATCGACAGCGCTTCCCATCACTCGCAGCAGACTGGCCGGCACGGGTAAGCGGCGCAGGCGCTGCCCACTGACCTTATCCATAACCGCACCCAGCGTACGCCATGGCAGATAGTGGCCTCCCGCCACCCAGGGACCTGTCTCACCCTCCTCCAGCAATCGCACATTCAGCTCCGCGAGATCGCGAACATCGATAATCTGTATGCCACCATCGGTGACGATGATGCCCTGGTTGTAGAAGATGGCGATGCCCTGACTACCCTCGCTGAACGCCGGATCGTCAGGGCCCAACACTGTTGCCGGATAACAGGTTGCAATGGGTGCCCCCTCGCTGACTCGCTCCCTCACATAGGCGTCAGCCTCCACCTTGGACCGCCCATAAGCCGTATCGGAAGGCGCCGGAGCACTGTTTTCGTCGAGCGAGGACGCACCCGTACGATAGAGCGCGGTGACACTGCTGATGGTCAGTATGCGCTTCACGTCGTGGGCAATGGCCTGGCCCACGACATTGCGGGTGCCGTTAACGTTGGTGTTGTAAACCGCTTGGGCTTTGTTGGCGTCGAGGCTCACCATGGCGGCGGTGTGGACCACCGCATCAACGCCTGTCATCGCTGATGCGATGCCTGCCTCATCGGTCACGTCTGCAACAACGCAGTCGCCAACATCGACGCCGAAAGGTGTGTAGAGCGCGATCATCTTCTCGCGATTGCGCACAGCAAAGCGCACGCTGTGGCCTGAGCGGATCAAAGCCATCACCGTGTGAAAGCCAACAAACCCCGTGGCGCCAGTGACAAGGACGTGCATTGTGATGCTCCTGTGCTTTCACCCCGCGTTGCAACTGGGGTATGGTTGCGCAATTCACTCTTGATACGGAACGCAACATGCAAAAGTCTACTCTCTCCGCCGTTTTACTCGCCACCATTGTTATCGGCGGTTGCAGCAGTGCCGCCACCTGGGACGGCTATTCTCCGGCAGAGGTCGCCAGCCTGCAGGCCCTTGGCCTATCACCCGCAGAAGCCGCGCACTATCAGGAAATGGGCTTCACGTCAGACACGATCAAACGCTGGTATGACGCGGGCATCACAGACCGCCGCACTATCACTGCGTGGCATGATGCACGCTTTACTGCGGTGGAAGCCGGTGCCTGGTCTCGCGGTGGTTTTGGCCTGCAAGACGCCTACGAGTGGAAGTCGGAAAATTTCAGCGCCGAAGAAGCCAGCGACTGGCGCAGCAAAGGGTTTGATCTGGAGCAGGCAGAAGATCTTCGCAAGCGCGGACTCAGCGCCGACTAGGCCCGTCGCTACAGATTGACCCAACTGTTGAGTGCCCTGAGTCTGAACTGGGCACCACGGTGCGACAGCACCACAGAATCCGGCAGGATTTCATCAACCCGCACGCCACTGCCAATGGCTTGACCAGCTGCGGCAGTGGTGCCGTTAATCGTCACGGTAGCGCCCTCCGGGCTATAGTCGTGGCGCAAGTACATCAGGGTCGGAATCTGGTCTTTGCGCGACTGGGACAAGGACGCGATGAAGGGTGCATCGTGCTCTGCAAGGCGAGCATTTTCCAGTTCGTCCTGCGCCCGACTCACCATTGCCTCGATATCCAACGGCTCTTCCACTCGGCTGCTGCGCGCTGCCACTTCAGACACTACTGCAGGGGCTGGCGCTGCAGTCTCTGCGCTCACTGCGGGCTGGGACGGTGCGGGTGCTGCACTGTCTGCAGAGGCGCTCCCCTCTTCGCCGGAAAGGTCGTTTGCCCCGGGTTGTTGGTAAAGCGCCTGCACCGCCGAATCTGAGGCCGGCGGCGGCGTGTTTTCCGCGGTTCTGGCTGACAACATATCGCCCGTCACAGCGCGTGACTCACTTGAAGTGTCGGCAATAGACCGGCTGTCTTGTGTAGCAATCGGTTGCGAGGCTTGGCTTGCCTCGGAGGCTTTCCCGGCGGATGCCTTGGGTGCGACAACTGGTGCGGCAACCGGCGCGATAACCGAGGCCGGCTCGGGCGCCGCCGCGCCAGGTGCTGCGGACCCAGACGTTCGTGCCAGCAAAAGCCAGGCAATCACAGCACCCGCGACCAACAGTGCTGCGCCCAATGCCCAGATCAGCCACGCGCGGCCACCCGGTGCCGTCTGTGCATAATGTGCAGTGGCAATTCCCGGTACCACCTGGTCATTGCGTCGGTCGCGCTCAGAGCGATTCAGTGCATCCAGAATTATCGACACGGTGGACTGACTCCTGTACCTCGCTCTGCCGCCGCCCACTGATCTTGCGCCGCCATCGCCCTATCCTTTTGAAACACTGCAAGCACGCTCAAGGGTTCTCGCCTCGCTCAACCAAAGACGCGGGCATCTCAAGACGGCTCAGTGCCGCCGCGGAGGATAGATCGATACCCAGTTGCAGGTTCAACTGCATCAACGTGCGCTCGCCCACGACGCCATCGTCCTCCAAACCCTGTTCGCGTTGGAACAGGCGTACACGCTGGCGCAGTGCAGCGTTAAACCGATCTGAGGTCAGCGGCTGCGGCTGACCGTCAAGCTGGGCGAATAGCGCAGCAATTTCAGCCACGACCGCGCCTCGATCCCCCATGGCAAGGGGGCGCGTGAACCCCTCGGGTGCTTGCCAGAAAAAGCGATAACCCCCACCCCAAGCCGCCGTCAGCGTCTCCAGTGGAACCCTGATAACGCCACTCGCCGTTAATACCCGCGCCTGCGAAGCATCGACATACAGCAGCACCACAGACGCCGCGAACCGCTGTGGCGTGATGGCTTCCAATACCACGGGCCGATCCAATGCCAGCACATCGTCCCAGGTTTCGGCATCGGCGCGGGCACAGCGTTGACGATCATTGTTAGACGACGAGCTTGTCTCGCAAAGGCCTGCGGGAAACGGGGCGCTCCTAACCAGAGACCACAATAATGCGAGCCCCTCTTCCGGAGGAAGCAGCCAGTCTTTGTCCTCTGTCGAAATATCAACCTGCGAATCGGGGGTTAGACCTGCATCAAAGGCCTCTTCGGTCCGCGCAGGCACTGAAGAGCCAGCAACCGACTGTGTCGGTGGTGCTTGCACTGCCTCTCGAGTTTCCGATGCGGCGATCTCCTTCGGCTGTGTTGTCTGCGGGGCATTCTCTGCACTGGGCCACAGCACCAACGCTATGCCGATGAACACCGCCACCAGCAGAACGGCAACATTCGATAATAGCGCCGGGCGTGAAAGGCCCCGGTCGCCAACCCGGCTATCTTCACCCATGACTTCACGCGCTGCCTGAGCGAGCATCGCTTTATCGACCTGGTTGGCCCCCTGGCCGTAAGCGGCGAGCAACATGCGGTCACAGAGCACATTGATCAGGCGGGGAATACCCCGGGTCTTGCGATGGATACCGCGGATCACGCCCGCCGGGAATAGCTCACGCCCCGGCGGCAGTCCTGCCACCTCAAGACGGTGCGCGATATAGGCTTCCGTCTCCTGCAGGCTCAGTGGGCCAAGGTTGTAGCGCGCAGTAATCCGCTGGTTGAGCTGACGCAGTTCCGGGCGCGCCAGAATCTGTGCCAGCTCCGGCTGCCCGATCAGGATTATCTGCAGCAGCTTCTCACTGTTGGTTTCCAGATTGGTCAGCAGACGAATCTGCTCCAGCACATCGAAGTCCAGGTGCTGTGCTTCATCAATCATCAGCACGGTGTTGCGGCCCCGGGCGTGATTCTCCAGCAAAAACTGATGCAGCTTGTCTGTGAGGGTTTTCAGGCTGCGGGCGTCGTCACCATAGTCAATACCCAGCTCATCGCAGGCGGTGGCCAAAAGCTCATCCGCGCTGAGGGCAGGGTTGAGAATAATCGCTGTGTCGGTGTTATCGGGCAGCTGCTCCAACAGGCATCGGTTGATGGTGGTTTTACCCGTACCCACCTCGCCGGTCAGCACAATAAAGCCGCCACCGGCCCCCACCCCATACAACAGGTGCGCCAGCGCGTCTCGGTGACGCGGGCTCATGAACAGGTAACGGGGATTGACCGCTATTGAGAACGGCGCTTCGTGCAGGCCGAAATAGGCGTAATACATACGGTGGTGGGTAAGGTCAGCACAGTCCAGCGGACATTATGCACCGGCCCGCCAGCCTGTGCCATGCGCACTAGGCTTGCGCTGACTGAATCTGTGCCAGGCGTTTCAGCGCCTCGTCGCACCAGGCGAGAAATTGCTCACCACCGGTGATGCCACAGCGCAGCGCGAGATAAACGCCTTGCCTGCGCACCGGTAGCACATCGGGCTTTGCATAATGAGTGCGCCGTATGCGCTCATAGAGATACAGGCGCTGCATCATTTCATCCCGGCGCTTTTCTATCTCACTGACCATGTGCGAAATATTGTCATCACCCAGGTTGTACAACTTCACCAGCATATCGTCTTTGGCTTCCTGCATACGGCTGCTGTCATACACCCACTGCGCAAGGGCCTCTCGCCCCTCTTCCGTCAGGCCATAAATGATCTTATTGGGCTTGCCGCTCTGACTGACCTTTTCACCCCGTAGCAGTCCACGTTCAGCGAGCTTGCGTAGTTCCTGATAAATCTGCTGGTGTGACGCACGCCAGAAGAA
>SPKZ01009263.1_pt1 | contig 12151 bp, 9 predicted proteins | sample 2456571 | NCBI WGS metagenome assembly SPKZ01 (sample SAMN11192286, study PRJNA482655) | marine metagenome | biome: ENVO:00000447; feature: ENVO:00000244|ENVO:00000211|ENVO:00000569|ENVO:00002023; material: ENVO:00002151; isolation source: ocean water from marine abyssalpelagic zone ...
GACTACATCGAAGGCCCCGAGGTCCAAGCGGACGCAGCCTACGAAAGCTTCTTGCGTTTGCTGGGCGGCGTCGTCACAGCAGCCGAAGCGTAACCAAAACGAGGCACTCTTGGTTTCGGTCTTCGACAAGGTACGAGGCCAAGAGCCCGCCATATCGACGCTTCGTCGGGCAATCAGCAGCGGACGTGTACACCACGCCTACCGCTTCGAGGGTCCGGATGGCGTCGGACGAGAACGCGCAGCCTTAGCCTTAGGCTGCGCGTTACTTTGTGAAGAGCAGCCGGACGGCTGCGGCGTCTGCCGTAGTTGCAAGCGCGTGCTGCAGTTTTCTGAGGAAGAGCCGAACGTCCCGCTCCACCCCGACGTGATCTTGATCGGACGGGCGCTCTACCCCCCCGGCATGATCGGCGGCAAGAGCGAAGCGATGGGGATCAGCGTCGAGCAAATTCGCCGACTGGTCCTGAGTCGCGTGGGCTACGCACCCCACGAAGGAAAAGCGCTGGTGGTCATCATTCGTGGGGCCCATGAGCTCACGACCTCAGCGGCCAACGCACTACTCAAGACTCTCGAAGAACCCATCGCCCGGGTTCACTTTATCTTGATCACAAATAGTCCCGGCCGGCTGCTGGACACCGTGCGTTCTCGGACGCAAGCGGTCCGCTTCTCCCCGCTGCCGGAGCCAATCCTTCGGAAAATCCTGGAAGCCCAAAACATCGACACGACAGCAGTAGACATCGCTGACGGAAGCGCGTCCGTTGCCATCGCGCTGAGCCAGGACGATGTCTCCCGCGAACGCGACGACTACATCGACGCACTCAACGCGGCCATCGATGCGCCAACTCTGGCCCCTGCCATCGCGCTGAATGACGGCAAGGCGAAAGACCGCACGAACCTCCGCGAGAAGCTCGACGCCTTTGCACAACATTTGTCTGAGCGCACTCGCGCCGCCGTCGCGACGGATCCGCAGGGTGCCGCGACTCTAGCGCGGCGATACGAAATCGTAACTCAGTCCATGAACCATCTCGAACGGAACGCCCAACCCGCCCTCGTTATCGAGGGCATGGTGCGCGAACTGCGCCGTTCCTAGGGCCGCCGTGCCGACCCACCGCTGCTCTGTCCACACACGGTCCGGAGTCACGGGGCACAACTTCTCCTTCGCTGCCGACCGTCGCCGGTCGTCTAGGACTGACGCTCACTCCCGCTGAGCCGTCACAAGGTACCGTATGACAAGGCATCGTGCAGCGCTCGCGCACGCAGCACAGCTTCCGGCACGCTGCCCGCACCGCGCACGATGCCACCAATAACAGCACCGGCCGTCGCCAGCCGCGCTACCTGCCGCGCCGAATCCATCTCAATGCCACCGATAGCGACCAACGGTGTCGCGCCTACCTGAGCGCTGGCTTGCTCGAGCGCAGCCAAGCCTGTCGTCGCCTCAGGGTCACGCTTCGACGCCGTGGGGAACACCGGACCAAACGCCACGTAGTCAGGGCGCTCTGGCAACGCCGACTGTAGCTGTTCCAAGTCGTGTGTGGAGACCCCAATCTGCAGACGCGGGAACGCCTTCCGCACTTCGCCTACGCGCATATCGTGCTGGCCGACGTGCACTCCGTCACAACCCGCAAGGGCTGCGAGATCTGCGCGGTCGTTCGCAAAAAACGGCACCCCACGGTTTTGGCAAAGTGGCACGAGTACGCGCAGCATTGCCAAGATGTCTCGCGAGCCCGACTCTTTGGCACGCCACTGAAGGGCGGCTAGCGGCAGCTCGCAGAGGGCCGTCGCCAGTTCCACCGGCTCCAGTGCCTCTGCCCTCAAGACTTCTTGGTCCAAGATGACGTAGAGACCGCGGCGCAACACTCTGAAAGCCTAGAGTCTTTTTCTGCCGGGGTCGCGACTAAGTGACAAATCGCCCAGCCTCCCCGCAGACTATAGCCATGCCACGCCCGCTCGCTGCTGTGGGCACGCCTCGGCACCCATGGTACCCCTCTCGGGTGACCCGCACTGCCATCCACCGTACCGCTGTCCCCCACCCCGCCGCGTCCCACCCCCGCCAATTCGCCATCGTCTCGCTTGCTTGCGCTATGGGCTGCCTCTTCGCCCGCTCTGGCCGGGCCGAGCCCGAAATGGGGACGATGCACATCCCGGTCAAACACCAATTGATCCTGACCATCAGCGAGGAGGGCCCCTCCCAACTCTGGCGTGCGAGCATCCAGAACGTCGGCAACACGGAGGTCACCGTCGCCGCGGATCTGCGCCTCTTGTCATTTGAAGTCGCCGTACCGGGGAAGAAAAAAACGAGCAGCTGCCGAGTCCCCAAAGCCATGCGGCTCTCGTCCGTTCCGGAAGGCTCCGCTCGATCCGTCGCCCCCGGCGAACAATTTGGCTGGCACTTCGATCCTCGACTTCTGTGTTTCTCTTCCTCTGATCAGGATGTCCTGGTCCCGGGAGCGAGCGTGCTCCCCCGTTTTGGTTGGGAGCGCTCCACGAAAACGAAGTGGAAGGGCGGCAAGAAGGTCAAACTGGATTTGCCGCAGTACGCGCGCTTCGTTGCGTGGAAATCCAGCCCCCAAGACGGCGCCAAATTCCTCGAAGGGGCGCCCATCAATCTAGACGACCGCTACAGCCGGTGGTCAGGCGACGATGCCAAGGACTCTCCCGCGGCCGATGACGAGCAGCCCGAAATCGAGAAACCGACCTTCCGCCTCACCATGCTCAAAGGCTCCGACGCGGCGACACCGCGAGACGCCACCATCCGTCTGCGCCTCAGCAACCAAGGTCCTACGAAGCAAAGTGTATTCTTCAGACGAGAGTTCATCCGATACGACGTGCTCGGACCTCGAGGACAATTTACATGTGCCAGCGGACCTGACGACCGCGTTCCTACACGAGTCAGCTGGACAGGGCTGAAACAGGGCGGCAGCACGAATCTGGTGACACGGCTGGTAGAAGTCTGCCATCCGGGCTCCCTGGACCGTCCCGGGCTGTATCTCGTACGGGCGACGTTTGAGCCTCGAGACAAAAAGGGATACCCGGCGAAACCCAGCAGCCACGTGAGCAGCAAGAACTACGTTTCCATTCGGATCCGAACGGGGGCCGAAACCTTCGACGGTTCTCCGACCTTCCCTATCCCCGTCGTTCCCCCAGCGCTCCCTCCACCAGGCTCACCCGCGGCCTCGGCCTCGACTCCGGCGACCACCTCGACTTCGGCCCCACAGTAGTCAACAGCCCGCGCTCTCAGGGCGTGGGTCTACGGAGCTCTTCCAGATCCTTCAGGTTCGCGATCACCCGGGGATCGGTCGGATCGATCTTCTTCGCCCGTAAAAAGGCCTTCTCGGCATCGGCATACTTCTTCTGCCGGGCCAGCGCCGTGCCGAGATTGAGCCACGCGGAGCCCAGTTTCGGATCCAGCCGCAGCGCCTCTCGGTACACAGCGATGGCCTTCTCTAGCTGTCCGCTCTGTTGATGGGCGTAGCCCAGATTCGATCGATAAGTGGCGCGTTTGGGCGACAAAGCAACCGCCCGCAGCAGATGCGGCATGGCGCGGTCCGGGCGATTCGCCCCGAGAAACGCCGTGCCCAGATCGCCGTGAGCCCGCGAGTCGTCTGGCGTGAGGGCGACCGCGCGTTCGTAGGCCGCGATCGCCGGATTGACACGCCCACGCATCATGTACGCGGTCCCGAGATTCGAGAGCCGCTCGGCATTGTCTGGCTCAAGGGACGCGGCACGCTCGAAGTTTACCAACGCGCCCGCGGAATCTCCCGTGGCGAGCAGCGCCACACCGAGTGCCGACGCTGCCTCCGCATCCCCAGGCAGACGTTTGGCGCTGATGGCAAGCGCGACCAATGCCTCATTGGGGAGGCCGAGTATGAGCTGGAGCCGACCGGTCTCCAGCCACGCCGGGCCGTAGTTCTTATCCAACTGGAGGGCTCGCGCTAATTCCTTGAGCCAAGCCTTGGCGCGCCAGCTTTTCGGCCGCGCCGCATAATCAGTCGGTACATCCGACCCCGCCAGCGACGCGCGAACCACACCGACGATGGGCGCCGGATCCCCTGGCGCCATCTTGGCGGCAGCCCGGTAGCCCTTCACAGCGTCTTGATACCGGCCGTCAGCATACGCACGATCTGCCCCAAGCAAGCGTTTGTCCAGTTCGCTCTCCGCCCCCCGAGCCAGGCCGTAGGGGACTAGTCCCTCCGTTGGAGGGGCGGGCGTGACAGCCGCCCCCGCCTTGGCTCGAGTCAAAGTGCGCTGCCTTCGGCTGGCGGAGCCAGAGGCAGTTTCTGAAGCGGCCCCGCCGGCGCCTCCCGGCGTCACCAGCGATACTCCCGGAACTTCCACCGCATCCGAGGCTCTCCCGCCACGGGACTCCGCCGGGCCAGGCACTTGGTCTGCCGGCTTGGATGCGCCGCCGCAAGCCAAAGGCAAGCAGAGCAGGAAAACGAACCCCGCCCACCCTCGTTCCTCACGTTGATTCATGCTTCGATGCATAGCAGGTGCCCGCTGGGACAAGGCGCGAACCTTCACCGTCAGCCGGCGTCAGCCCGAGACTTCTTCGACTTTCAGCTCGCCATCGTAACGCATCATCACCGGTTTGCCGTCGGTGGTCGTCATCAAACAGACGGGACGCTTCCAAAGTCGATTCAGCGCGATCATCGCTTGTTCGCAATAGTCCGTTCGTAAGTCCACGCCTCGATGCTCATGTGACAACAACAGTTCGCCCCTGTTTTCATGATTAGCGTTCTCGACGAAAATAAATGGGTTGCCGTGATTGGTCAGCTGAAAGAGCAATTGCTCCTTCACTTCGCGGAATCCACGCGATTGCACCTCGAAGCGTTCGTTTCGGTTGGACCATGAAAAAGTGAATAGTTTTCGCTCGACCGCGAACTCCTCGGTGAGAAATTCATCGATGAAGGTCACGTCATTGTAAAGGGACCTGACCTCGAAAATCTTGTCGCGCCCAGCCCCAAGCTTGCGATCCCAGTCCTTTTTTTGGTCCAGGTTATCGCACAACTCCCACTCGCGACCGAACTGCCCTCGGTTCCAACGCTCTTCGATGCTCCGATAGAGTTCCACTCCGAGTTTGTAAGGGTTGAGCTGCTGTTCGCTCGTCGCCATCACGCCGGCATTGTTGTCAGCGTAGTCCAGTATCTCACTGGCATCGCAGACTTTTTCCGTCATCATCCGGGAGTGCCAGTATGAGGCCCAGCCCTCGTTCATGATCTTGGTCTGCATTTGAGGCAAAAAGTAATACGCCTCAGACCGCACTATCTCCAAGATGGCCCGTTCCCAGCGCTCAAGGGGCGCGTTCTCCAACAGAAACAGCAAGACGTCCTGTTGGGGCTTCACAGGATGTTTGGCTTCTACATCCCGCAGTTTCTCGAGGCGCTTCTTCTGCTCGAGAATGTACTCCTCCGGGTTGATGAACTCATCCATGTACACCTTCGCCGGAATACGGGGTACGACGATTTCTCGCTTGTCCTCCGGTTCTTCGTCGGGAGCTTTGTCTCTGGCCATGAACGGAGACCACGGGTCAATCAGATTGTCCAGAGACAGGCACTGATCGATGAGCGACTCGACCGCGTCGATGCCTTGTTTGTCGATAATTCGACGAATGAAAGACGCGTGATTCGCCAGCTTATCAATCCACCGGCGATTCGGGTTGTAGCTGGGTCCGGCGCCAACTGGCTGCACCGCGGGCCCCGCGCGATCCAAATCCGTGGCGCGAAACGCGAAATTATTTTTGAAGAAGTCCACGTGTCCGTAGACATGGCACATGACTAGCTTCTGGTCGATCAGGCTATTGCCCTCGAGCAAATAAGCAATGCTCGGGTTGTTGTTGATGACCAGCTCGTAAATTTTTGAGAGCCCGTACTCGTTGCTCTTGCTCAAACGTTCGTAATCCATGCCCCATCGCCAGTGGGGATAGCGGTTCGGGAACCCGCCGTATGCGGCGATTTCGTTCATCTGATCGTAGGACAGCATCTCGAAGATGGTCGAAAAAAAATCGAGACCGAAGTCTTCCGCGATGCCCCGGATACGCTCCTGTTCGTTGCGCAAGTAACGCGGCAAGGCAGTGTTGGTCGCAAATTGTGGCATTAGCGCCCCTTCCCTAGAAAATCCTTGATGCTGCCCACGATGCCATCCTTGTCCTGAATCTCGCTGGTGACGACTCTTTCATCCTCGCGAAAATGTTCGCGCAAGTCCTTGATGAACTGCCCGGATCCGTAGGGGCTTTCCACCTGTCCGTAGGCGAACATATTCGATCGCGGGAGAATCGATTTTTTGAGGATCTCAATGCAGCTGAGGGTGTCGTCCATGCTCCAGTTGTCCCCATCGGAGAAGTGAAAGGGGTAAATGTTCCACTCATCCGCCGGGTAGTGGTCGTCGATCAATTGTTCGCACAAGCGGTAGGCACTCGAGATCATCGTGCCCCCCGATTCCCGCGTATGAAAGAAGGTGTCTCGGTCCACTTCTCGGGCCACTGCGTCGTGAATAATAAAGCGACTCTCCAGTCCCTCGTATTGTTTGCGGAGCCATGTGTCGATCCAGAACGATTCGATGCGCACGATCTCTTTCTGTTCGTCGCCCATGGAACCCGAAACGTCCATCATGTAAATGATGACCGCGTTCGCAATCGGCTCGTTGTTTTCTTTCCAAGAACGAAAGCGCTTATCTTCCTTTTGGGGGATGATGATCGGCTTACGGGGATCGTAAGTCCCGGTAGCCACCTGGCGTTTCAGCGCTTCTCGATAGGTTCGGCGAAAATGTCGAAGGGATTCGGGACCGATGCGACGAATCCCTGTGTAGCGATCCTTGGAGCTCTTGATCCGGCTGTTGCCCTTGTTCTCAATGTCCGGAAGCTCGAGTTCTTCGCCGAGTATTTCTGCTAACTCATCCAGCGTGACATCCACTTCCAGGATGTGATTGCCTTCTTGTTCGCCTGCTTCTCCGGCGCCTTCCTGCTCCTGCTCGGAGCTACCAACAGCATCGCCAGGCTCGCCGTCCCCTTGCCCGACTCCTCCGGCGTTATTCTTCCCGAACGTGAAGCGAGGAATGTCTATCTGAGGGATGGGAATCGATACGAGATCCTTGCCCTTGCGCCCCAACATTTCCCCCTGGGAAATGTATCGCCTCAGATTCTGACGAATCTTGCCGCGAACAATATTTTTAAACCTGGAATGATCTTGATCGACCTTGAGCGACATGATTCCCCTTGTGCTCGACGTTTCATTTTCGCACATCCCAGCTGCGCGCGCAGTGGGGGATTGCCATCTCGTCTCCGGGCCGGAGGGCGGCCGACAAGCCGGCAGTGCGCGGACGGGCGATTCATCGCAAAAGGTCCGGCCAAGCAGGCCCCCCCCATGCGCACCTCGGAGCGGAGCGTCAATTCCGTAGCGTTGTGACGGTCTCGTATCCTACCCCGGCACAACGTCCACTTAGTCCACGTCGGCGTTGGTTCAAGAGACCTTCCTCCGTCGTCCGGAGCGCGCGGTCGCGTTGGCTGCGGACAAGGAGGCGGATCTGGCGGAGCAGTGAGAGCCGAATCACTCCGAGCTAGTGTCGAAGAATCTTCGCTGCGTCCAGTGCGCCATAGGTGAAGATGATGTCAGCCCCCGCGCGACGCAAGCACACCAGGCTTTCCAACAAGGCCGCGTCGTAGTCGAGCCAACCCCGCTCCGCCGCCGCCTTCAACATCGCGAACTCACCACTCACATGATAGGTCGCAATGGGCAGCTCGCTGCTGTCTCGCAAGTCTCGGATGACATCGGCGTAGGGCAAGCCCGGCTTGACCATGAGCCAGTCGGCGCCTTCCTCCTCGTCCAGCCGCATTTCCCGCAGCGCTTCGCGAGCGTTAGCGGGATCCATCTGGTAGGTCTTCTTGTCGCCTCCGCGGGGGGCCGAATCGAGCGCGTCGCGAAACGGCCCGTAGAAGGCGGAGCAGTACTTGGCGCAGTAGCTACAGATAGCCACATCAAAATAGCCGGCGTCGTCGAGCGCCTCCCGGATGGCACCGATGCGGCCGTCCATCATGTCAGACGGTGCGATCACATCCGCGCCAGCTGCTGCTTGAGCCAGAGCCATGTCCACAAGCAAGGGCACGGTCTGTTCGTTGTCGACCAAGCCGTCCACAAGCACACCGTCGTGGCCGTCCGAAGAATAGGGATCCAGCGCGACATCGCTAATCACAAGCAGCTCCGGTACCGCGCTCTTCAGGGCGCGGATAGCTCGCTGAAAGAGCCCCTCCGGGTTCTTGCTTTCGGTTCCGACAGCGTCTTTGAGCTCGTCCGACAGCGCCGGGAAAATCGCGATGCCGGCAATTCCGAGTTCACGAGCCTCTTTGGCCTGTTCCACCAAGAGATCGATACTCAGCCGAGCACAGCCGGGCATGGAGTCGATGGGGTGCCTCTGACCGGTGCCCTCCTGGACGAAACTCGGGAGCACTAGATTGGCCGAGCTCAGCTGGGTCTCTCTGATGGCATTCCGCATGGCGGGAGAGCGGCGATTCCGACGGGGGCGCGACAACATGTCGGTCAGCCTAGAGGAGGAACGCTAACGCCGCCAGGGGGCAGGGATTCAGGCGGCAATCGGAGGACTCTCAAATAAGTAGCCCGGACAGCGTCCGTCACCATGCGGTAGGTGCTGAGCAGCAATTCTCGCGGTGTGACACCGGCGACTGGGTTGAGCCGCACTCGACGCGCCAACTTGTCGAGATCCGAGTGACGCTCGTCCAAAACGGTCGCCCCATCGCCGTTGAGAACACGGATGCGCTGCTCCAAGCCACGAAGAAAGGCGTAATGCTCCGTCAGCTCCTGCACGTCCCGCTCAGAAATGGCGCCAACGCGGCTCAGTCTCTTCAGGGCCCCCGCCGTGTCCGTGGTTCGCACTCTCGGGTCCGAGCCATGGCTCATTTGAAGCCATTGGGCGGCGAACTCAACATCCAGCAGTCCGCCCCGTCCCATTTTTAAGTCATAGCGCCCCGCGGTTTCTCGGGCCAGCTCGCGCTCCATGCGCATACGCAGGTGGTGCATTTCCTCCACAGGCGGAGCGCCATGCTCGTACGCCGCCACATGGCAGATTCGTATGACCTCGGTTCCGACTTCCCGATCCCCCGCGCAGTATCGGGCCCTCAGTAGGGCCTGCCGTTCCCACGCGGCGCCCGAGGACACTCGATGCGGGGCGTCGATGTCGGGCGCGCTACTCCGGCGGAGCCGTACGCCGTGATAACGCGCGAAGGATTCTAAAGCGGTAACCAACATGCCCTGGGAACCCGAAGGGCGCAGGCGTGTGTCGAGCTCGTAGCCCGGCCCGGCCCAGTGCATCGCTGAAATACTACGTATGATGCGCTGGGCACACTGACTGAAGTGCTCCGCCGCGTAGCTGCCGGCTGGCGCCAGGGACGGTTCGTACACGAACAATACATCCAGATCCGAGCCGTAGCCGAGCTCGCCGCCGCCGAGTTTGCCGACTGCAATCACGCACAGGCCCTCCGCGTCATCCCCAGTCTCGTAGCGCACCGTTCGCCTGAGAATATCGTCTGCTAGGGCGGACAGGCAGCGAGTCACTTTGGCGGTGTCGGCGTCCCCCGCAAGATCCGCCACCGCCACCGCCACCATCACCTCGCCTTTCGCCCGGCGAAGCGCCGCGATGAACTCATCTCGGGCTTCGTCCGGATCCGGAGACCGCTTCTGCTCGAAGGCCGCAATTCGCTCGGACACGATACGCGCAGGCTCTGGCCAACCCACCTCCGGTCCACCGAAGAGTAAAGCGTCCGCAAGATCCGGGCGGTTCACTATCGCGTCGCCGACAAAGCAACTCGCGCCCAAGACGTTCACGAAGCGTTGCAAAATGGCGGGGTTCTGAGCCAGCGCGTCGACGTAGCCCGAGTTCGAGCCAAAACGAGCGAAGAAGGAGCGCAGGTACCGTGCGGCTTGTCCGGGATCTGCACAGCCACTGATGGCATCCAGCAAAGAAGCCCCGAATCCGGCATATCGCTCCCGCACCCGCGATCCCAGAGGGCCATCCATGGAACGGGCGAGAGCCAGGAGATGCTCGCCAATGTCCTCGTCCCCAAACAGCTCGCCCAACTCGGTCGTCACCTCGGGGTCTTCGTTCTCCAATTTGGCCAATTGGCGGCCGTAGGGGGATTCCACCTCGGGCCTATCCGGGGCCAGAGTGGCAAAGTGGGCGCTGACGTGACGACGCGCCACCTCTAACGCCGACATCAGGCCCTCTACATCTTCGAACCACAGGCTCCGAGCAAGACGTAGGCGCATATCCGGCGCCTCGGGCAATAAATGAGTCTGCACCCCCGTCATCCACTGAATGCGGTGCTCAACCCGGCGCAGCATCAAATAGGCTTCGGTAATTTCCTTGTGCTCTTTCTCGGTGGCAAAACCGCGACTGCGCAAATGCCCCAATGCTTCCAACATGCCGGGCACCCGAATGCTCGGCTCGCGTCCCCCCCAAACGAGCTGAAGAGCCTGAACGAAAAACTCCGCTTCGCGAATGCCGCCGTAACCGAGTTTCAGATCTCGATCGGGATCCGTGCATAGCTCGGCGCGGGATCGCTTCACCATATCCATCATGGTGGAGCCTACGGAGCGGCTAGAATTCCGCCGAAACACGAAGGGCTGAAACACCTCCGTCATGAACAGCTTACCCAACTCCCGGTCGCCACCTACCACACGGCAGCGCAACAGCACCGCACGCTCCCACTGCCGGCCCCAGGTTTCGTAGTAGCGCTCAGTGGCCGCCATGGAGTTGGTGACAGGGCCGCTCTCACCCTCCGGACGGAGCCGTAAATCTACCCGCCAGACGTTGCCGTCCTCCGTAATATTGTCGAGGCTGTTCACCGTGTTGCGGACGACTTCAGTCCAAAAACGATGGAGGGAAAAGTCGCCCACGCCATCGTCAGTGTCGTAACAAAATATTAAATCGATATCGGAGCCGGCGTTCAGTTCGAGTCCGCCCAATTTACCCATGCCGAAGACAACGGAAGTTGAACGCTTGCCGTCAGTCCGCATGGGTTCGCCGAATTCCTTCACGGCATGCTTCTCCGCTTCACTCAGGGCGAGCTCAATCCCGACTTCGGCCAGAAGGCTGAGGTCTTTAGCGGTTTGGTCTACGTCAGGACCGCCGATTGTTCGCGGCATCAGCTCCCGCAGGGCGATACGGGCTTTCTGCTTCCAAACTCCGTGCCGCAGTGCGGCTTCAAATTCGACGCCATCCCTCAGTAAGCTCTGGACGTCAACGTCCAGTTCTTCGGGGACAAAGGGGGCACGCATTCTCAATCGGGACACTTCTGCAAGCGCCTGATGCTGCCACTCTCGGGTGGGAGCGAGCGGCGGAAATGCCACCCCCAGCAGAACCGCTAGGGCCTTGGCTTCCCCCTCCGGAGTTTCCTGACGAAGCTCTTTCGCACGATCCGGGTCGATGCTATCCGCCAATGCGAAAACCGTGTCGTCCTTCGGCATACGGACACCTAGTCTAGCCCAAACTCATGCGTTTCCTCTGTATTTCGGACATCCACGGCAACGCTTCCGCCTTGGAGGCAGTTCTCGCCGACGAAGCCCTACGGGATTTCCATCAGCTCGTCGTTTGCGGAGACCACCTCTTTCCGGGGACCGAGCCGCTCGCCACATGGAAACTCCTTCTCAAGTATCGAGCACTGTGTGTGGAGGGGCTAACGGACCGCGCGATCCGTACTTTCCACCCCGAGGCCTTGGAACCCAAGACTCCGGAAGACCAACTCCGGGTCGATCGCCTCGAGCAAACTGTCGAAGATCTAGGCGAGTTAATCATGGCGCACTTGGGCAAAATGCCAGAGTCCGCGCGGCTGCCGCTTGAGTCAGGAGCGGAGATGTTGATCATTCACGGTTCGCCGATGGACTCCACGATTTCGTTTAGCCCAGAAATGAGCGACGAGGATCTGAGCGCACTCGTCGCGAGTGATCCGGCCGACATCATCATTTGCGGTGGCAGTCACGCCCCGTTCGAAAGACAATTAGAAGGCGTGCACATCGTTGGCGTCGGCTCCGTGGGGGAACACGTAACGGAAGGCTTTGCCAGCGCGACTATTGTCGATAGCACGCCGCTTGGTTTCACCGTGCATCAGTATGATGTCGCTCTCCCCCCCCAAGCTCTATGACCACGCACA
>SPKZ01001723.1_pt1 | contig 12145 bp, 6 predicted proteins | sample 2456571 | NCBI WGS metagenome assembly SPKZ01 (sample SAMN11192286, study PRJNA482655) | marine metagenome | biome: ENVO:00000447; feature: ENVO:00000244|ENVO:00000211|ENVO:00000569|ENVO:00002023; material: ENVO:00002151; isolation source: ocean water from marine abyssalpelagic zone ...
AGACGATGCGCCCGTGATGTTGATCGACGATGTCTTCGGCGAACTCGATCCCGATCGTCGCAATGCCTTGATGGCGGCATGGCCGGAAGGCTCACAGAAGTTGATCACGACGACCCACCTGGGCTGGCTCGACGAGCGGTTTGATCACGCTCACCGATTTGAGGTGCATCAGGCGTCGGTGACTGACGCGACGTAAACTCGTTCGACCCGACTGGTGATGCCGGTGAGGATCTCCCAGGGAATGGTTCCGGCCCGGGTGGCCAGTTCCTTGGCCGTGATGCTTTCGTCACCCTGCTCACCGATGAGGGTGGCAACATCGCCACAGGCAACCGGTTCGTCGAGGTGGGAAATATCGACCACGATCTGGTCCATCGTCACGCGTCCGAGCAGCGGGCATCGCGTTCCGGCAATGAGGACATGGGTTTCTTCGCCGGTCAGGTAGCGGGTATAGCCGTCCCCGTAGCCAACTCCGAGAGTGGCAACTGTCATCGGTTTGTCTGAAATGAAGGTGCGACCGTAGCTGATACTGGTGCCTTCGGGGATATCGCGGACCAGCGTGATGCGCGTTTTCAAGCTCATGACCGGGCGCAGCGGCGTGTGGTCCTCCAGTGGAGAAATTCCATAGAGAGCGATGCCCGGTCTAGCGAGCGTAGCGAAAGGCAGGTCTCGCTGAAAACCAAGCAGTCCCGCGCTGTTGGCGATGTGTAAATGGCAGGCGTTCTCCGGGGCAAGAGCCTGGATGATGCCGGAGAACGAAGCGATCTGTGAATGGGTAAAATCGGGATCGTCGTCGGCAGACGGGAAATGAGTCTCGAGTCCTTCGAGCTCGCAGTTGGGATGATCCTTGATCGCGGCAACCAGTTCCCCGAAATGGTCGGGCAGAGAGCCCATACGTCCCATCCCGGTATCGGCGACGGCGTGGAGACGGGCCCGGGTGCCGAGTCGCGCAGCGGTTTCGCCGAAGGCGGTTACTTCTTCCATAGACGAAACCGAAGCAGAGAGCCCCGCTTCGACAATAGGCTCGATCTCGGCCGGGGTCGGCGGGCTGAGGATCAAGATGGAGGGAGACTGGTCCCCGGCAGCCTTGAGCGCGCGCCTCGCTTCCTGGTAGTTGGCGACACCGAACCAGTCGACGTGTCCCATCAGAGAGGAAACGACATGCTCGAGGCCGTGGCCATAGGCGTCAGCCTTGACGATAGCCATGATGCCACAGCGGTCGCCGGCCTCCTTTCTCAGGAAGGCCGCGTTGTGGCGCAGGTTACTGAGATCGATTTCGGCCCAGCAGCGAAGATGAGAAGTGTCCGGATTCGTCGGCGATGCCATACGCGGGAAACTACGCTACGGTGCGCTCAGTTCTTTCTGAATTTGCTCGAAATCACCTTCTTCACAGCAGCGAACAAAACCCTCACAGTAGGCCTTGAGACGATCCCAGACGACACGGATCTCGGCAGACTCATCGGGCGTAATGGTGTTGTCTTGCGCGGCGCGGGAGACAACATCGAGCAAACCGGCAAACTGTTGCACGATCGTATGGGTCGCTGGCACGACTTCGTAGCCCTCCTCGCACGCGCTCTTGGGGTTGCGCACGTAGTAGCCGCCCGACTGCTGGCAGAGCCACTCGCAGATGCCGGGATCACGAGTCAGAGCCATCAGTGTCGCGATCCGGTCGAGAGGATTGCGGCTGCCGGATCCGGTGTCGGTATTCGGCTGCGCCCACTTGTAAACGAGGGAAAGCGAAACTCCCAGCTCCGAGGCAATCTCTTTCGGGCTGGTGTTAGGGCTATCAAATGCTTCCTTGAGTACTTCGTGCGATTCCATGCGTGTTCATACTGACCGATTCCGATAGGTATTACAAGTGGCGAAGTGCTTCCGGAGGTTACAAAAGCGCCGTTCGTTTGTAGTCGCTGAACTGGTGCCAACTAACTATTCTTCTCGCAACTTAAACAAGGGAACTTTCGACTTGAACGGGAAGCGGGCACCCAACCATGCTCCCATCAGAAATGGGTCGATACCATGATTGAACTGCTTAGAGAATCCATACTGCCGGTCAACCTGCCATTTACCATTTTGCTTGGTGTGGTGGCAGTGTATTGGATCGTAGGGCTCATTGGCCTGGTGGACCTCGACGGCATCGGCGGAGGTTTGGATGTCGGGGGTGACGGAATTGATGGGATCGACGGAATCGACGGAATCGACGGAATCGATGGGGTCGACGGAATCGACGGAGTTGATGTAGACGGCGTGGAAGGAATCGATGGCGGTGACAGCGGAGCAAACTCCTTTGCCGGCACATTTTTTAACGGTCTTCTCAAAGCGATCGGGGCCAGTGATGCGCCCGTGATCTTTGTGCTGTCGGTGTTCGTCGTGATGCTCTGGGGGCTGAACATGGTGGGCAACCACTACTTCAATCCTGATATGACGAGTGCTCGAGCTACGATCGTTCTGATCCCCGTAGTGATCGCCGGTTTTATCATGACCCGCCTCCTCGTGAGACCGCTACGGCCTCTCATGAACATGATCCGTGACGACGAGAAGCCTGTCGTGATCATCGGTTCCAGCGGAGTAGTGCGTTCATCCAGCCTCGATGCAGATTTCGGGGAAGTTTCCGTCGAAACGGAGGAGAATACGCTCATTCTCCGGGCTAGAATTTCTGACGAAGATGCCTCTTTGAAAAAAGGGGACCCTATCCTCGTGGTGTCCAAAGATAATGACTCAGATACCTATTTAGTGCGTGCGCTTGATTGATTTTAACTATAAATCCTAACCCACCTACAACTCATGAATCCTGAAATACCTGTCATCTTGGCCTCCTTCTGGGGGAGCATCGTCGGGATAGTCATTGGAGCACTGATCGCCCTGCTCCTGGCTGTCGGAATTTTCTGCGCCAGCTTCTTCCGTAAAGTGAAGAAAGGTACGGCAGCGGTTGTCACAGGTGTTGGCGGCACCCGCGTCGCGTTCAACGGAATTGTCGTTTACCCCATCCTGCACCGATACGAGTCGATCGACATCTCGCTCAAGCGAATTGAGATCAAAAGAACCGCGCATAACGGTCTGATTTGTAAGGACAACATTCGCGCTGACATCGAGGTGGCATTCTTCGTTCGAGTGAACAACGAGGGCAAAGACGTGCTCAAGGTGGCCGAGTCCATCGGTTGTGAACGAGCTTCGAGTGAGGATGAGATTCGCGCGCTGTTTGATGCGAAGTTCTCTGAAGCCCTCAAGACGGTCGGTAAGCGTTTCGACTTCATTGAGCTCTACCAGGAGCGGGATACATTCCGGGATGAGATCATCAAGGTGATCGGCACCGACTTGAACGGATTTGTTCTCGATGACTGTGCGATCGACTACCTCGAGCAGACGCCGATCGAAAGCCTCGATCCGGACAACATCCTCGATGCTGAGGGTATTAAGAAGATCACCGACCTGACCGCTGCCCAGGCCAAGCTTTCCAACAACATCCAGCGCGACAAGGAGAAGGTGATCAAGCAGCAGGACGTGGAAGCCCGCGAAGCGATTCTTGAGCTGGAGCGCCAGCAGGAAGAGGCCGAGGCCAAGCAGGCCCGCGAGGTGGCGTCAGTGAAAGCCCGCGAAGAGGCTGAAGCCCTCAAGGTTATGGAAGAGGAGCGTCTCAAGTCCGAGCGCGCCCGCATCTCAACCGAAGAGGAAATCGAGATCGCGACCGAGAACAAGGATCGCGAAGTAATCGTGGCTCTCCGCAACAAGGAGCGCACCGATGCGGTCGAGCAGGAGCGCGTCAAGCGTGACCAGGAGCTTGAGTCCATCGAGCGCGAGCGCGTCACCACGCTCAAGGACATCGAGAAAGAGAAAACCGTCGAGGTTGAGAAGAAGAATATCCAGGACGTCATTCGCGAGCGCGTTGCGGTCGAGAAGAGCGTGGTCGAAGAGCAGCAGAAGATCCTCGATACCGAGGCCTTCGCCGGGGCTGATCGTGAGAAGCAGGTCGCAGTGACTCTCGCCGAGAAGCAGGCCGAGGAAGAATTGATCCGCAAGATCAAGGAAGCCGAAGCGGCCAAAGAAGCAGCCCAGCTCAAGGCTGACCAGGAACTCTATGAAGTGGTTCGACTCGCTGAATCAGAGAAGCAGGCTGCTGAATTGAACGCTGAAGAGATTCTCATCAGCGCCGAAGCCGAGCAGGCTGCCTCCGAGAAGCTGGCTGTCGCCAAGAAGACGCTGGCTGAAGGTGTCACTGCTGAAACCGCTGCCGAAGGTATCGGTGAAGCCAACGTGATCGAAGCCAAGGCGGCTGCTGAAGCCCAGGGCATCGATGTGAAGGCCGACGCGATGAAGAAATTCAACGAAGCCGGTCAGGAGCACGAAGAGTTCAAGCTTGAGCTCGAGAAAGAGAAGGCCATCGAACTGGCTGAAATCGATGTGCGCGCCGAGATTGCGGCGAAGCACTCCGAGATCCTCGCCCAGGCTCTCAAGAGCGCCAACATCGACATCGTCGGTGGCGAGACCGAGTTCTTCGATCGCATCACTCACGCCATTACCCAGGGTAAGGCCGTGGATCGCATCATCGACAACAGCCAGACTCTGACTGACGTCAAAGAGACCTTCTTCAATGGAGACCCGGACTACTTCAAGTCCCAGCTCAATGACTGGATCAATGACTTTGGGGTCTCCTCCGAGGACCTGAAGAACCTGTCAGTCAGTGCTCTCCTGACTCGCCTCGCCGGCGAAGCATCCGACTCTGAGACCCGTGAGAAGATCTCGGGGCTGCTCGGAGCTGCTGAGCGCTTCGGTCTGGCGAACGAGAAGGCGGGCAAGGTGCTGAAGCAGCTCGCGTGATCCATCATAGCCGCAAATTGACTGACTGAACCGAATGTCTGACGAGCCACAGGCAGCTGTCGAGGAGAACGCTCCCGAACAGCTGGAAGAGGGGACCTACGAAGTTCTGCGCCGTCGCTTACTCAAGCACGGCGAGGAACTCCAGGGCCGCCTACGCCAGCTGAATACGGACCGACAGGAAGTGTTCGGGGCGGTAGAACCCGCCCTCGTCGCCACCGAGCGTATCTCGACGGAATACAACTGCATTCCCCGCGATATCATATCTATCGGGGGAGGGAAGTTGCTCTTTGGCTACAACGTCCAGATGGGGCTGAAGTCAGTCACGAACGTCCAGGACGTCTTTGATTTCTTCGAATACGATTCGGAGGAACATCACTTCCACAAGGCTGAGGGCGGTCCGCTTGAGGATTCGCAGTTTCAGGACGACTTCGCTTACCTCTACAAGTATTACCGCGACACCATCTTCGTGAAGTTCATGGTGATCGGCCCGAGCCTTTACATGGCGTTCCGGGTGGGCAAAGCGGTCGAGGACATCAAGACCTTCAAGTGGTTGCTGAAGGGAGACGGTGAACTCGAATACGTCGGCAACCGCTTTGATCACGAGTATCAGTTCCCGCCTCAGCAGGACTTCGAATGGAAGCGGGCGCACCGCGGCATGTTCCGGGAAGGGCAGTATCCTCATATCTCGATCGAGGATCGCGTCTTTGTTGAAACGGTGGGCGGCGATCTCACGATCAAGATCGAGGACAATACCGAATCGGGTGAAGGGATTTACCAGGAAGCGGTTACCAATGAAGATCAGACGCTCGACGACGCGGAGATCTTCTACGCCATCGTCGGTCACCTGACCTTGCTGAAGATTCTGCCCTACCAGGAGAAGGACTATCGCCACCTTGTCTACAATGAGAAGACAAGAACGGTGACGCGGATTGATTCGATCGCGAACTCCTGTGTGCTGCTACCGGAAGATCACGGCATCATTTTCTCGGACGGTTATTACCTCCAGACCGGCGAGGCCCGCCAGTTCCAGAGTGAACTGAGCAACATGCTCTTCGAACGTCGCATCGTGGCGCCGAACGGCGAGGACTACCTCTTTGTTTTCTACAATCGTCGATCCGGGCATTACATCCTGATGCCCTACAACCTGATCAACCAGAGCGTGGAGAATCCCATCGTATGCAACGGCTACACGCTGTTTGCTGATGGTGAGCTGGTTTACTTCCGCGACGGGGATGACGCGCAGAAGCATCACGTGCTTCAGGTCTGGCAGACTCCGTTCTCTGCGGAGCAGACCGCTACGGTTGAGAACAAGGACAGCTTTCTCTTCAAGGTCGGCAATGCCGATATCGTGAAGTGCATGGCCGAGTGTCATGAGATCCTCAACCTGCTCGGCAAAGAGGATAGCTATGCGGACCTCTACTTCGATCTCGCTAAGAAGAGTGGCGACATCATCGACACCTACTTCTGGTGCGGAGATGAAGCAGCGCACAACCTGCGTGAGACGCTGGCGGAACTGAAAGGGGCGGCCGATTCGGCCATTGCCGAGTTCGAGAAGGTTTCCAGTCTGCGCGCTTCGACGGCGGCGCAGATGAAAGAGGTGGGCGACCGGGCTTCCGAGACCGCCCGCCGTGCCAGGGGCCTGCGTCCCGATGATATTTTCGGATTCGTCGAAAGCCTGTCGCAACTGCGCACCGTACGCGGCGAAGTGATCGCGCTCCGCGATTTGCGCTATCATGACGAGGCGCGGATCGACGCCCTGGAGAACGACGTGGTCGAAACCACCGAGCGCGTTTCAGGAGACTGCGTCGAATTCCTTCTCGGGGAACAAGCTCTCAATCCCTACCGCGACCGCATCTTCGAGCAGGAGGCTCAGGTCGACAGCGTGACGAAAGTGGCTGAGGCCGAAACGGTCCGGGACGAACTTGATAAGGCGGGTTCCGAACTCGAGATGCTGATCGATATTGTCGGCAACCTGCGGATCGAGGATGCGACCCAGACGACGAAGATCATCGACGATATCTCGGCGATCTATTCGAAGCTCAATAGCGTTCGTGCCATCCTGAAAAATCGCCGCCTCGAGTTGGCGAAGCAGGAAGGGGAGGCCCAGTTCGGCGCGCAGATGCAGTTGCTGAGCCAGTCGGTCGTCAACTTTCTCGACCTCTGCGACACGCCGGACAAGTGCGACGATTACCTGTCCCGGACCATGATCCAGCTCGAGGAGCTGGAAGGGAAGTTCGCTGAGTTTGATGACTACGTCACCCAGATCGTTGAGAAGCGTGACGAGATCTACAATGCTTTTGAGACGCGCAAGGTGCAGTTGCTGGAGCAACAGAATCAGCGCTCCACGACCCTGCATCGTTCCGCAGACCGCATCCTGACAACCATTCAACATCGGGTCGGGCAGCTCGAGGAAATTTCCGAGATTAACGGCTACCTCGCCGGTGATCTCATGGTCGAGAAGGTGCGCGACATCATCGATGAACTCGCTGAGCTGGGTGACACGGTTAAGGCCGACGACATCCGGACACGACTCAAGACGGTCCGCGACGACGCGGTCCGCCAGCTCAAGGATCGCAAGGAGCTCTTCGTTGACGGCAAGAATGTGATCCAGCTCGGAGCGCATCGCTTTTCGGTGAATCACCAGGAACTGGAGCTGTCGATTGTGCCTCACGATGACGGTCCGGCTTTCCATCTTGCGGGAACGGAATTCTTTGAGCCGATCACTGAGGAGGTGCTGCTGTCGGCCGGGTCGGTTGCCGAAATGACCGTGGTTTCGGAAAACGATGAGGTCTATCGCGCTGAATACCTCGCCTGGAAATACTTTCGCTCGGAAGATTTTGCCGACCTCGAAAAGCCGTGGCTGGAACAGACCGATGATGAGAAGCGGACCTTGCTCCAGGGCTTCATGTCCAATCGCTACGAGGAGGCCTACACCAAGGGCGTGCACGACGAGGACGCCCGCATCATTCTCGATGGGCTCGTGGCCATTGATAACGAAGTTGGGTTGCTGAGGTTTTCACCCGTCGACCGCGTCCTGGCCCGACTCGCCTGGGAATGTGGTGAAGAAGAGTGGCGCACGCGGGTGCAGCAGAGAATTGCTTCTGTCGCAGCCCTGCGAGGCAAGTTTGGCACACGGGTTCAAAGTGGATCTCCCATCGAACGACTGACCCGCGCCTTCCAGTCTTTCTATGATGAGCTCGACGATGACGCCGGCCACTTTGCGGAAGCGTCAGTGACCCGGGCCGCCAACTACTGGTATGAGCAGATCGCTGCGGCCGGTTCCCCGGTGATCTCGGTTGAGGCCGCCCGGTGTGTTCAGGAGTTTGGTAAGGAACTGACGGGCAAATTGCTCGAGACTGCCTTTTCGGACGCCATGAAATCCTACGAGGGGCGTCCCGCACTTGCCTTCGAGGTGGCCCTGGAATGGTTGGGCACCGTCGTGGGTAACCAGTGGTCTCCGGATGTCACGCTCGAGGCGGCCTGGGTGATCGCGACCGGATCTTACGAAAAGCGGGCCGTCAACACGGCGGAGACCGTTCGCGAACTCAGTGGGCTGACGGGGCAACACCGCAACATCGACAGTGGTGTTCTCAAGCTCGACTTTGTTGAGTTCACGCGCCGTCTCGAAGACTTTGAAAATGAGGTCGCTCCGGCGTTCCTCAAATACCAGCACACCAAGGTGGAACTGATCGAGGACAAGCGCGAGACGATGCGCTTGAACGAATTCAAGCCGAAGGTGATGTCGGCCTTTGTCCGCAACCAGTTGCTCGACCGGGTTTACCTGCCTCTGATCGGCGACAACCTCGCCAAGCAGATGGGCACCGCGGGCGATGACACCCGGACCGACCGCATGGGCATGCTGCTGCTGATCTCGCCTCCGGGTTACGGTAAGACCACTTTGATGGAATACGTGGCCAACCGCCTTGGGATCACTTTCATGAAGATTAACGGCCCGGCGCTCGGTCACGATGTGACCTCGCTGGATCCGGAGGAGGCTCCCAACGCGAGTGCGCGTGAGGAGGTCCAGAAGCTGAACCTCGCTTTTGAGATGGGCGACAATGTCATGATCTACGTCGATGACATTCAGCACACTCATCCGGAGTTTCTCCAGAAGTTCATTTCTCTCTGTGACGCTCAGCGTAAGATCGAAGGTGTCTGGAATGGCAAGCCGAGAACTTACGATCTGCGCGGAAAGAAAGTCTGCGTGGTTATGGCGGGTAACCCCTACACCGAGAGTGGAGGCAAGTTCCAGATCCCTGACATGCTTGCCAACCGGGCTGATACCTACAACCTCGGTGATATCATCGGGGAACACAGCGGCGACTTCGAAGCGAGTTACATTGAGAACTCCATGACTTCGAACTCCGTCCTCAGTCGACTGGCCAGTCGCAGCCAGGAAGATGTCTACGCGGTGATGAAGATCGCCTCGACCGGTACACGGGAAGGCGTTGATTTCGACGGCAACTACTCGGCCCAGGAAGTGGACGAAATGGTTTCGGTGATGCAGAAGCTGATGCGCGTGCGCGACACCATTCTGCGGGTGAACCTCGAATATATTCGCTCGGCGGCACAGGAAGATGCTTACCGCACCGAGCCGCCTTTCCGTCTCCAGGGTTCCTACCGGAACATGAACCGGATCGCAGAGAAGATTCTGCCGGTGATGACCGATGCTGAGGTCGAGGGAGAGATTAAGGATCACTACGAGAACGAATCCCAGACCCTGACGACAGGTGCGGAATCCAACTTGCTGAAGTTCCGCGAGATGGAAGGAACCCTCGCAGGTGAGGATGTGGCCCGGTGGGACGAGATCAAGCGCCGCTTCGGACGAAATCTTCTCATGGGAGGACAGGGCGAGAACGATCCGGTGAGCCGGGTGGTCGGAACCTTGGCGGGATTCTCAGACGGGCTCAGCAAGATCGAGGATGTGATTGGATCAGCTGCCGAGCAATATCGTCAGCCGCAGACCCTGGGGGATCAGACGATAGGGAAGCTGGAAGAGATCATTGGTAGCCTTCGGGCCGTGCCTGTGAATGTGGAAATCAAGGTCGTGCCGGTCCAGGAGTCCGGTGAGCCTCTGCCGGAAAAAGAAGCGGAGGCGGTGGAATTGCCGGTGGATGTGAATTCCGTCGTGGAGCAACCGACCGTCAAAAAGGCTGCCAAGAAAAAGGCAGCAGCTAAGAAGGCCACTTCGAAGAAAGCGCCGGCAAAGAAAGCATCGCCGAAGAAGAAGGGTTGAGTTGCTCTGAGAAGAGCAAGATCAAGATCCAGATCAAGATTAAGATTAAGATTAAGATTAAGATTAAGATTAAGATTAATCTTAAGAGCAGGAGCAAGTGTGGTTAACCGCCGGGAGGGCGGGTGAAGGGGGCCGCGGCATTGCGGGCTTCGTGTTCCAGCTCGGCTTCCCAGTAGCCTTCGCGAATGCACTGAGTGAGATACTCACGAAGGTAGGGTTCGATGCCTCCCAAACGTTCGAACTGGGCCACGTGGGTGAGTTCGTGAACGAGGAGAGACGGATTGGTGGCCCGGGCTGCTTCAAGGTAAATGCCATAGCTCACGGCCATACCGTTGGGGCCCTCTGAAAGGACGCCGAAGAGATTGCCGAGGAGCCCGGTGAACCAGGAGCCGGGCATGGGAACATGAGGTACGGGGAGAATTCGCACCATGTCAGGACGTTTCACTCCGACCTCGGTGGCCCACATGGTTTCCCACTCGCTGAGAGGACGTCCGTCGTGGAGGATGATCTTTTCCTGCTTTTCGACCCAGCGCGAAAAATACGGAAGCAGCGTCTTGATCGCGAAATCGATCTTCAGCTTCATGAGCCCGGGGAGAGGTGCCTCTTCCTTCTTCACTGTCGTTTCGACCGGGGCATGAACCATCACGCGCCGGTTGCGCTGAAGGTTCACTCGGACAGTGGCAGGAGAGTTCATGAAGAGGGAGGGAGGCTGACTGGCGCAATATACATACCCGATGCCCGCCGTTTCCACCAGTCGCCAGTTTGTTTTCGTTCCGCGATCGTGGTGAATTCGTAGAGAAAGAGCCGAGCCCGGATGTATTTGGGGGGCTGATCCGGGAATGGGTTGTGCCGTAGGAGCGGTTCAATGCTGTCGTCACCATTGAGCAGCTTGAGGACGAGCGCTTCGACCCAGCCGGCGTTTCGGCTTTGATACGAGAACTGGCGTTCGAGGGCCGCGAACCAGAGTTGCCAGGCGACGCGAGGTTGATGGGGAGCGACAAACTTGGGGCGGGCGTCGAGTTCGTCGACCTTCCACCCGAAATCGTAGGCCTGCCAGGTAAGACCGTTGCGGCTTCCCTCGAAAATGATCTCGGGACGATCAGTGGTCATGGTGCGAAACAACCCGTATCCGGAGGCAAGGTGGAAGGGAGAGGTTGAGGCACGAAGCTGGTCGAGCCACGCGGGAGTGAGATCTTTTTTCAGGGTCGGCAGCGGTGCCCGGTGCAGATCGCCGATGATGATCTGGAGATTGAGCAGCAACATGAGCAGGAAAACCGGCGCGGTGCAGGAAAGCTGGATCATGACGCGGCGGCGTGAAGGTCGGTCCTTCTTCTTCGCTTTCTTAAGCTTGAGCCGTTTGCGGAACCGTTTGGACCAGCAGCGATCGTGAACGAGGGGCAGGCAGAGTGCGATGGTGAGCCAGTTGAAATAGGTGTAGTTGCCCGTAGCGAGAATCAGCAGCATGAGCCCGGCGAATCCGATCGCTGCGGCGAGCCGCCCAAAGCGCCCCAGGATGATGAAGAAGGGGAGCACCAGTTCGACAAAATACATGGGCCAGATGGAGGCCTTCTGGATTCCTTCGGGCAGTTGATGGGCCCACCAGGCTGTCCAGGTTGGGATGGGTTGGGTCATGTAGTGGTAGGTCATCGCTGTGTGCTCCGGCCACCATTCCGGGTAGTCCGGGGTGGCCCAGGCAAGCTTTACCCAACCGGAGAAAAACATCAGTTTGCCCACAAGCACCCAGGCCCAGACGAGGGCAATGCGGTTGACGAGGTTGAGTGGTCGCGGATTCCGGAAGGGAGAATGCCATCTCCAGTCGGCGAGAAAGCAGGCCATGAATCCCGCTTCGAGCAGGAGAATGTCCCACTGAAAACTCATGAACACTCCACCGGTGTTGAGCAGGGAGAGGTAGATGATCCAAAGTCCTGCCAGCGCCGGGCCGGTGAGGCGTCCCAGGATCACGAGAACTGCCAGGGCCGCACCAAGTCCGCAGGCGAAATGGAGCGCGAGATTGGAAGCGCCGATCCACCAGAAAATATTGGGAATGGCAAAGAAGGGGCTCTGGCCGGTTTGGGAAAGACGCGAATCGACGAGCTCGAG
>SPKZ01002272.1_pt1 | contig 12144 bp, 12 predicted proteins | sample 2456571 | NCBI WGS metagenome assembly SPKZ01 (sample SAMN11192286, study PRJNA482655) | marine metagenome | biome: ENVO:00000447; feature: ENVO:00000244|ENVO:00000211|ENVO:00000569|ENVO:00002023; material: ENVO:00002151; isolation source: ocean water from marine abyssalpelagic zone ...
CGGTCCATCCTCCCCGCCGAGGAGAACGCAGGCCAGCTACTCAGCGACACCGTTTACGGCGGCCCGCTGAACGCCACCGGCCTCGAGTCCGCCTACGACAAGGAGCTCGGGGGCATCGGCCTCCAGATTGAGGACTACACCGACTTCAAGGCAAACGGCATTATCGCGCCAGTCAAAGAGCGAACCGCGGGGCTCACGTTCCAGTCGGACGTTACATCGGTGGACCCCACCCTCCAACCGGCCCTCGCTCCGCAGAACCGCCGTTACATGGCGGACTTCATCATCGACAGCTTGAGCGACATCGCCAGCCTCTACGTCAAGAAGCTGAACACCCCCATCCGTCGTCGGTCCTTGCTCGCGCAGTACAACGGGTTCCTGGAAGGCCTCCAGTCGCCAAACCAGCCGGAGGCCAGCCGTATCCGCGACTACGCCGTCAAGGACGTGACCAGCCCCGACCTACTCAACCAGGGCTTCCTGGTGGCCGAGGTGGCGGTCCAGACCTACGAGAGCATCCTGTACGTGGTCAACCGCATCACGGTCGGCGCTACGGTCAACGTCGAGGAGCTTGGGTGATCAACCGCGTCGAATAGGAGGACAGAACTATGGCAGCAGCACAACGTATCAAGGGACAAGAGGTCGCCATCGCCATCACGGTTGACGGCAGCCTCCAGACGCGCATCGACACCATCCAGTCCGCGGAAATCGAGTTTGAGATGGAGTTGATTGAGGAGGGGTATCTCTCCGAGACCAGCGACCGCGTGGACGCGGTCTACAAGCTCACACGCATCAACCTGGAGGGGCACTGCAACTCCCAGGCGTACATCGAGCTCGCGGACCTACTCGTCCGTCGCGCACAGCGGCGGGAGGGTTCCCCCATCCGCATCGACGTGGTGGGAACATTCGCGTTCCCGAACGGGGACAATCCGAGCATCCTGCTCACGGACGTGTACTTTGAATCGCTTCCGCTGAACACCGGCGGCCGCCAGGAGTACACCTCCTTCACGCTTTCGGGCAAGTGCTCGGATTACAAGGTCATCGTCTAGCGTCTGCGACGACGTGAACCATCCGACGGTGTGGTGGGAGCTCTGGTCTCCCCCACGCCGTTGCGCTTTGCGCGGCGGTTGGAGCGAGCAACCAGACCGCCGCTTGGGGTAGACGCGCTTCGCTGACCCAGTGCCACAGCCCCTTCACCCGACGCCACTGGGTCAACACCGCCACGGGCTTCGCGCTTGGTCGGGCAGGATACGCCGTGGCCAAGGACACCACCCAGGAGCACCGGGGGCTGGCATCGAGCACGGTGGACGGCGCGTCCTGGCGGAGCACCGTCTCGGTGTTTACCCGCGCGGTCACGTTCAGCGACTCGAGGTTAACCAAGGACGGCCGCGGCTTCGGAGGTGTCGTGAGCACAGGGAAATGATACGGTGAGCACGCCCATGACCCTACTGCCCGAAGATATCGCCAAGGCCGAATCCAGCCGACCCCATATCACCTACACGCTCCCGATGAAGTCCAAGCTGGCGGCCGCAGCCTACGCGGCGGCAGGGTTCAGCGACGCGGACCTCACCTTCAAGATCGTGGAGGTCAAGCCTCACCAGCAGGACAAGTGCGCCAAGCTCGCCAACGGCAACACCAGCGTCCTTGGGCGCGAAATGATGTTCGCTAGCCTGTGGCGCATCGGTGACTGGAAGCCCGCCAAGGAGCGCGACCGCCTGGAGTCCTGGTGGGACGCCATCGGTGCCGCCAACCGCAAGCTGATTGAGGCTGCCTTCCTTGAGCTCCAGAGCGTCGAGGAGGCCGAGGTGGACACGTTTCTTGATTCCGGGGTCCCGTCGGTCAGCTAACGACCCCACGCCGCCGCGGCCGGAGTGGATAACCCCACCCGTCTGCTACACCCCGCACGTAGCCGCATCACTGAACGTCCGCGCTCCACCGCCTCCACCACGGCTGTCCCGCATGGAGCGGAAGGAGTACGGCATGGTGCGCCATGTGGCGTTCGTTTCACGGGACCTCACCCCGTATATCCGGGAGCTATGGCGTACCGCCGTCTACGTCGGACGGTACGGCGCCCAACGTGTGGACGACGTGCTGGACTGGGAACCCAGCAAGATCGCGCGCGTCGCCAAGGACATCAGTGACCTCCTCAAGAAGGAGGGACCGAAGGAAACCGCCAACTCCGGCGCGTGGTAGTCTGCCCCTATGGCCGGTGGCATCGACTACTACGTCCGCATGGTGCTGGACTCGAAGGTCGCCAAGACCTTCGCCAAGGACACCGACAAGTGGGCGGGCGGGGTGATGAAAACCCAGAAGTCGCTGGCCAGGACCGGCGCGTCAATGGTCCGCTACGGCCAGCAGACGGAGTCGTGGATCTCCCGCGCCACACGAGGGTTCGCCAAGCTATCGCTCTACGGCGGTAGCTTCATGGCCACCATCGGCGGTGCCGGGCTGTTCGGCAAGGCCGTCCAAGCGAACAAACAACTGGAGGACATGGGGTTCAACCTGGCCACCACCCTCCAGTTGGCCGGGCGAAACAAGGCGGTGTTCAACGACCTCGTGACGGGAGGTATGCAACCCGCCGCCGCCGCAGCGGAGCAGTTCTCCCAAAACATCGCGGACGCTAACCTGGTGGCCGACGAGCTATTCCGAGCCGCTGCCGCGTCGCCTGCTTCGTTTGAACAGACCCAGACGATGTTCACCAACATGCTGCCTGGCATCTCCCAGGCCACGGACGACCTCGGCGAGGCCATCGAGTTCACCACGAAAGCGCTGGCCGCGGGTGTCGCACTCGGCGGGGACTACCGCCAAGCGGGCGCCGACATGCGCCGCATCCTGACCGGTGGTGCGGGTATGGACGTCCGCCTGTGGACGGAGCAGATGGGTCCCGCCATCCAGCGACTCGGCAAGGACCTTCCTGCGTTGGCAGGCAAGACCGGCATCAAGTTCACGCAAGCGTTCAACCAACTCGACCCGATGGAGCGATTCAAGCTGGTGGAGAAGGCGGTGGACGAGCTTGCGCCCGCGACAAAGTACGCCGGGAAGATGTGGACCGGGTTGTTCTCGACCATCCAGTCCGACTTCAAGCTGATGTCCCTCGCGTTCGGCAAGGCGTCCTTCGGCGAGTTCAAGAAGGTGTGGGGCAAGCTCGGCGGCTCCGGTGGGGTCCTCGACCCGCGTGGGGACACGTTCAAGAAGCTTGAGGCCGCGGCTTCCTACTTCGGCCAACGAGTCGGTGGAGTTGTGGCCAAGCTCGGCGACGTGTTTGAGCGGACGGCGCTCCACGTCGCGGACAACTGGGAAGGCATCGCGGCGAAGCTGAACAACGCCTTCGACAACGCTGTTCGCGCGGGCAAGCTCTACCTCCGGTTCGCGGCCACCAGGGCGTTCGTCGGTGGTGCGGCTAACCTGGCCGCGGGTGCGGCGGGTCTGGGCGGCCGAGCAATCGGGGGAGCCAAAGGTTTGTTCTCGCGGCTCAAGAAGGCGTCGTTGGCTATCCAAGACGTCCTCCCCAAGGTGGGGGACAAACGGGACACCACCACGGGCAAGTTCTTGGCACAGAAGCCGATTATGGACCTCAACCGCGTGATGCTCCTGCTTGGAACGGCAGGTCTCCCCGTTCTCATTGGTGGCTTGGCGGCGCTCGTGGGCGTGGTCGCCATCGGTGCCGCCGCGGTGGCGTGGTTTGAGAAGCACTGGCAAGAACTCCTGACGGGCATCAAGGACGGCACCATCAACATCACCCCGCTGTTCGACGCGCTGGAGGAGTTGTGGTCGGGGCTTGGTCTGTTCGGGGACGCCTTGTTTTCTACGGGAAACCTCACAGCAGACGCCACAGGCATCATCGGGTTCTTGACGCAAGCGGTGTGGTTCATCACCGACGCCGCCGCGGTGGGTGTGAAGTTCGTGGGCTACCTCGGCGTCGCCCTCAACTGGACCCTTGGTGTTGTGAAGATTTTCTACAACGGACTGGTGGGTATCGCGGGGGGTATCCTCAAGATCGCCGAGCTCCTTGTGAGCGCCATCCCCGGAGCCGGCGGGCTGGAGGACTCGTTGAGCGCCGCCACCAAAGGACTTCACGAACACGCCAAGTCCGTCGCCGTATCCACGCGGGAAGACTTCGCCAGCGAAGGCGCCTACAAGCTCATCGACGCCGCGGACAAGATCCGCCAAGGCGTGTCCTCCGGGGAGTGGGGTGCCAAGGCGGTCGCCGAGGTCAAGAAGATGGAGCGCAAGGGTTCCCTGGCGGGTACCGGCAAGGGCGCGGACGGTAAGGGAGGCCGCCAAGGCGGTCGTGGCAACGTCACGAACATCAACAAGATGATCGTCAAGCAAGACCTCCGAAACACCGACCCCGACCGCATCATCGGCGTGTTCAAGAGGGAAGTGAACAAAGCGGTGACGAAACGCACCCAGGCACTCTCGCTCCAGGGGCAGGGGGTCTAGTTCATGGCGGAAATCAACCCCATCGCGTTGCTCAAGCTGGAGCAACCAGCCACGCCCAGCGTCCCCGTCATCATCTCGGAGACGTCCGGCTCCGGGCGCGTCATCACCCTACGCGGGCGGTCGCTCCCCTACCGCGGGGTCGCCTTCCCGTCCACCCTACGCACCTCCAAGACCTACTACCCGGGCAACCCCGTGGCTGACGCCAACGTGCTCGGGGCGACTTGGGACGACACCACGATGGAGGGCAAGTGGTGCGACACCCACCTGTTCCGCGACGACAGCCGCGTCCTACTGCTTGGGTTCCCCCGCATCGTGGCGGACGACGAGCAGATCTCCGGCACCACGTTCGCCACCGGCGGCGCGGTCGGGGAACAGGAAGCGCGTAGAGCTCGAGTCGTCCGGGACGCCTTCTACTCGGTCCAGCGGGCGGGCCAACTTCTCAAGGTCGAGTGGGGCAGCATCGTCCGATTCGGGTTCTTGCTCCAGTTCACCCCGACCCACGACCGGGACAGCGACATCTCGTGGAGTATGGAGTGGGAGTGGCTGTCCGACACCGCGGCGCAGCCCCGGTACAAGCAACGCCCCCGCCTGGACCCGTTCGCCTTGGCCACCCAGTTCGTCCAACGCGCCCAGTCGGTCATCGACCAACTCAAGGCGGCGCTGGTCATCATCCGCGGGTCACGGCAGGTGCTCACCCAAGCCATCACCAAGCTGACCACGGCCGTCACCGACGTGACGGACACCCTCGGGGCTATCATCACGGAGTCCTTCGTGCCGCTTGCGGTGTGGGGCACGATTCGGCAGAGCTTGGCCGCCGTCCAACTATCCGCGCTCGGGGTACTCGCCGCGGTGCGGGCAAACAACGCAACCTTCGCTGCGTTGGCCACCGGGGCGTCCCCCAGTGAGGCAAACATCAGCGCATCCGTGGCGGCCGCCATTGCAGCCAACGCAGCCAAGCTCGGGCTTGACGCGAGCGACACGCTGAACGAGATGGACCTGTTGGTCCAACCGGACACCCTCGGCACCGTGACCATCGTGTCCGGCCAAACCCTCCGCGACGTTGCTCGGGACGCCTACGGGGACCCGGCTAGCTGGACCCTTATCGCGAACGCCAACGGGATCGTGACCTCACGGCCCCCGGCAGGTACGGTGGTGTCCGTGCCCAACCCGAATCAAGCCGGTGGTCCTATCGGCGGAGGCGGCTGATGCCCCAGGTCTGGTATCCGCAGACGTGGGTCCGTCTCTACGCTCGCGTGGAGGACTACGTCAACGCGCCCCCTCCACCGCTACCCCCGCAGACACCCCCGCAGACCGACCCGGTTCTGATGGGGAAGTCGAACCCGTCCTTGGCGGGAGACTTCTTCCAGATCGGCCAGGCTGTCGTCCCCAACGATGCCAAGCTAACCCTCAACAGCTACCGGATGGCGGACGAAGTCACCGTCACCATCGACGCCGACGACATCCCCCTGGACCCCCGGGTGCTCCGCATGGTGGCCATCGAGGTGTTCATGGGGGCGCTGAACCCGGACGACTACGCGGAGAGCCTTGGCACGCTGTACTCCGCGGGGGAGGTGGTCCTACTCCCCGAGGTGGAGGACGGTCGCAGCAATCTCGTGTTCCGCGGGTTCGCGGACGATATGTCCTGGTCCTTGAGCGAGGACCAGCAGCTCACCATCACCGCGCGCGACATCACGAGCATCCTGCTCGACGCCGAGGCCCCGCAGTCGATCTGGCGCGGTTCCGACAAGACCACGCCCCTCGACGTGGCCATCATCCAGGCCATCGACGGGGACCCCGCGGCAACCCCGAACCCCCAGGTCAACCGCCCACAGTCCAACGTCGTTAGCTTGCGGGCCAAGGTCCAACGCGCCCAGCGACGCATCGCCAGCATCAACGCCAAGGCGGCGGCGTTACAAGCCCGCGCAGCGACCAACCCCTCCCAAGCGGCCAACATCGCGAACAAAGTGGCGCTCCTTCAGAGCGACGTCGTCCTCCTGACGTCGCGGTCCCAGCGGGACGCCCAGCAGTTGGCTGCGCTTACCGCCCAAACCGACCCCCCCAAGCACCCCGGCCTTCCGGCTATGCGGGGCGTCCGTGTCGTCAATGACACGGGGGCGCCGTTGCCCACGCTTGGGGAGATCCACGGGGCGTCGTGGTTTGATTCCAAGGGAAAAACGAAGCGCAGCCGCGTGGCGGGTGCCAAGGAACGCATCGGGTACTGGGACGCCATCACCGACCTCGTCGTGGCGGCGGGCTTCATCTGCTACGTCCGCACGCCGGTCCAGGCCGCGAACAGCGGGGACACCCCGCCCGCGGAGATCGTGATCTCAACCCCTCGGACCTACTACGACACCGCGGACGGCGACGTTCGGGAGTTCCGGTACGGCGAGAACGTGACCCAAGTATCCATCACCCGGTCGTTCCAAGGTCGGAACATCCCCACGGGTGTGCTCGTGTCCGCCGTCGCGTCGGAGACGGGAGAAACCTTGACGGGCGCCTACCCGCCGATTGACACCCGGGGCAAGCCGGTGGCCGTGAACCGCCCCGCGCTCCAGGAGTTCGGCAGCCAGGACCGTGCGGAGTACACCCGCATCCTGCTCGACCAGATCCCCGGCAACAACGCCCAGGCGACCCTCGACCGGGTGGCGGAGTCGGTCTACGAACAACTGTCCCGCGGCGAGATTGAAATCTCGCTGAGCACCAAGCGCCTCGCTGCCCTTCCGGGCGGTGGGTTCCCCGTGGCCGATATGCTCCAACTCCGCGCGGGCGACACCATACGCATCGCCCTGCTCCCTGCTTCCCCCGATGGCGACCCAGGCCAACCACAAGTCACCACCGCGGGCAGCTACTTCGCGCTCGCGACCACCGCGCAGGTGGACTTCTTGGTCCGCCGTGGTGTCCCCCCTGCCATCGCCGCGGCGGTGGTGTCCGCCTACGAGGACGACCGGCTACAGCGGGAGTTCCGGGTCAAGGAGGTGGCCGTGAACTGGAGCATCGACTCGGGTTTTGACTTCGATGTCCAGGCACACAACTATCTCGACGCACGCCAACCCGTGAGGGGGGTGCCTGGTGCCTAACAGTGTGGACTGGTCCCGCGGCCGGGAGATCACCCTCGGGATGCCGAAGAACTACGTGGCTCTCGGCGTGGTCGGCCACGCCGGGGAGACCCCGGCGTTCGCCCGCATCGAGGACGACGCGGTGCTGGTTGAGGTGACGCTTGTACCTTCGGGCGACGAGATCACCGCACGGCTGTCCTGGGATGCGGCGGACGGTGGCGGCGCGTTCGTCCCGGTAGAGCTCGGACAGAAGGTTGTGGTGACGTTCCCCGCTGGGGACGCATCCTTCCCCATCCTGAGCGGCCGCGTGAACGACCGTGACTGGCCGTTCCCCGACACGGTGGCGGGCGTCTCCACCAAGGCCCCCGGCGACGGTAAAGGCGCCCCGTTGTTCGGGTTCCTACGAACGCCGGAGGGCGTGCTGTACGCCTTGGAGACGGGGGAGGGGGGCGACCTCTTACTCACGTCCGGGGCGTCCATCCAGCTATCCGTAGGCGCCGGAGAACAGGTGCTCCTTGGTGGCCGCACTCATATCGGGTCGGGGGTTGGATTCTCCAAGCCGCCGGTCGGTGAGACGGTCGGTGCGTCAGGCTCTTCAAACCCGGGTCAACAGGGCGAGCCGTTCCGCCCGGCGGTCAACACGAACACGTCGCTGGCCACGGGGGTCCCTGTGGCTCCGTTGACGCGCGCCGGGGAACCGCTACCCGCGGACGGTGTGGTTCGCATCAAGGACGCCGTCGAAAGCAACTCCACCACGGACGCGAGGTTCTGGACGTGGATTGACGGCTTCGTCCAGACGTTCCTGGTGGCGTGGGTCACGGTCCCGCAGGACGGGGGCGCGGCACTAAAAGCCGCGTTGAGTGCCTACATCACGGCCAGCCCGGTGCCTAACAAGATCACGAGCAAGCCGGTGGAAGGCTCGCGCAACACGGTCGGGGACGAGTGAAAACCAAGGAGGCGCGGTCGTTGGCGAACCGGATGGTCCGGGCGCACCGCTCCCACGGGATGCCACTGGCCACGTTGGACCTCGAGTCGTGTATCTACGCGATGACGACCCGCTACCTGTCGCCCTCGGTGCGCAAGAAGCTCGGGGAGATGTGGAGCCGCTACCAGGACGAGGTCGAGCGGCGTGAGGTAGGATAGCCTCGTGGCAGAGGCGAAGATCGTCATCATCCAGGACCTCGTCCCGAGCATCCCGGGGCGCTCGCGGGACGACATCGTGGCCGGTTCCTCGGTTCGTCTTGAGAACGCCGACGACGCGGGCGTTCGTGGCTGGCGGTGGAGGATGGTATCTCGCCCCACCGGGAGCGCGGCGGTCTTGAACAACACCGTCATCGCCAAGCCGACGTTTACCCCCGACGTGGAGGGTAGCTACCTCGTCGAGCTTACCGTCAACGGTGGCGCGGACGGGGAGGTGGCCCGGTCCATCGTGGCCGTCCGCAACGCGGGCGTCGTCGTGGGTGCCGACACGTTCGTCACACGTTACCTGGCCGCCGAGGAGAACACCGAGGCCAACTGGCTGATTGACGGCACCCCGAACACCACCGGGTGGTGGGAGGACATGGACCGCTGGATGCGGCTCCTGTTGGCGGTGGCCAACGCGGGCGGTGGTGGAGGTGGGGGTATCCCCGAGGCGCCCTCCGATGGCACCCACTACGGCCGCCGCAACGCGACCTGGCGCCCCGTCCCTGGGGAGGCACCCGCCGACGGCCAGCAGTACGCGCGGAAGGACAACACCTGGGAGGTCATCCCCTCGGTGACTATCCCCATCGAAACGATCACCAACGTGGGCGGAGGCGTCCCCGTGTTCGTCGGCCTGTCCGGCACGGATGCGCAGTTTGCCACGTTCTCCACGCCGGACGACACGATGTTCGTGGACGCCAAGTCCGGCCTCGTGCGGCACTTCGGCCAAGGCCCCGCCACGGACCCCACCATATTCCCGCAGCCCGACGGGTTGACCCCCGGCGCGTTCGTTGTCGTCGGGCTAACCCAAGGTAAGCGGGCGGTGATCTTCAACCGCCTGTTCGCGTCCTTGCCGAGCGCTACGGTGCGCGTGGAGCTGAACTCCGCCATCGTTACCGGGCGCCGCGTCGGACTTTACCTGCCAGAAGGCAACGCGGACTTTGAACTCGTGCTTGACCCAACAGGGTCGTCCATCATGCTCTGGGACGGTAGCGGCACCATCCTGCCCGATGGCGCCCAGTACACCATCCCCGCGGGGACGTATCCCTCAGACACCATGCTCGTGTTTGAACTCGTGGAGAACGCCTTCGGCGTCATCCTCCAAGGCGTAACAGCGTCCCCCGACAACGGGTTGCTCCCCCTTGCTACGACGTTCTCCGGGTATCCCCGCGCACCCGACCCGTTTACAACAACGCTCGCGATCTTTGATTCCGGCGGAACCTTCGTCAACTTAGCCTCGGCCGCTGCAACGGGGGCTGACTCTGCTTCGTTTATAGTGCCGTCTGTACCCGACGGGGACTACAGGTTCGTTGTTAGCGACAGCTCCGGAACGCTTGGCGAGTACGTTTGCCAGGTTGCCTTCGGCGGAATCTTGGCTGGCGGCGGCGCCATCACGGAGATTCCATCTCTTGGCCAACGAACCGCTTGGATGTTCGACTGGGACCGTCAGGGCGGCGGCGCTCCGTCCCTACCAAGCTGGGCGGACACCCTCGGCGTCGGGGACATCTCCGGCGGCAACAGCCCGAAGATCAGCCTGGGCGACGCTTTCACCCACCTCAGTACCCCGTTTGAGGACTCCCCCGGGGTGTTCGCGGAGATGGGTACTCCGCGACGGGAGGCGGTTGACCTCAGCGGGACCACTCTCGGCGATTCGGACTGGGCCGCGGACGTTGTTCTGGCCAGCGTGTTAGGTGTTGGCGGCTCCGACCCAACAACCCAACTCGTCACCGTGAAGGTCGTGCTTCATCGCCACCGCGGAACCACCGCACCCGGAGCGGATGACAGCGTCGTCCTCCAGGAGGTGTGGGGTTCTAGCAGCGGCTCCGCGGCGTGGGGTTTAGTTCGAACGGACGAGTCCTACGGGGACACCGCGCAGATCCGAATCGGTAGCGATGGCACCCGCCTCCAGGTCCAGACGTTCCAGGGCTCGTCGGCGCAGTCATACCGCCTTGTTGGCTACGTTGAAGTCACGCGCAGCGCCATTCGGAGGATTGCCGTCTGATGGCCTTCTGGCGACATCACCGTGACCTGACGTGGGACGCTTCCGGGAAGTTGAACACGTATCAGGGGCTATCTCGCCAGTTTAGCCCGCGGGATGCCCCGATTGACGCAACGGACACCCTCGTAGGCAGCGAGCCCACGGCCACGCTGGAGGTGGCGGCGTCTTGGGCGGACACCAAATCCCTGTTCCCCCAGGACCCTTACGACGGACGCGGCCCCATCCAAACCGATGACCCCTTGGTCGTTGAGGTCGTTGAGGTCGTGGAAGCGCTCGACGCCAGCCGAACGGGTAACATCCCTGTCTTGTATCGCGTCGTCGCCGCGTTGGAGTTCCGTTCCATGCGGAGCGGTGCCTATGATGCGCCGGAGATTGTAACGGTCCAGGCGCCCGACCCTGTCTATGCTCCCGAGTTGTTCCTGCGGGTCGTTCGTGTTCCTACTCCGCGGGTGGACGTTAGCAACCTACTCTTGCGGCTGGTCACGCGATACAGTCGCGCCTGATAGGATGACCGCATGTCAGGATGCGGAGGATGCGGACCCGGGAGCGTCATCGCGGAGGACTGCGCGGGCGGTTGCGAGTGCTGGGACTGGTCCAAGTACGCCAGCCCCATCCCCATCCTTGTGCGGTGCGACACCTTCGCCGCGCAGCCCCCAGGTGGCACCAAACTACCGCTTCCGGTGGAGCAGGGCTCTACGCTGTCGGTCACGTTTGAGGCGTTCAAGGACATCCTCCGGGACCCTTGCTACCTCCACAAGTATCCGTTCGGCAAGGGCCGGGGTCCGTGTGACCTGACCGGCTGGACCGGGGAGGCCACCATCGCCAAGGTGGCGGGCCACCCGATGCCGACCCCGCTCACCGTCACGATCTCCGGCTCCTTGGTCACGGTCAGCGCCACCGCCATCGAGACGCGCACCTTCCCCACCTTCGGTGTCTGGAGCCTCGTGCTGACCGACCCCGCGGGGGTCAAGCGTGTGGTCGTCCGCGGGGACGTGTGCTGGTGGGGGGCGGTCGCCCTATGAGCGTCCTCGGGCTTTCCCCGCTTGGCACCGACCTCGGCCCGTTTGGCGGCCCGGGGCTCGTCACCGTTCTCGGGGTGGTTCCGTTGTCGATGACGGACCTGGCCATCGTGTTCGACCGGCCGGTGTTCGCTGTGGACGACGCCACCCCGGACACCGCTGTGCGCGCCGCGAACTACGAGCTCTCAACGGTGGACCCCACCATCACCGCGTCGGACGGGACGACGGTGGTGCCCAAAGGGGAGCGTGTGCCTACGAGGTCGCCCTACATCGCGCGGGCGGCCCTGGACGACATCGACCCCGCCATCGTCGTGCTGACCACGGACTTCGACATGGAGTCGCTGGTCCGGTACACGGTGCGCGTCATCGGGGCCATCCGGGGGGTGAACGGCGAGTCCTTGGCAGGACCGCTCGAGTTCGGCGTCCGGGCGCCCCGCAGGCCACGCATCGC
>SPKZ01004058.1_pt1 | contig 12139 bp, 19 predicted proteins | sample 2456571 | NCBI WGS metagenome assembly SPKZ01 (sample SAMN11192286, study PRJNA482655) | marine metagenome | biome: ENVO:00000447; feature: ENVO:00000244|ENVO:00000211|ENVO:00000569|ENVO:00002023; material: ENVO:00002151; isolation source: ocean water from marine abyssalpelagic zone ...
GGCCGTTTGACACATACCCGTCTGCCTATGCTAATATGGCGGCCAGTAAATATTGTAAAGACCCTAACTATGCCAAGGGTGCAAAAGGAAAGAAGTAATGGATACTAAAAAATTAAGAGAGATATCATCTCAACTAAAGAAAGCATCAGCTATGCACAAAGGTCAGGCTGCAAAGATTGATCGAATGCTGAAGTCATTGAAATCAACTGCAAAGAAAAAGAAATGAAAAAGATTAAGTATGCAGACATGGGCATGAAAGATGCTCAGATAGATAGGTATTTGACAACCAAGCAGCAAACATTGCCGCCACGACTCCAGAAGGAGATAATTAAGTCGAAGATGAAAAAAGATGGGAGAGCTTAAGAAATGGAGAGAAGAGAATTGGGTACGAATAGGGACGGATGGTTCTATACTGGGCGCTTGTGGTACGAGCAAGGACAAGAAGAACCCGGACCGCTGTCTTCCGATGGCGAAGGCGAAGAGCATGACGAAGGCCCAACGTGCTGCGACTGCACGGAAGAAGAAACGTGCGAGAAAGACTGTTGTGGCGAACACTGCTGCAGGAAGAGTAACTAAACGATTTACAAAAAGATAAATATTGTATTATGAGTAAACTATTAAAAGTTTTAGATCTATTAATGAGTGATATTGCTGTGGCGTGTTACGCTGCTGTTATCGCTGTTGTTGTATTTGCCAAAGGACTACCTGTTATTGGAGGTATTGGATTAGGCATTGCTATAACCAAACTATGGTCAGCTATCGCCTCAAAAATAAAGTAACATGGCAAACGGAACTGGAGGCAAAAAGCCCGTCACATCAACTGCTCAACAAGGTCTTGTCTACGGACAAAAAAAGGATAGCAAGAAAGATGAAATAAAAAGACTGGTTGCCGGAGGGTTGACACGAAGAGAAGCTCGCAAGAGAATTCGTCAACGTAAAAAGAATCAATTAAACCTACCATCATAGACTATGGCAAGTAAGACAAAAATGAGTTGTAATAGACCCATGAAGTCTGATCGCCCTGGGAAGAAAAAGATGGTAAAGGGTTGCGAAGGCGGAAAGGAGAAGCTAATTCACTTTGGCGCTACCGGTTATGGTCATAACTACTCGGCGGCAGCTCGTAAATCTTTTCGTGCGCGGCATAAGTGTAGCACTGCCAAGAGCAAGCTAACTGCAAGATATTGGTCGTGTAAAACTCTATGGTCTGGACCTGGTGGATCTACCAAGTCATCTCCAAAAAGTAGACAAGGAAAATATTAGTATATTTACAAAAAAATAAGATATGCCAACTGTAACATATTCATGTCCTGATTCGGGCAAAATGAAAAAGAAAACATTCCCTTACAATGCTGTAGGAAAAGCGCAGGCTGCAGAGTTTGCAAAAACTATGGGCGGTAAGAAAGTAGATAACCCAGGCTACGGGATGGAAAAGAAAATGGGATCAAGCTATTAAAAATAAAAAAATGAAACATCAAGGTTATAACGCAAGATTAGATGAGTCTATTGGAATGAAGCATAGAGGTGCTAAAAAGCAGTCTATGAAAGACAGAAGAGACGAGTCTAAAGGAATGGCTAAGGCAATGACAGGTCACGCATATAGTGGTGACCACTCAATGGATAAGCATTACCCAGCAAGTGTCAAAGAGCACTTGGGTAGATTGATCCGCAGCTAATGGCAAAGGGTAGAACAAAGAAAGGAGCTTTCCCTGAGATCAGTAAGAAGAACGAGGGGAAGTTTACCGCCTGGGTAGAGAGGAACATGCCCGGCACCTCTGTGTGTGCGGCTGCTTCAAAGATCATGAAGAGCAATAAGGACGATTATAGTGCCAGTGTTCGCAAGATGGCTAACTATGCTAACAACTTTGGTTGTAAAATGAAAAAATGAAAAGAACTCCAATCAAATCAAGAGGTCTTGGTGATTCAATAGAGAAGGTTACCAAGGCTACAGGAATTAAAAAGGTCGTGGACACCGTAGCGAAAGCTACTGGCAAGGACTGCGGGTGCGGCCAAAGAAGAGACACATTAAACAGATTATTCCCATATCAACGATAATAAACTATGGCATATCAAAAACTACAGACATCATCGGGGTTAGCAGTAATTAAAAGCGCTACTGTTCCTATTCCTGATCCATCTACAGAGGTATTAACTGGCACAGCGAATTTTTCTGTAGCCGGAACATTAACTGATGTGGGAACAACATTCACTTCGGCAGGTATTCAGAAGAACGCCATTGTTTATAACACTACTGCGCAGAAGGCTTATTTTGTTACTGACGTTACAGATGATCTAAACCTTGCCTTATCTCCGAGTTCGGCTGGTGGCGCAACTGACAATTACATTATTTTTAACGCTCCGACTAACGGGTGTATACTTTTTGTTGGAGGCACAGGAGATGTTGTTGTTCAAACGGCTACAGATAAAGACATCCCTGCTGCTTCTGTAACTGAGTTAACATTCAAAAACATACCTAATGCAGCGTTCCTTCCGGTTCAAGTTGTTAGGGTAGATGACACAACAACCGCCACTGATATTATAGCTCTCTGGTAACATGTCTACGGGGATCGGCATAGGAATAGCAGGTAATGTGTTTCAAACACGAGCGGGCTTAGGTTCCGATATTACTATAGCTACACTTTTGGCTATATCAGGAAAGGGCACCGAGCAACAGATTGTTACGGCAGCAATACAGGGTACAAGTGGTAACCCTCAGTGCGGAGGTGCTGTTGAATTACAATTAGGTAGGTACGTTGCGTATCACGGGCAGTTAGCAAATTCCGATAATCAAAACGTTAGGTGTAATGGTGTAACGCAAAGCGGTTCAACATTAACACTGAGTACATCTCAGCAAGATATTTTTAACGGAACAGCAGACTTAGACCCATATGGAAGGGGGCAGGCTTGTGGAGCAGTAGCATTAAATTCAACTCAGTGCTTGATTGTTGCGCCTGAAGTGGGTACCGGTAACGTGTTTAAATTAGTTGAGTACACAGGAGGAACAAGCAACCTTTCCATCACCTCAACGTTTAATGATGGTGACACCTCGAACTATGTAGATAGGTTCCCAAGATTTGCTGTTTTAGCGGTTAGCGGTTCAGTATACACGGTGGCGTCTACGGGTTTAACAAGGACAGGAGCCTACCCATACGCAAGGGTTTGGGACGTAGATGTATCTGCAGGCACTGCAACATCAAGAGGTATACTGTATCCCCAAGGATTGGTAGGCTCAGGAGCGGCTCAAACCGAGTTGGTTGAGTTGGGAACGGTTGGCGGGAAGGAGTGCTTCGCAATTTTTTATGGTAAGTCAACGGCAGGCTACGGTGTTTTATATTACGCAGTTTACGAGTACAATACATCCACTAATACATTGGTTGAAGTTGTGGGTGACACCTTGTATCAGTCAGGTTCTAATCAGTGCGTTACTGATTTTCAGTATAAGATTGAGGATGGAATAGGTTTAATTAGTTACATTGAAAATAATGCGGCAGCTTATGTTGCGGGCTGCACTTATGATGGCACGACATTTACTGTTGGTACACGAGCCTCAATAGGTAGCGCAAGTAATCAGGTTCATTTCCCTTCACTAAGACCGTACTATAACGGTTCGGAAAATTCAACAACTCAGTTTATCATGGGTGTTGCGTTGAATAGAAACAGCAGCTCCGCTCCTAAAAAATATAATGTTTTCCCTGTTGACTATGATAAGGGTGCAAACACATTTGATCTAACAGAGTTTAACGGAGCAAATAGTGAGGATGTACTATTGGATGCATCTAATACATCGGGTACCGGAGGTATTCAGGACAGAGCATTTATTGGGCAACAGGACATCGAGAACGGTACGATGATGGGTGTTCAGAGAGATTTGGTTGGCACCTTTAGAGGGATAAAAGGTAATTCATTTGAAATGACTACAGCGTAATGAAATTTTTAGTAACAGAAATAGAGAGACAAATTTGTCTGATGGCAGACAATATTATATTGGAAAATGATGATGTGTATTATGCATGGAACAATGCAACGCCTCATCATGTACAAAGAGCTAATTCAACCGACCCGTTGGTCATAGTTGATGTGCCTGAGGGTACTCAGCTCCCTGAGGATGAGTATATCATAAGTAAGTACTGCTACACCAGGGATGGAGAATTTGTAATTTATCCTGGTTGGGTTGAGAATAATTTGTAAAATAAATTTTATATTTTCGTAAAATGAATGAATCAATAAGAGACTCTGTACAGGTTGTTACGGCAAATGCAGGAGCACTGGGGTTGACGCTGACAGATTGTAATGAGATCTTGCAGATGATTTCTTTAATACTGGCTATAGGGTTTACGATATATAAATTTAGACAGTCAATAAAGTAGAACATCATGGGCCCATTTTTATCAAAAATATTTGGAGCAAAGGGTGGCAAGCAAATTGGAGACGGTATAGGAAACTTAGTTGATCGATTTGTTCTTACTAAAGAAGAGAAGCAGGAGTTTGAGATGAATCTCAGAAAGGTTTTTCTTGATGCTGAGGCCGACATGCAGCTTAACGTTACTAAGCGATGGAAGGCGGACATGATGAGCGATTCCTGGCTAAGCAAAAATGTTAGACCATTGGTTCTTATATTTTTAGTTCTTAGCACAGTTCTATTGATATTTATTGATGCTGGTAAGTTCAACTTTCATGTTGAAGAGAAGTGGACTGACCTGTTGCAGATAGTTCTTATCACAGTTATTGGCGCCTACTTCGGAGGTAGATCAATAGAAAAGGTACGCAAGTAAATGCCACGTAGAATAGAATCGTTTTACGAGCACAAAGGAAAGAAAAGGCGTCCTGGAGTTCACGCTAAATCAAAAACGAGCTCTATTAAGACAAGCAAAAATTACGTAAAGAAGTATAGGGGCCAGGGTAAGTAAAAAGCCTTGGACAACTTTTAGTATATTTGCATTATTAAAATCTAATTTAACATTATGACTAAAATCGCAGAAAACGAATTACAGGAGCTTCAGGGTCTACACGCTGAATTTAATAAGATTAAAAGCCAGCTTGGAGACATTGCTCTACAGGAACACGCTTTGTGCCTGAAGACTGAAGCTATTAGGAAAAGCTTTCAAGACCTTGAGAAAGGCTTGATGGAAAAGTATGGAGAAAACGCAGTAATCAACCTGGAGACAGGTGAAGTAAAGCAGAAAGAAGACAATGGCTAAAATAGAAAATACTACAGTATACCCTACGGTAACCCCCGCATCGGAAGACCTTCTCATTGGAACTGATGTTAGTGATAATAATAAAACGGTAACGTTTCTTGTCAGCTCCGTATCTGGAGCAGGGGGTGTTGCTCAGGGACTTCAATCTGTATTAGATACTGGCAATAGTGCCACTCAAAACCTATCTCTTACGGGTAACATCACTGTAGTAGGAACTATTACACCAACAACCTTAACTGCGTCTAATGGCGTGGGTACGGCTGGACAGATTCTTTCATCTACCGGAACAGGGCTTCAATGGATAGCATCACCTTCGGTAAGCTGTTGTGATTTGGATAGCGTAATGGCCGTAGGTAATACTACATCACGCGATCTTCTTATCACGGGCAACATTGACATGAGCGGCATTGGCAAAGCATTAAAGCTTAGCAATGGAGTTGACATGACGCTGGCTGTTGGATCCAGCATTACAACATCGGATGCAATCAACTTAGGTACTACTTTAAATTTTGGGGCAACAACTACTCTTAATGATTACTCTGGAGCCACAGGTAGCGCGGGTCAAGTATTAACTGTAAATGCCGCAGGAACTGGTGTTGAGTGGGGAACACTACCAAGTGCCTCCACACCCACTATTCAACAGGTGCTTACAGCAGGTAATGTTGCCACTGGTGTTGGAATTAGTTTTGTTGGCGCGAGCGCTATAACTTTTGACAGCACAGCAAGCATCACATCTGCTGGAACAAATTCTTTTTCAGGCAACAATAAATTTTCTGCTACAGGCACAGCGAGCAATACCGCTGCAGTTTTATTTAGTGGAACACTACATGACGGTTCTGGTGTAGGGTCAGCTGGGCAGGTGCTCACCAGCACAGGAACTGGGGTTGCATGGGCAAATGAGACCATAGAGTCAGTAAATGTAGGCACACCGGCAACATCTTCAGGAGCTCCTATTACAATTAGCCCCACAACAGGACTTGTAAAAGTAACATCAAATGCTTATGCTGGAGGATCAAACGTTGGACATGTCCCAGCAGGAGGTACGGCAGGCACATTCCTTCAAGGAGATGGAACATGGGCCGGCAACGGAGGAGGATTTGCTCAGACGTATAACTTTTGTAATAATGGGGGCTCAATGACACAAAACAACTACTATACTTTTTTGGGCATTGATGATACAGACTTTAGCTCTAAATCTACATCTGTCACCAATGACCTTGGCGCCAGTTCGCCTACAGCAGGTACGTATAGCGATATAGATTACCACGCAGGATTTATATTTGTTAATGGACAAGCAGGATCGTGCGCTTCATCTATTGATGTGCCTACCGTATGCTCGGTAGACTTTTCTTTTATAACGGATACGTCTTTGGAATATGAACTTTCTTTATGGAAAGGCCAGACGAGACCTGTGGCAGCAGCAGTTCTCGTGGCTCAAGCCACAATAAGCGCAGGAACGAATACTCTTGAAGCTGCCAGTGCAACTCTTACGCCAGCAAACACGACATTGGATGCTGCTCGCGGTTTATTCTTTACATTGAGAAATGTCAGTGGGGGTACTATAACCCCTTCTATTCAAGGTAGAATTAATATTAAATTTAGTCAATCATAATGAAATGGATATTCGTAAAATATCAATCGGCGCGGACTACAAGTCTGGGGCCATGCACTACCTTGTAGGACAGGATGTCCTGGGTGGATCGCACAGTATACATCTTATTCAAGCAGACGATGAGTCCTATAAGATATGGATTCAGAAGGATGAAGAAGTTTTTATGTGGAAGGAGTTCCGCAAGACATTACCAATATCTTTAGAATTTAATATTAATTTTTAATGAAGTCACCAACGGATTTTATTGTAAGACCTTACAATAACCGGAGATACGACAACATTAAAAACATTGGCGGAATGGATTTCGTCACAAGCGTATCTCAGGAAGATCATAAGGCATCAAACAGATTTGCAACTGTGGTAGAGACACCCATCAACTACGATGGGCCTATTGGGATTGGGGACACCCTCCTTGTGCACCATAATGTATTTAAGTTTTTCTACGACATGAAAGGAAGGGAGAAAAGCGGTCGTAGCTTTTTCAAGGATGACCTTTTCTTTATAGATCATGAGCAGTTCTTCTTATACAAGAAGGACAACGAGTGGAAGGCTCATGGTAAGTATTGTTTTATAAAGCCGGTTGACGCTAAGGAGTCTTTTATCTTCAAAGCTGGTGAAGAGCCATTAGTCGGAATAATTAAGTATATTAATAAGGAGCTGGAAAGAAAAGGGCTAAAAGAAGGCGATACTATTTCATTTGAACCTGACAGTGAATATGCGTTTCAGGTTGATGGTGAAAAGCTATATCGCATGTTTACATCCAACATTAAACTAAAGTTATAGATGAACATAACAGACACATCAGAAATTAAGAAACACATTATTGAAGCCGGATACAAGGCCGTAAAGCAACTTATAAAGGTAGCAAAAGAAGATATCATTAAGTATGACAAGGATGATGAGCTTGCCGCTGACCGACTTAAGAATGCAGCTGCCACAAAGAAGCTTGCCATATTTGATGCGTTTGAGATCTTAACACGAATAGAAAACGAAAGCGCTATGCTAAATGGCAACACTTTAGAGAAGAAAAGTAATACACCAAAAGGATTTGCAGAATCAAGATCAAAATAGCATCTACAGAGTAGTCAAAGACTACATACCCAAGAGTGTGCTGTCAAACAAAAACAAGGCACACACATGGCAGTATGGTTACAATAAAAAGTATGATGTTATAGTGATATCCAAGAACGGCACCGTAGGAGAGGTGTATGATATCAATGGCGTAAAAATAGCACTGCCTGACAAACCAAAGAACAGTTATAAGCGTAGCGATACTAAGGCTGATCAGTACTGGGAGGCGTTTGAATACCCAAAAGAGCTGAGTCGCATATCATCTATATTTCAGTGGCATGACGCGCCTGATCAATTCAAGAACCAATGGGTGGATTATATAGAACAGGAGTTTGATCGCAGAGAGGAGGGCTTCTGGTTCTACAACAACGGCACACCAACTTACATCACCGGCACGCACTATATGTATTTACAGTGGACCAAGATAGACGTTGGGCATCCTGACTTCCGCGAGGCTAATAGAATATTCTATATATACTGGGAGGCATGCAAGGCAGATCCACGCAGCTTTGGAATGTGTTACCTAAAGATCAGGCGTTCTGGATTTTCGTTTATGAGTTCGTGTGAAGGAGTAAACCAAGCTACGATAACCAAAGATGCTCGTGTTGGTATACTATCTAAAACGGGATCTGACGCTAAGAAGATGTTTACCGATAAGGTGGTTCCTATATCTAATAACTATCCATTCTTCTTCAAACCTATTCAGGATGGTATGGATAAGCCAAAGACAGAGTTAGCTTACCGAGTACCAGCATCCAAGATTACCAAGAAGAACATGTACGACATAGATGAAGAAAGGCTGGAGGGTCTTGACACCACTATTGACTGGAAGAACACATCTGACAACAGTTATGATGGTGAAAAGCTGAAGTTGCTTTTACATGATGAGAGTGGTAAGTGGGAGAAGCCTGAGAACATTCTAAACAACTGGCGCGTAACTAAAACCTGCTTACGTTTGGGTAGTAAGATTATTGGTAAATGTATGATGGGGTCTACGTCTAATGCGCTTGACAAGGGTGGTAATAACTTCAAAAAGCTGTATATGGATTCCGATCCAAGAAACAGGAACGCTAACGGCCAGACGAAGAGCGGTCTGTATTCATTGTTTATACCAATGGAGTGGAACTTCGAGGGGTACATTGATCGGTACGGCATGCCGGTATTCTATACCCCTGCCAATCCTGTTGTTGGTGTAGATGGTGAAGATATATACCAGGGAGCGATAAGCTACTGGGATAACGAAGTAGATTCACTTGGTGCTGATCCCGATGCTCTTAATGAGTTTTACCGCCAGTTTCCTCGCAGTGAGTCGCATGCATTTAGAGATGAGAGTAAGCAGTCTATATTTAACCTTACAAAGATCTATCAGCAGATTGACTACAATGACTCATTAATTACAGCACATCATCTAACGAGGGGTTCGTTCTCATGGCAGAACGGAGTAAAAGATACAAAGGTTATATGGAGCCCGAATAAAAGCGGTCGATTCCTGGTAAGCTGGACCCCACCTTCGCATTTGCAAAACAGAGTTGATATTCGTAATGGTGTTAGGTATCCTGGCAATGAGCACCTGGGGTGCTTTGGATGTGACTCTTATGACATCTCAGGGGTGGTAGTTGGTAAGGGGTCTAATGGTGCACTGCATGGACTGACCAAGTTCAACATGGATGATGCGCCAAGTAACGAATTTTTCCTTGAGTATATTGCACGACCACAGACCGCAGAGATATTCTTCGAGGAGGTTCTTATGGCTTGCGTATTCTATGGCATGCCCATACTTGCAGAGAACAACAAGCCTCGCTTGCTGTATCATTTGAAGAATAGAGGATATCGAGGCTTTTCAATGAACCGCCCGGATAAATCGTACAACAAGCTGTCTAAGACAGAAAGGGAGCTTGGCGGCATACCCAACTCATCGGAGGATGTGAAGCAGTCTCACGCGGCAGCTATAGAGTCTTATATTGAAAAGCATATAGGCATTGATATGTCGGGATCTTTTAGGGATCCAGACGATATGGGTACAATGTATTTTACGAAAACATTGGAAGACTGGGCTAAGTTTGATATCAACAACCGAACAAAGTATGATGCCGCTATCAGCTCAGGCTTAGCTATAATGGCTAACCAAAAGCACCTGTACACCCCGGCTCCACAGAAATCAAAAATAAGTATTAATTTTGCAAGGTATAATAATAGTAGTTCAGTAAGCCAACTTATTAAATGAAAGGAATCCAGATCGACATTAAGTCTGCGGCCTTCCCTGATCAATTTGTCTCGGATGCAGACAAAAAGAAAGAGGAGTTTGGCTTGCAGGTAGGACAGGCTATTCAGTATGAATGGTTCAGACGGGACGGGTTGTCCTGTAGATTTTATAATCAGTTTAGAGAGTTTCACAGACTTCGGCTATATGCTCGAGGCGAGCAGTCAGTTGGTAAGTACAAGAATGAGCTTGCTATTGACGGCGATCTGAGCTACTTGAATCTGGACTGGACACCGGTTCCCATTATACCTAAGTTTGTGGATATTGTAGTTAATGGTATGTCAGACAGACTGTTTGACGTAAAGTGCTATGCACAGGATGCATTATCGGCAGAGAAAAGAAATGAGTTTCAAACTAAAGTTGAGAGAAACATGATATCTCGACCTTTGTTTGATAAAATACAAGAAGAGTTTGGAGTTGATCTTTTTGAGGTAGATCCTGAAGAGCTTCCAGAGACTGATACGGAACTTGAACTTTATATGCAAATGAACTACAAACCTGCTATAGAGGTAGCAAGTGAAGTAGCGATAAATACTCTTTTGGATGAAAATCATTATTCCGATATCAGAAAAAGAGTTGACTATGATATTACAACATTAGGATTAGGAATGTGTAAGCATACTTTTCAAGATGGTGATGGAGTTCGTGTTGAATATGTTGATCCTGCGCATGTGGTGTATAGCTACACCGAAGATCCATATTTTAGAGATTGCTTTTACTGGGGAGAGTTGAAAACAATTCCAATATCAGAAGTATTAAAAATAAACCCTGACCTTACCACAGCAGATCTTGAAGAGATTTCTCAGTACAGTCAGTCCTGGTATGACTACTATAACGTGGCTGCTATGTATGAAAATAGCATGTTTGCCAGGGATACCTGTACACTTCTATATTTCAATTACAAGACCACTAACAGCTTTGTCTACAAAAAGAAAAAGCTAAGTGACGGCGCATTTAAAACTGTAGAAAAAGACGATCAGTTTAATCCGCCAGAAGATATGATGGAGGAGGGTAACTTTGAAAGAGTAGAGAAAAGAATCGATGTTTGGTATGAGGGCGTCATGGTCATGGGGACCAATATTATCCTCAAGTGGGATATGATGAAAAACATGGTTCGTCCTAATTCAGCCAATCAATATGCACTTCCTAATTATATAGCTTGTGCACCAAGAATGTACAAAGGAGTTGTTGAGTCTTTAGTAAGACGAATGATTCCTTTTGCGGATCTTATACAGATTACACATTTGAAGTTACAGCAGGTAGTTTCGCGTGTTGTACCTGACGGTGTATTTATAGACGCTGATGGATTAAACGAGGTTGACTTGGGAACAGGGAATGCTTACAACCCAGAAGATGCACTAAGACTTTATTTCCAGACAGGTAGTGTAGTTGGTCGGAGTTATACTCAAGATGGTGAGTTTAACAACGCCAGAGTTCCTATTAGTCAGTTAACATCGAATAGTGGCGCTTCTAAGATGACTATGCTAATAAACAACTATAATCATTATCTTAATATGATTAGAGCAGTTACCGGTCTAAACGAAGCAAGAGATGGATCAACTCCTGATCCTAATTCATTAGTTGGCGTACAAAAGCTTGCGGCATTAAACTCCAACACAGCCACAAGACATATCCTTCAAGGAAGTTTATTTATAACAAAAACATTGGCTGAAGCTCTTGCTCTAAGATGTGCTGATGTATTAGAGTACGCGGACTTTAGAGATGAGTTTGCTATGCAGATTGGCAAGTATAACTTAAAAATGTTGGAGGATATAAGAAACCTTTACCTGCATGACTTTGGCATATTTATAGAGATGTCACCTGACGAGGAGCAGAAAGCAATGCTTGAGCAAAACATACAGATGGCATTATCTAAGCAAGACATTAGCCTTGAGGATGCCATTGATATTAGAGAGATAAAAAACATTAAGGTTGCCAACCAGCTGCTTAAGGTAAAGAGAAAGCAGCAGATGGAGAAGAAACAGCAACAAGAAATGCAGA
>SPKZ01009950.1_pt1 | contig 12137 bp, 8 predicted proteins | sample 2456571 | NCBI WGS metagenome assembly SPKZ01 (sample SAMN11192286, study PRJNA482655) | marine metagenome | biome: ENVO:00000447; feature: ENVO:00000244|ENVO:00000211|ENVO:00000569|ENVO:00002023; material: ENVO:00002151; isolation source: ocean water from marine abyssalpelagic zone ...
AATGCCACCGCAGGAGGCGCATCGATCTCGGACTGCTCATTGGCAGTAGCTGTCGCGATCAGGTTCATTGAATCAGCAGGCGCCTTCTCTTTTGAAAAGGGTCAGCACCATGATCTGGAAATCGAAAATCACGTTCCAGTTCTCGATGTAATGCAGATCAAACCGAACCCGCTCGGAAAGATCGGTATCGCCGCGAAGGCCGTTGACCTGCGCCCACCCGGTGATGCCCGGCTTAATATTGTGGCGGGCATTGTAGTGGGGAATATCCTCCTTGAACTGGGCAATCAACTCAGGACGCTCAGGGCGTGGTCCAACGAGGCTCATGTCGCCCTTTAACACGTTCCAGAACTGCGGAAGTTCGTCGATGTTCCACTTCCGCATGACAGCCCCCACCCTGAGGCAGCGGGGATCGTTCTTCACCGTCCAACCGACACCAGCACTTTCGGCGTTCAGTTTCATGCTGCGAAGCTTGATCATGTCGAAACACTTGCCATTCGCCCCAAGTCGACGCTGGCGATAGAAAATAGCCCCGGGACTCTCGCGTCTGATAAAAATGCCAAAGAGAGCAATCACCGGGGCTGCCAGCGCCAACCCAATCAGTCCCCCGATGACATCGACCGAGCGCTTGAGCGCCTGATTCACCGTCGAGTGCAGCGGCAACTTGGAAATTCCCAGAATTGGAATACCGCCAACAGATTCCAGATGCAGCCCGCTCAGCAAGACTTGAAAACAGGTCGGGACGAGTTTGAACTCGATCATCTCTTTCTCGCAGAGTCTCGCAATGTCCATCAAACGGCCGGATTTGAGAGCATCATCTGCCACGATCACCACATGGCAGACGCCCAGCTGCAGCAGGGCGTCGAGACTCTCAAAGCTACCCATCACCGGCATATTTGACGGTACAGGAGTATTAAAATCCCCCTGAGGGGGCGCAATCACTCCGACAATATCAAACGGGCGATCGCTGGCCTTGCCGAAGGTTTTAACCACCTCGGCGAAGTCTTCGCTCCAGCCCACCACAAGAGCGCGTTGCCGAAGGCCCTGCGAAGTCTTCTCACGACTCAGAACTCTCCAGAGAATGCCGCGCCACACCGGCAGAATGGTCAGCATCAGGACAAGTCCGATCGCGCAGTAAATCCTTGAGACAGGAGGATCAAATCTCAGGAGGAAGGTCAACGTCAGAAAGGCGAGGATCCACACCAGAGATCCTTTAAAAAGAATCTTCAGGGTATTGGTGTAAGAAAGCAGGTTTTCTCTCGCGTAGAGTCGAAAATTCAGCAGAGACGTCATCATCAGCACCACACCAAGGACGATATATCCAAAATAGTCGGACAGGCTTTGCCCCGGCTCAGCCGGCGTTCCGAGTCGTGCCAGAGGCGTAACAAATCGAATCCAATGCGCGAAAACCAAAGCACTCGCGACCATTAACAAGTCCGCCAGAAACGCCCCCCCGACGAGGCGGTGGTATTGAGCCTTGGACGTCATCGCCGGCTGCTTCAAGGGAAGCGCCGACAAACTCTTCATTGCTGACTGGTCCTCGCTCATCGAAATACTGTGCTGCTTTAAATCTTAGAAGAAATAGTGAAATAAGCCTGACTGTCTCAAATCGAACCGTTCACCCCGGTCGCGGTGGCGAGTGCCTTGGCGTTATAAGAGAGCGGGGCCCGGTCAATCCCCGCCACATAGTCGACCTGAGCGGGATTAAAGTTCGAGCTTCGATTGAGAACGCAGCCGGCCAACCGTGCCCTCATTCGTTGAAGGTCGTGAACTGCCCGGCGGGCTCCTTCGTAGTGGGTTCTTCCCGCCTCTACCACAAGTACCGTTGCGTCAGCGTGAGGGGCGTAGGTCAGACTATCACTGACGACGTTCAGCGGCGACGTATCAATAATGACACAGTCAAACGAGGAGTAGGCTTCCTGAAGCATTCTGGCAAAAATCTCTTCACCCATAGGCTCGCCGGTATTTGAAATGAAGCGCTCGCAGGAAATGAGGTAAAGGTCCTTGAAGGTCGTTTCCTGACAAAGACTTTTTGCGCCAGTTTTTTCTTCCTCAGCCACGCTTTTTACCGGGTCAATGAAAAGCTCTGCCATACGTGGTCGACAGAAATCAGCATCGACCATCAGTGTGCGATACCCCATGTTTGCCTGCAATACCGCAAGGTTGGCTGCGCAGAATGTTTTCCCCTCTCCCGGAGACGCGCTCGTGATCATCACACTCCGGGCACGATAAGCAGATAAAGAAGTCCGCAAAGAGCGAAAACTTTCGGAGACAATTGAGTTTGGATCGAGATTAACAACCAGCGACTGGTGCAATTCCGCTTCCTTGGCGGCACTCCTCGGTACTTCAGCAAGAACAGAGAGCCCGAGACTCGACTCAATCTGCTTGCGCGTACTGAGACTGCGGTCGAGCAGACCAATACCGATCACTACCGCCAGGCCTAAAAAGGAACCAATCCCACCTGCGACAAACACAGAAAGCTTTTTCCGGGGGGAAATGGGCTTAGCGGGAACCAGTGGGGAGGCAAAAACGCGCACCACCGTTTCATCGACTCCTTTAGCAACGTCCGTATCATTCATCCGGTCGAGCAGTTCCTGATAGGTAGATGCAGCCGATTCACGGGCCTGCATCAAAGTGCGAAATTCTTTCCTGATCCCGTCGACCTCTATCAAACGTGTTTTCTGTGCCTGCACCATCAGACGTAGCTCTTGCTCGTGGGATTCAGCGCGGCGGTGCGCATTTTCGATGGAATCCCCGACCCCAGCAGCGACAGCGCTGACTTGTTCTTCGAGACCAAGGAGAGTCAGTTCGTAGCTCTGATAAGTACTGTGATCGGGGCCGTATTGCTTCTTGATTCGAACAAACTCAGCTCGCGCCGTATTCCGGGTGTGGAGAAGATCCTGAATGTGCTTCTGACCGCCGTAGGATCCGATATCGAAAACCAACTCATGCTGCTCATGCTTGATCCCTTGGAATTGCTCGAATTCCCCTTTGCGGAGGAGAGCTTCGGAAACCGCCGCTGCCAAACGCTTGTCTAGGTCAGAAAGTTTTTCACCGACAAAATCATTATCTTCGTCGAGGGCTATATCGGCATGCTGGATGCGAAACTCCTGCAGCCTGTCCTCAGCTGCATTGACCCGGGCCAGCTGGTTATTCGCTTTGTCTTCAAGTCTCTCTCTGGACTTCGCTGCCGAAGACCTGTTCTGCTCGCGAATCAAATTCTGAAATTCCTCGATAAAAGCTTCGGCCATATCCCTGGCCCGCTCCGGATTGCGATCGCGAACCGCGACGTCGATGAGACGAGTTCCCCGGCGGAGCTGTGCGTCCACATTCTCCCCCACTAATTCGACCACCTCAGCATCCGAATAGGGGGAGCTTCTTGACTTGAGAAAGTCAGCGTCGTCCCGCAATTCAAGTCGATCGACAACCCGAAGAATCACGTTGGCATTTCTCATGCCCGCAGCCATCGATTTAAGGGCGTCAAGCGTCTCCCAACTCGCCTGCTTGGCCCCGCGAAACCCATCAAAAGCAGTATTCTCGTTCGTCGGATCTACGTAGACCACCGCGGTCGATTCATAAACCTTCGGAGCGAGAAAAACATAGGCCACCGCCACCCCGATTACAGCCAAGGCAATGACTGCTGCCAGCCATAATCGCTTCCGAGTGACCGCAACGAGACGGGCAATATCCAACGCAGGAAAGCCGGGAAACAACGTACTATCGCTCGCCGGCTGTCTCTGTCCTGCTCCAAATTGATTCATCAGCGATGGATTAAAAGAGGTCCACACAGGATGTCTTTCGAAAAGACCGAAAGAAGTCCCTTATTAGGTATTAAAGAAAGAATGACAATTTATAAATTTACCCCGTCAAAACCACTGTTTCAAGGCGTTTTCATAATTTAAATAATTTTCATAAACATAAAAACCACACAGGCGTAGGGCCTAGACCAGACAAGCCCAGCACTATTTTATTTGGATCCCAAGGTTTGCAAGCCATTTGAGAGCGAGTAGACTCTTGGCGTTCTCTGAGTCGGTCACCTGACCATTGCATAAAGCATGATCGAGGCCAGTCCTGTCATTACGACCGTTTTCTGCCATAGCATGAATTCCCGCATTCTTTATTTTTTCTTCTGGCTTCTACCCGCAGCCCCTCTCATGGCGCAGGAAAGCGGAGAGGCAACCTCACCTGGCAGCGTCACGACCACTGCCGAAACGGTGCTCGACTACATGCTGAAAGGCGGTCCGTTCCTGATGATTCCACTGGCAGCCCTGTCATTTCTCGCGGTCATCCTGATCATTTTCTACCTCTTCACGATCCGGCAAGGCGCCGTTGTCAGCGATAAGTTCATGAACGCCGCTGACGCCCTCATTCGCAAACAGGACTATCTCGGCCTGATCGCCGTCTGTAACCGCGAGAACGAGTGTATCGCCCGGATTGTCTACAAGACGCTCGACTTTGCCACCAAGAACCCTACTGCCAGCTTTGATGAGGTTCGCGAGGTCACAGAAGCGGAGGGAACGCGTCAAGCCTCCCAGCTCAACAACCGCATCTCCTACCTCAATGATATCAGTCGTGTCGCCCCCATGGTCGGCCTGTTCGGAACTGTTATCGGAATGATCGCCGCTTTCGAGGGCATCGGAAAATCCTCCGGCGTTCAGCATATGGAACTCGCACCCGGTGTTGCCCAGGCACTCGTCACCACAGCAGCAGGACTCGTTGTCAGTATCCCGTCTCTGGTTTTCTACTCGATCTTTCGTGGCAAAGTTCAGAGACTAATTGCAGAAATGGAGGCGGCCATGACTCATATCATGGCATTGCTGGCAGCTCAGTACAAGCGCGCCAACTACCGCGCCAGCGCTCGCCGCGAGTCTTCCGATGGCGAATAGGCCATCGCATCCCCTTCCCTTCCGAATCTATGAAGTTCAGAGACACCAGCAGTCAGCAGGGCGCCGAGCTTGAGCTAGCCCCGATGATTGATGTGGTATTCCTGCTCCTCATTTTCTTCATTGTCACGTGGCAGTTCGCTCGCTTTGAGCGCGATATGGATATTTCTGTCCCTGCCGCCGAAGAAGCTGAGAATACCGACCGGCAGACCGGGGAAATCATTGTCAACGTTCGTTCCGACGGCTCCATCATTCTCAATGGTCGCGATGTGACCGAACCGGAACTGCTCTCAAAGCTGCAATCCATTTCCGAGGCATATCCCGACCAGGCAGTCATCCTGCGTGGATCTTCGGACACCGACTTTCAATCCATCATCAATGTGCTCGATCAGATCAAGAAAGCAGGCATCTGGAATGTCGCTTTCGCCACGACCAAGCCCCAGTCGTGAAGTTTGAGCGTATTGAGAGCATAAGGTTCTAAATTTCGAAGATGCGTCTCCCTTTCCTCCAGCAGATTGCCCGCCGCTCCCTCTGCCTCTGGGCCGCACCTTCACTTTGCTTTTTACTCGGGTTCTCGCCATCCTGCCTCGTAGCCCAGGATGCACCTGCGCAACCCGCTCCGGAGGCTCAGCCCGCTCAGATCGAAGACGTTCTCGAATATGCGGACATGCTTTTCAGCCGCGAGCAATACGGCATCGCTGCCCAGCAATACCAGATTTTTATCAGAGAGCAGCCGAACAGCCCGAACCAGCAGATTGCCTGGTTTCGTCTGGGAGAATGTTATCTCAAGGTCAATCAAGAAGCCGATGCGGAGAAAACCTTCAACTTTCTGATCAACCAGTATCGCCGAGGCCCGTTTGTCGGATCCGCCGCTTACCGGCTCGCAATCATGAGGCTCGACAAGAAGGATTACCGAAACGCCCTCGCTTACTTCAAGATCGCCAAGGATGAGCTCACCAATCCCGAGGTCAAACTTCAGGCGAAGTACTACTGCGCCCGCTGTCTTCAGCTGACGCAGCAAAATAAGCAGGCGCTCGCCCAGTTCGAAGCAGTCATCAAAGCCGCGCCGAAAGAAGAGAACCCCTTTCACGAGCGGGCCATGCTCGAGTCCGCGCGACTGCACTTCGAACTCGGCGATACCGAACTGGCTCTGGAGCGTTTCAAGGAACTCGCCGACACCGCCAGCACCAGGGAGTTCAAAGAGGAAGCGATTGTTCGTGGCGGTCTGCTCGCGGCGGAAGCCGGTGACACCGAGGCCAGTGAAGAGCTACTCAACCGCGCTCTCAAGTTCTCCGACACCAGTCCCTGGAAGGCCCTCGCTCAAGTCGGTGCCATTTTCAATGCTTTTGCCCGCGAGGACTATGAGCGCGTCGTGGCCCTCTACAATCTGGGTGCCTACACTCGCCCGGATGAGTCTCGCGCCAAGATGCTGCTGATCGTGGCACACTCCTATCGACTCATGAACAGGCTCGAACCGGCTCTGCGGATTTATACGCTGATTGAAGCCAAGTACCCCCGCCAGAATGAAGGCGTCGAAGCTGGTTACCGGCGCCTCCAGCTGCTTCACCAGACATCCGATAAGGCCCTTCCTAATGCGGCGGACAATTACGCCCGGACCCAGACTGCCATCGATGCGGCGAATCCCTACATCGATATGGCCTGGCTCATGAAAGCCGAATACCACTTTGCCCAGGCTGAAAACTCAGCAAGCGGAGCCGGTTCCGATTACGCCAAGAAACACTATGCGCTCGCCGCCGCGGCCTACACCAAGGTCCGCCTTGAAATGGTCGATGCGAAGTACCGCGAAATTTGCCTCTACAAGCGTGGTTGGTCTCAGATTGAGTCTGACGATTTCAAGAACGGCATCGTCAGCCTGACCAGTTTCATTCAGAAACATCGCAAGAGCTCTCTTGCCTCCTCCGCCATCGCCAAGCGAGCATCAGCTTATCAGCACAACGAAGACCACCAGCTCGCTCTCGAAGACTTCCAGGATATCGCCAAGAATTACCCCGAGGCACCCGAACTGGAATTTGCGCTTCAGCAGATTGCGTTGATCTATGCGCATCAGCGAAAGACCACGGAGATGATCGTGGCTTATCAGGATCTCCTCCAGCGTTTCCCCAATACCGATGGCGCCGGCGAAGCCCACTACTGGATCGGGGTTGGCTTCTTTGATCTCGAGCAACACCAGCAGGCAATCCCGGAACTGAATCAGGCCCGCAACATCGACCCGCAATACGAAGACAAAGCCACCCTTCGCCTCATCATCTGTCACTACCACCTCGAAGAAATCGATGCACTTGCCGAGAATGCCCGACGCTATCTGGAAAACACCCCGAAGGAAACCGGTCAGGGTGCCAAAGCCCGGCGCGCCTCCATCCCTCCACAGGTTCTCGAATACCTTGGCAAGAAGCTCGCCTCGTCTCGCGACTACGAAAACGCCGAGTATTTCCTTTCGGCACAGACCAAGGGAAGAAACCCGGGCGACATCTCCAGTTCCGTGTGGAAGCTGCTCGCTGAATGCCGTTCAGAATTGAGGAAACACGAGGGCGTCATCACCGCCTGCGATAACTTCCTCGTCCAGACCGAGCGTCCCAGTGAGCGCGCCTCCGCCTATCTCCAGCGTGGCTTTGCCCAGTTTTGCCTCAAGCAATACGACGACGCCAGGAACAGTGCCCAGGAGAGCTTGCGCTCGCAGAAAGAAGGACGCACCAATGCCGAGGCCCGCATTCTTCTGGGTGATATAGCCGCCGCTGACGGCAACCTCGCCGACGCGGCTCGTGACTATCTCGTCGTCAGCCAGATTTTCTACGATCCCGAAGTGACTCCGAAAGCGCTCGCCAAGGCCGTCAACGCCTATCAAGCGCTGGGCAACCTGGATAAAGCGGAGCAGCTCCAGCAGGAGCTCAGTTTGAAGTTCCCCAATTACGAGCTGCCCGCGAGTCTCGACCCGGACTGTTAATCCTCAGTTGTCAGACCGCTCATCAGTCTCTTCCGCTGAAGAGCTTTCGCTCGAAGTCGATCCACCACCTTCACTCTGTTCAACAGGCATCAGCCCCACGGGCTTCTCCTCGATCTCTTCAATATCATCACTGATCGGCCAGCGTTCGGGATCGATCTGAATCTGCTCCGGCGTCGAAACCCGAATCACGGCGCCCCCGGCAAATTCGTAAGGTTTTGATTCAGGTGGTGTCGTTAGAGTCTTTGTCACCAGCGGCACCACGGTAAAGATCATCGCCTCATTCTCCAGCCTCTCGATATTCAGCAGGGCCGCACACGTGGTTGACTCACTCACCCGAAGAGTGTCCCCGGGCTTGAGGGCGAAGGATACCGGCACCTCTGCTGACGGCAGAGCCAAGTCGATAATTCCGTCCGGAAAATCAATCGATCGCCCCCGAATCACCAGACCACTTTGGAAGACATCTTGTTCCCCCATTTGCTGGACGGACTCTACTTTAAAGTCCCCTGACAAAAATACTACTTCGCCTCGCTCGATGTAGTTCTTGATGTAGCTCCGCTTCAGGATGCCGTTGTAGGCCACCAGTTCCGTCGGGGAGAACGGATAGACATCGGCATAAAGATCCTTCGTTGAATAAAACTTTCCCCGTGGCGCAGACACCCGGGTAAATCCCTCGATCGGATCCAGTTTCTCAAGCCGAGTCAGCAAGCGGTAGTTCATGGGATGCTCCGGCTGTCCGAAGACCCACATGCAGAACGACCACGAGGCCGCGTTCAGTCCGATCAGAACAGCAATGGCGGCAATCCAGAGAATCAGATTCCCGCTGTGATATCTGGCCTCGTCATCGTTCTTCCGCAATTCCCGTGCGAATGAACTCTGATCAGGCAGCGCATCCATATTGAGAGCGAAACAAACTCAATCAATTGCTGCCACCACAGACTTCGCCGTCCATCGTTTCAGGATCGTATTCCGGCTCCTTGTCAGCCGCAGCCGGTTCAAACGAGGTGCCGCAACCACAGCTGCGCGCCGCATTGGGATTTTCGATCTTAAAACCGGAATCGTTCAAAGCTTCCACGTAGTCGAGCTGGCAACCATCCAGGTATTCGAGGCTTTCACTGTCGACAAATACCTTCACCCCGTTCTTTTCGATCACATCATCACCGGGACTGGCCGATGCAATCTGCATGGCGTATGACATGCCGGCACAACCGCCTTTTTCCACGAAAAGGCGCAGGCCCTTCTCCTCAGGAGAGAAATCCTTGGCTTTGAGAAGGTCCAGCAGGTGGCCGGCAGCAGAATCAGTAACTTGAATCATAGGTTGGGAGGTCAGTTGAACTTCTAATATAGAACCGCCTCCGGCCAATCCCAAACGATTTCGGAGTTGCTTTCCTCGCCGCCCCGCTCTCAGTTGAAGTCGACTCACCTATGGGAAAAATCCGCCTGCTCCCCGAAGCCCTCGCCAGCCAGGTTGCTGCTGGTGAAGTGGTCGAACGCCCCGCTTCCGTGGTTAAGGAACTGGTCGAAAACAGCATCGACGCCGGGGCCACCAACATTGAAATCCTCGTCCAGCGAGGTGGCATCTCACTGATCCGCGTCACCGACGACGGTTGCGGCATGAATCGCGACGATGCGCTCATGAGCCTCGAGCGGAACGCCACTTCGAAGATACGCACGAAGGAGGATCTCGCTGCGATCCACACTCTCGGCTTTCGCGGTGAAGCGGTTCCCAGCATTGCCAGTGTCTCCAAGTTTCGGCTCATCACCCGGGAGCCGGATTCCCTGACCGGCACCGAGATCATCATCAACGGAGGCAAGGTAGTCAGCGTGAAAGACTGCGGTGAACCCGCCGGCACCCAGATCGAAGCCCGCTCCCTGTTCTACAACCTCCCCGCCCGTCGCAAATTCCTTCGTACCGAGAACACCGAGTATTCCCACCTTGAACAGGTCGTCAAAACCCAGGCTATCGCCCACGAGAACATTCGTTTCTCACTGGTCCGAAACGACCGACTTGCCTTTCAGCTCCCGGCAACCACCAGCCTGCGCGAACGAATCGGCGGCCTCGTTGGAAACGACCTCGCCAGTCGCCTGCTCGAGGTCGAACCCTACGAACACAAGGACATCAAGGTGCGGGGGTTTATCGGACCTCCCGGCATGGGGCGTAGTGATCGCCGTCAGCAACTCAGCTTTCTCAATGGTCGCCCCGTCGAAGCCGCTATCATTACCCGCGCCCTGCGCGAAGGCTATCACACCGCCCTGATGAAGGGGCAGTATCCGGTCACCTTCCTTTTCATTGAGACAGATCCGACGGCAGTTGATGTGAATGTCCATCCGGCGAAACGTGAAGTCCGTTTTCACGACGGCTTCGGTGTTCAGGATGCCATCATCGGAGCGGTTCAGCACTCCCTCCGGGCCCAGATGTCGCGCCCCGTCTCCGGAGTGGGGCTTACCGGCACCAACCGCGAAACACCGACCGTTGATGCGGTGCAGGAAGATCTCATCCCCGCTGCCGAGCAACGCTCTCTTCGCAAAGACTGGAGCGACCTGGGCAAAACTGCTGAAGAAAGGAACGAATCGCCCAAAGTCGAAGATAAACTCTTCACGGCCCGGGAACGTGAGCGCGCCGAAGCATCGGAAACCGGTCCGTCTGACAGCGGAGAAGAGACTCAAGAGGGTTCAGTCACTGACCCAACCCACTTGAGTGAAGAGCCCTCGATATCCGAACCGGCCCCGGCGGCAAACGAAGGCGCTGCGCAAATGAAGGCGAGTGACTACCGCCTGCTCGGAGTGCTCGGTAAACTCTACGTGCTGCTTGAATCGGCCGAAGGACTGGTCCTCATGGATCAACACGCCGCCCACGAGCGTGTTCTCTTCGAAGAAATGAAGCGCCGCATGGAAACCGAGGATGTCCCGTCGCAGCAGCTGCTCACTCCCATCATGGTCGAGCTGACCCCGCGCGATTTTGATCTGATCGAAAAGAACCTCGAAGTGATCAACAAGCTGGGTCTCGCTGCCGAACCCTTCGGCGGCAGCACCCTCAAAATCGATTCCCTGCCCACCTTTTTGAAGAGTGACGATCCCGAAGCATTTCTCCAGGAAGTCATTGAAGAGATCCGCGCTTCGAGTGATCGCATGTCCAAGCTGCGTCTTGGCGAGGATATGATTGCGACGACCGTGTGTCGTCACGCCGTAAAGGCCAATGATCTGCTGCACGACCGGGAGCTGCAGAAGCTGTTGGAAGACCTGCTCGAGTGTGACATGCCCTACTGCTGCCCGCATGGACGACCCACTTTGATTCAGATTTCCTACGGAGAACTGGAGAAAAAGTTTGGTCGGCGCACTTAGGACTCTTGCTCCTGATCTTGCTCCTGATCTTGCTCCTGATCTTGCTCCTGATCTTGATCTTGATCTTGCTCCCCACGGTGAGCGCAAAGATCAAGAGCAGGAGTAAGAGCAAGATCAAGAGTATGCGCCGCAATTCCCTACCTTGACCCTCCTGGCGCCCTCCCTCATCCTTCGCGCATGAAAATCCCTTTTCCTGCGCTGTTGGCCGCGCTCAGCCTCAGCAGCCTGACCGCTGCCGAAAAGAACGTCATCTTCTTCATCACCGATGATGAATCCCCCACCCTCGGTTGCTATGGCGACCCCGTTGCCAAGACTCCGGCGATTGATGCACTCGCCGCCGACGGCACAGTCTTTCTCAATGCCTTTGCGACGACAGCCAGCTGCTCCGCAAGCCGCTCTGTGGTCATGTCAGGCCTGCACAATCACCGCAATGGCCAATACGGGCACCAGCATTCCTATCACAAGTTTTCCTCCTACCACAATGTCGTCAGCCTCTCGCTCCCCCGCGTCATGGCGAACGCTGGATACCGCACCGGACATATTGGCAAATACCACGTCGCCCCCGAGCAGATCTATCGCTACGAAACCTACATGAAGGCTAGCGGCCGTAACGCCGTTGATATGGCCAACAAAGCCAGGGACTTCATCACCGCGGACGACGAACGGCCCTTCTTTCTCTATTTCGCCACTTCAGATCCGCACCGTGGTGGCGGCAAGGATGAAAACGCAGAGAGCGAACTCAAACCCGATCTCTTCGGCAACAAGCCGGATCGTAAAGCCCACGAAGGCGTCGATGAAGTCTTCTACGAACTCGATGAAGTGCCGATCCCTCACTTTCTCAGTGACACCCGGGAAACCCGCGAGGAACTCGCCCACTACTATCAGAGTGTCAGCCGCATCGACCAGGGCGTCGCCCGCCTCGTCGAAATCCTCAAGGAGACGGATCTCTACGACAA
>SPKZ01007011.1_pt1 | contig 12120 bp, 9 predicted proteins | sample 2456571 | NCBI WGS metagenome assembly SPKZ01 (sample SAMN11192286, study PRJNA482655) | marine metagenome | biome: ENVO:00000447; feature: ENVO:00000244|ENVO:00000211|ENVO:00000569|ENVO:00002023; material: ENVO:00002151; isolation source: ocean water from marine abyssalpelagic zone ...
CCCCTCGTCATCCCGCTGGTCTTTTGATGCGGGATCTCATGCAGTCATTTACCAACCAACTTAGTAACGCGCAGCTTGAGATCCCCGATAAAACAACTCGGGAATGACGACTTTAACTACAATAAACTTGAGTACAAGTCTTGCCAGTCAGGGTTACTTTGCGTTATCAAATCAATCTTCCACTGCCGATTCCAATTTTTTATTTGCTTCTCACGTAAAATAGCTTGCTCCATGGAGTCATGTATTTCGAAATGAACCAATAAATGAATATTGTATTTTTGAGAAAATCCCGTGACAAGGTTTTCTTTATGCTGCCAGACTCTTTGCAATAAATTACTAGTAACACCAACATATAAAACACCGTCAGTCTTTGAAGCCAGAATATATGTTGCTGGTTGCATAATTTACCTCATACGAAACAGAATAATTATAAATTATAGCGTGCCGTATGAGATCTGCCCCGAACAGTCATCCCGCTGGTCGCCAGCCCCCGTCGTCCCGCTGGTCTTTTGATGCGGGATCTCATGCAGCTATTTACCAACCAACTTAGTAACGCGCGGCTTGAGATCCCCTATAAAACAACTAGGGGGTGACACCTAGGGGATAACCAGAACAGACACTATTTTTCACGTTCGTCATTTTCATCTAACAACTTTAATATTCTTTTGGTCATGCGCTCCATCAACTCAACATCACCTCTTGATTCAACATTTAATCGCACCAAGGGCTCTGTATTCGAACTTCTTAGGTTAAAGCGCCATTGTTTATGTTCGATGCTTAAACCATCAAGATAATTTATATCAACGGCGTTTTCTTTAAACTCTTCTTCTACACGCTTTATGACCAAAGGTGCATTTGCTATTTTGCGGTTAATCTCACCTGATGACGGGAAAGCGGCAATGCGATCATTGACCATTTTCGATAACGGCATTTGCTTTACACACAACATTTCCGTAATTAATAACCAAGGGATCATGCCAGAATCGCAATAGAAAAAGTCTCTAAAATAATGATGGGCGCTCATCTCACCGCCATAGACGGCATCCTCTAATCGCATCCGTTCTTTGATAAATGCATGACCCGTTTTGCACATGATCGCTTCACCACCAGCTCGCTTGACAAGATCGATGGTATTAAACATAACGCGGGGATCATGTATTATCTTCGCTGACGGATTCTTTAACAAAAAGGCATCGGCAAGTAATCCAACAATGTAATAACCATCAATAAATGCCCCGTTCTCATCAAACAAAAAACAACGATCAAAATCACCGTCCCATGCAATTCCTAAATCGGCACCATGAGTGACTACCGCTTCAGAAGTGACGCGCCTATTTTCAATTTACATCGGGTTAGGAATGCCGTTGGGGAAACTGCCATCAGCCTGATGATGAATTTTAATAAATTCAATTGGCACATTTAACGCCGCGAACTGTTGCTCTAATGCATCAATGACATGACCAGCAGCGCCATTTCCTGCATTAACAACTACTTTTAATGGCGTGATATTACTGGGCGTAATATACCCCAGTAAATGTTGCACATAAGGTTCAAGCATTGACAACTCGCGTAAACAACCCCGCTTGGTTATCTCTAAAAATTCATTGAGCTCGGCTAGTACTTTAATGTCGAGTAAGCCAGTATCACCACTAATTGGCTTTGACTGCGCCCGCACTAACTTCATGCCGTTATAATCAATGGGATTATGACTGGCGGTTATTTCAATACCACCGCACACTTTTAAATAAGCCGTTGCAAAGTAAATCTCTTCCGTGCCTGTCATGCCTAAATCAATGACATCAGCCCCAGAGTCGAGTAAGCCATTTATCACCGCCTTTTTTAAAGACGGTGACGACAAACGCATATCAGCACCAATCACAACACTCTTAGCCTGCAAATATTGGCCATAAGCCCTGGCAATGCGATAGCAAATCTCTTTATTTAATTCATCACCCAATTGGCCACGAATATCATATGCGGTGAAACAACTGAGTAATTTAATCATCTTTCCCCTCTATTACTCCCTCAACTCGACCATAGATATCATCAAATCGAACAATGTCATCTTCACCTAAATAACTGCCTGATTGCACTTCAATCAACTCTAAGGGGATTATCCCGGGGTTCTCTAACGCATGAATAGTGCCGACTGGTATATAAGTGGACTGATTTTCAGTCAGCAATATTTTCTTATCAGCATTGGTTACCAAGGCAGAACCACTAACAATAATCCAATGTTCCGCACGGTGATGGTGCATTTGAGTGGAGAGTTTACCGCCTGGTTTAACGGTGATGTGTTTAACTTGATATCGCTCGCCGTTATCAATGGAGTCATATGTGCCCCAAGGGCGATAAACTTTGCGATGTACAACGGCTTCATCACGCCCTTTTTCATTGAGCTGTTCAACAATGCGTTTCACATCGGCGCTGCCTTGCAGCGTTGAGACAAGTAATGCATCGGGTGTATCAACAATAACTAAATCACTCACCCCAAGCGTAGCCACCAAACGGTGTTTGGCATGCACGTAGGTATTATGTGTATCAACAGCGAGCACATCACCTTTAAAGTGATTGCCATCATCATCTTTCACAGCCAACTCTTGCAGTGATTGCCAACTGCCCACATCGCTCCATCCCGCATCTAGGGGAACAACCGCCACCTCATTATTGCCTTGAGCACAAGACGGCTCCATCACCGCATAATCAATTGACTCACTAGGGCATTTTTTAAATTGATCGCTATCTATACGGACAAAATCTAAATCATGATGCACATTCGCCATCGATTTTTCGCAGGCTAGGTACATATCTGGTCTAAACTCTTTAAGCGCTTGTAAATAGCGGCTGGCTTTAAACAAAAACATGCCACTATTCCAAAGGTAATCACCCGACTCAACATATTGCGTTGCTTTGTTTAATAGAGGTTTCTCGATAAAAGCATCGACATTAAATAAACCATCACCAAACGATTCACCGCGCTTAATATAGCCATATCCGGTATGAGGTTTGGTCGGAACAATGCCAAATGTCACTAATTTCCCTTGGTCAGCAAGCCGCATGGCGGCGCAAACAGCAGATTGAAACGCCTTGCTGTCTTCGATTAAGTGATCTGCGGCTAGAATTAACAACAAAGGGTCTTGTCCCTGATTCATTGAGCACATCGCAGCTAATGCAATCGCAGGTGCTGTATTTCGACCAACCGGCTCTAAGATGATAGGACCTAGTCCATCATTGCGGCGAAGCTGCTCAGCGACAACGAATCGATGCTCTTCATTACATATGGTAATCGCGTTGCTAATGGGCAAACCGTCAAGGCGACTGAGTGTAGTTTGCAACATAGTTGCGTCACCACAAAGGGAATGAAATTGTTTTGGAAAAAGCTGACGAGACAGAGGCCACAAGCGAGTGCCTGAACCACCAGCTAAAATGACAGGGATTAGCATAATAATTTATCTTATATTAATTATAAGGTTATTAAACTATAACATACATAACTCACAAATTTATCACGACAACAACTCTAACAGAGGGATTCAGAGATCATCCATTTCTAAATATAAATCTTCCCATTCCTTATTATTTTGTTCGATTAAATCAATAGTCCATTCCCGCTGCCAAGTACGCATCGGTTTTTGCCAAGCAATAGCTTCTTCAGAGGTTTTAAATAATTTGTAATAGACAAGACGATTAATCTTGTAGCGATGGGTAAAACCTAAAATGAAATTGGTTTTGTGCTGAATCATACGAAGCGGCAGATGATTAGCAACGCCAACGAAAATAACGCCGTTCTTTTTCGACGCCAAGATATAAACAGCTGGCTGCATAAATTCACCTCTATATTGCAGATAAAAATTATAGACAGGATTTGAAATTTTGAAAGGTGATTTTTAATTATTTTTACAATAGGTAAGTAACCTATTAAAAATTGGTAGAATTTAGATTTACAGCCTCCTCGTCATCCCGCTAGTCTCTTTATGCGGGATCTCATACAGCCTTTTACCAACCAACTATTACGCGCCAATCAACTGAGTAACGCGCTTCACAAGATCCCCTATAAAAATACCTAGGGGATGACATTGTTTTTCGGCCTCGCCATCACACTGGTCGCCACAACACCGTCATCCCGCTGGTCTTTTTATGCGGGATCTCATACAGCCATTTACCAACCAACCTAGTAACGCGCCTCACGAGATCCCCTATAAAACGACCTAGGGGATGACGAAGGAGCAATAACACGCCTTACGAGGTTCCTGATCAAAACACCTCGAGAATGATGACTCCTTATGCAGGATAATAAGCTCCCCATAGAAACAAAAATGGCGGCTAAAGCCACCATAAAAAAAACAAACCTGCTAATTAACCTCGTAGCCATTAGGATTATTCGACTGCCACAGCCAACTGCTCTGCGCCATATCATCAATTGTATGGCTAGCAACCCAGCCCAATTCCAATTTAGCTTTTTTAGGGTTGGCATAACAAGCTGCAATGTCTCCTGGTCGACGATCAACGATTTGATATGCTATTGACTTACCACAGGCCTTTTCAAATGCTTTCACCATATCAAGCACACTGTAACCAACACCAGTACCTATGTTATAGGTCACCAATCCAGGATTCGTAGCCAACTTGTCTAATGCTTTTAAATGCCCGATAGCTAAATCAACCACATGAATATAATCTCGTACACCAGTGCCATCATGCGTATCATAATCACTGCCAAATACATTTAATTTATCACGCTTACCAACCGCTACTTGTGCAATAAATGGCATTAAGTTATTCGGGATATCATTTGGGTCTTCACCAATAGTACCACTAGCATGAGCGCCTACTGGATTGAAATAACGTAGAATTGCAATATTCCAACTACTATCGGATGAAGCTAAATCGATTAGCACATGCTCAACCATTAATTTTGATTGACCATAAGGATTTGTAGTATCCGTGGGGAAACTTTCAAGAATCGGCAGACTTGCCGGATCACCATAAACTGTCGCTGAAGAACTAAACACCAAATTTTTAACGTTAGCTTTAGCCATGGCCTGACAAAGAACGACAGTACCTGTTACATTGTTTTCGTAATAACGCAGTGGCTGTACTACAGATTCACCAACCGACTTTAGACCAGCAAAATGTATAACCGACGTAATATCATGCTCACTAAATATTTTGTTCAAGATTACCGGATCAAGCACATCACCTTGATAAAACGTAACCGACTTGCTCGTAATCACTTCAACTCGACGCAATGCCTCTTTACTCGAATTAGATAAATTATCAAGAACAACAACCTGCTGCCCACTCGCCAGTAACTCAACAATAGTGTGAGACCCTATATATCCAGCACCACCAGTAACAAAAATAGTCATAGCTTTAATCCTAAAGATTTGAATTAACCATTCAACTAATCTGTTATTGCACTGGTCTCTTAGACGTAATCTTGTACGACGATTTACGGCTCAAAGCGATAAGACTCTAGCAACAACCCCCAAAACACTTAGTAAAATACAAAAGTACTCTATAAAAACAAAATGGCGACCTCTGCAGCTATTTTTCAATTCAGCACAAATTAAATCTACTGTTGATATTTTTTTAAGAGCTCAGCAACCGACTTAATAAAGTCTTTTCCTAAATTAGGATCGCGTAACCCATATTCAACAAACGCATTCATATAACCGAGTTTACTACCGCAATCATGCGATTTACCCGTCATGTGGAATGCTTCAACTGTTTCTAACTTCATTAAACTGGCAATAGCATCTGTTAACTGTATTTCATCACCAGCTCCTGGCAGAGTAACCTCTAATAAATCCCAAATTTTAGAAGACAATACATAACGACCAACCACCGCTAAATTAGACGGTGCTTCATCAATCGCTGGCTTTTCGATAACTGCAGTCATTGCTGTTGACGAACCAGGTTCGAGTGTACACCCACCACAATCTGCAACACCGTAGTTGCTCACAAGCTCCATTGGTACAGGTTCAACCATAACCTGACTAGTGCCACTTTTATCAAAACGTACCAACATGGCCGCTAAATTTTCAAATTTAGGATCGGCCGTCGCCTCATCTAAAATTACATCTGGCAATACCACTGCAAAAGGTGACTCACCGATAATAGGACGTGCTTTAAGCACCGCATGTCCAAGCCCCTTAGCTTCGCCCTGACGCACATGCATGATGGTTACGCCCGGAGGACAAATCGCATGAATCTCTTCAAGAAGTTGACGCTTAACCCGTTTCTCAAGCGTAGTCTCTAACTCAAACGATTTATCAAAGTGATTTTCTATCGCATTTTTTGACGAATGTGTTACTAACACAATATATTTAAGCCCTGCGGCAACGCACTCATTAACTATATATTGAATGAGAGGCTTATCAACTAAAGGTAACATCTCTTTGGGGATGGCTTTGGTCGCGGGCAGTAAACGCGTGCCTAGACCAGCGATAGGGATTACTACTTTGGTTATTTTCCTAAGTGACATCTATAACCCCTCATACATTCAATGACTCATATCATGAACTAACGATACCAATGACACAAAAAATGATACTTGTGTAACTTAAAGTATAACTTGCAATAAAATAACTGCCAATATAATTGCTGGTGCAATAGATTTAATCAGAAAACGTCCAAACAAATCGGACACGATCTTAAGTGGATAATCGGTATTAATAACTAGCATCACAGCTGGAGCTGATAATGACAAAGAAATGTAGTAACCACTCAGCAGAGTTTAAAACTAAGGTGAAGTATTAGCATATATTATTGCGGAGAAGGCATGGCTAGCATTTCATGTAATGTAGAAATTGCGTCGGAATTTAGATATCACCGCTCGTTTGTTGGTGACTATTTCTCAATCTGGTGAAACCGCCGATATGTTAGCAACACTTCGCTTAGCATGGCGTCTACTAAGGCATTTACCACACAACTTGTTGGTATGTTGATGATGATGGCATTGGTCGTTGATTGAAAGTGCGGCATGAGCAATAAGATATTGTTAGCGCGTTAAATTCGCTGCCAGTAAAAATAGAAGAATAATTAGCACTACGCGATTCTATTAAAAGCCTAGCATGTGAGTTTGCAGATAAGCATCACGCATTATTCCTAGGACGCGGCGATAAATACCCAATGGTTGATGAAATCGTCGCACCAAACCTCTGCACAATTCCGTTGCAGTTATTGTCATATTACGTGGCAATTACTAAAGGCACCGATGTCGATCAGCCTAGAAACTTGGAAAAATAAGTTACTGTCGAGTAAGTTTATTTTACCCTTCACGGTCGCCCAAACACCGTCATCGTGCAGGTCGCCAGCCTCCTCGTCATCCCGCTAGTCTCTTTATGCTGGATCTCATACAGCCATTTACCAACCAACTTGGCAACCTGTAGACCAGAACCTAAATAAACGTCGAGATCAAAACAACTACTTTACTTCCATAAACCGCTTAATAAGCCCCTGACTAGACGACGACAACTTACGGTCATCACAACCTTCAAAAACAGACAGCACAGCACTACCAAGTTGTTTACCCAACTCAACACCCCATTGGTCAAACGAGTTCAAATTCCATATTACACCCTGCACAAATATTTTATGCTCATATAACGCCATCAAACTCCCCATAACCTTAGGAGTCAGTTTTTCAAAAGTAATCGTTGAACTTGGTACGTTACCAGGCATGACTTTATGCGGTGCTAAAGCTTTCGCCTCATCATGCGCCATACCACCATCAATCAGCTCTTGTAAGGCTTGTTGCAACGTTTTACCCTGCATTAACGCTTCACTTTGCGCAAAACAATTTGCCACTAATACTTTATGGTGGTCGGTGTATTTACTATGCCCTTTCATTGGCACTAAGAACTCGGTAGGAATAACAGTATGGCTTTGATGCATCATTTGCATAAAGGCATGCTGTCCATTAGTCCCTTCCTGCCCAAATACTACAGGTGCAGTCGCTAACGTAATCTCTTCACCATTAATATCAACTCGCTTGCCATTACTTTCCATATCGAGTTGTTGTAAATAACCGGGCAAATCTCGTAAAGAATGATCGTATGGCAGCACAGCCAAACTTTCATAACCAAGAAAACTGCGATTCCAAATACCAATAAGCGCTAACAAGACCGGAATATTCTCAGAAAAAGGTGCGTCGACAAAATGGCAATCCATTTCATAAGCACCTTCACGCAACAATTTAAAGTTATCCATACCAATAGCACAAGCCAACGGGAAACCCACCGCAGACCATAATGAAAAACGTCCACCAACCCAATCCCACATTGGCAAGATATTACGCTTAGCAATACCAAAAGCCTCGGCTTTAGTCGGGGCAGCTGTCACAGCAATAAAATGATCTAACAAAGCGTTTTCACTACAGCCGCTCTCGAGTAACCATTGCTTAACCGCCAGTGCATTTAGCATTGTTTCTTGTGTGACAAAAGTTTTAGAGACAACAACAACCAACGTCGTTTCGGGAGCAAGCCCCTGAAGCTTATTAGTTACCGCAATGCCATCAACATTTGCTAAATAATGCACACGGACAGAAGCTTGGCGATATGGTTTTAAAGCCTCATCACATACCTTAGGACCATAATAAGAACCACCAATACCAATCGCGATAACATCCAAAAAGGCTTTGCCAGTAAAACCACTTAGCTCACCAGCATGCAGCGCAGTAACTAGTTCAACCATCCGTGCATCAGTTTCCGCCACTTCATTTGCGAGCTCTTCACCAAGTACCTGTTTTTGAATATTCGCAGGCGCACGCAACACCGTATGTAAAACAGCTCGTTTTTCAGTGTTGTTAATTTTAACGCCACTAAACATCGCGTTTGTTTTTTCAGACAATTGACATTCGCCAGCCCAAGCGACTAATGTCGAAATAACTTCTGCATTCAAGCTTTGCTTTGAGTAATCAAAAAATAGTTGCGAAGCGGATATTGAACATTGCTCGAAACGCTTAAGAACAGTCTCAAAATGAGAATGAATTGATTGCCCAGCACACTGATGAGCTAAATATTTTAATCTACTTTCCATAGTGTTCATTGTAATAATTCTAGATAAATTTAATAATATAGGTTTTCAAATATTGTGTATTATGACTAATAACGCACGGCACGAGATCCCCTATAAAAATACCTAGGGGATGACCTTATTTTTAGGCCTCGCACCCACAGTGTCATCCCGCTGATCTTTTTATGCGGGATCTCATACAGCCATTTACCAACTCGAGCAATAATACTAGCAGCCGATAGCTTTAATAGAAAAACTAAGGCACATGAAGCGACCGAATAGAAACAAAAATGGCGACCGAAGTCGCCATTCTAGCATTAACAAGAAACAAATTACTGCTGATATTGTTTCAATAATTCCGTTACTGACTTAATAAAATCTTCACCCAAGTTAGGGTCACGTAATCCGTACTCAACAAAAGCATTCATATAACCAAGCTTGCTACCACAGTCGTGTGATTTACCGGTCATGTGAAACGCTTCAACTGTTTCAAGCTTCATCAAACTAGCGATAGCATCGGTTAATTGAATTTCATCACCAGCACCAGGTGGAGTAAATTCTAACAAGTCCCAAATTGCACTAGATAACACGTAACGACCAACAACAGCTAAATTAGAAGGTGCTTCATCAATCGGTGGTTTTTCGACAATTGCAGTCATTACCTTTGATGAACCCGGTTCAAGTGTATGCCCATTACAATCTATCACACCATAATTACTGACAAGCTCCATTGGAACAGGTTCAACCATGATCTGACTAGCAGATGTTTCATCAAAACGCGCTAACATAGCGGAAAGATTTTCGGTTTTAAGGTTCGCACTCGAATCATCTAAAATAACATCAGGTAATACGACTACAAACGGTGAATCACCAATGATAGGCCGAGCCTTTAGCACTGCATGTCCAAGCCCTTTGGCTTCGCCTTGTCGCACATGCATAATGGTCACACCTTTAGGACAAATGCTTTGAATCTCTTCCAAAATTTGGCGTTTAACTCGATTTTCAAGAGTTGTTTCTAATTCAAACGATTTGTCAAAATGGTTTTCAATAGCATTTTTTGAAGAATGCGTTACCAATACAATCTCTTTAATACCCGCCGCTACACACTCATTAACGATATATTGAATAAGTGGTTTATCTACAATCGGTAACATTTCTTTTGGAATGGCTTTGGTTGCAGGTAACATTCGAGTGCCCAACCCTGCAACAGGGATTACTGCTTTTGTTATTGTTTTTACAACTGACACAAAATGTCCTTATTAAATTTGATAAATAAATAATTTCTAATCTGACCCAAACAGGTCTCTGGTATAAACCTTATCTGAAACATCAGCGAGTTCATTAGCCATTCTATTTGAAACGATAACATCAGACATCGCTAAGAATTCTTTCAAATCAGTAACGACACGGGAGCCAAAAAACTCACTATCTTGTAGTTCAGGTTCAAAAACAACAACCTCAATACCTTTTGCTTTTATTCGCTTCATGATGCCTTGGATGGCTGATGCACGGAAATTATCCGAGCCAGTTTTCATAATTAAGCGATATATTCCTACTATTTTTGGGTTTTTCTTAATAATCGAATCAGCAACATGATCTTTGCGAGTTACATTGGCGTCGACAATCGCACTAATCAATGAATTTGGAACATCCTTGTAATTAGCACGCAACTGTTTGGTGTCTTTTGGCAAACAATAACCACCATAACCAAAAGACGGATTGTTATAATGCGTACCAATACGAGGATCCAAACCGACACCCTCAATAATATGACGCGTATCTAAACCATGAGTTTCAGCGTAGGTATCTAGTTCATTAAAATAAGCGACACGCATTGCCAAATAAGTATTAGAAAACAACTTCACAGCTTCAGCTTCGGTAGAGTCAGTCAACAATATAGATATATCTTTTTTAACAGCACCTTGCGCTAGCAAATTAGCAAATTGCTTTGCTCGTTCCGAATTTTCACCAACAATGATTCGAGAGGGATGTAAATTATCATATAACGCGTGCCCTTCCCGTAAAAACTCTGGAGAGAACATGATATTGTCACAGCCAAATTTTTCTTTAATTGCAGCAGTAAAACCAACTGGAACAGTCGACTTTATAACCATCACTGCTTCAGGAGTGATCTCTAAAACATCTTTGATCACCGATTCAACAGACGATGTATCAAAATAATTGGTTACAGGATCATAATCGGTAGGGGTGGCTATAATAACGTAATCAGCATATTTAAAAGCCGAATACTTATCAAGTGTTGCTGTAAAATTAAGCGACTTATTTTTTAAAAAATGTTCTATTTCCTTATCTGCGATCGGGGACAAACCGTCATTCAACAATTGAACCCGACTCTCTACAATATCTACAGCAACAACTTCATTATGTTGTGCTAATAACATAGCATTTGACAAGCCAACGTAGCCTGTTCCAGCAATAGCTATTTTCATTTTACACCCATTTAAATATATTCAACAAATTAATTGATTAAGATACTAAGTTAACAACTGTGGACTGATTTTTGTCGCCATTACGCACAGCCCAAACTAAATCACAAATCCCATCAGAAGGAGAAAAACTTGTCGGCGTGGTTAGAAGAATATTACGGATCTCCTCATGATTTACATCATGGCAAGCTTTATCTAACTTACCTAATATCTCTTTAAGCTCAGACCAAGGTAACATTATCTCATTAGCTGTCATGATTCGTTCGTGTTCTGTACCCGTTACATTATCACCAATAAGTAACTCTTCGTATAGTTTCTCTCCTGGACGTAGTCCCGAAAAAGTAATAGATATATCGCCCGCCAGATAGCTAGAGTTTTGCACAGAAAACCCACTCAAATGTATCATTTTTGTAGCTAAATCAACTATCTTTACGGAATCGCCCATATCAAGCACAAAAACATCGCCCCCTTTACCCATTGCACCAGCCTGAATAACTAATTGTGAAGCTTCAGGAATGGTCATGAAATAGCGGGTAATCTCCGGATGAGTAACAGTAATAGGTCCGCCAGCCGCAATTTGTTTGCGAAATAAAGGGACAACAGAACCCGATGAACCTAACACGTTGCCAAAACGCACCATACAGAAACGAGTAAC
>SPKZ01002486.1_pt1 | contig 12108 bp, 8 predicted proteins | sample 2456571 | NCBI WGS metagenome assembly SPKZ01 (sample SAMN11192286, study PRJNA482655) | marine metagenome | biome: ENVO:00000447; feature: ENVO:00000244|ENVO:00000211|ENVO:00000569|ENVO:00002023; material: ENVO:00002151; isolation source: ocean water from marine abyssalpelagic zone ...
AACCGGCGGGAGTCCAGGTGCCTCCGAGCCCCGGACCGGATTCGCTCAGGTGTTCGGGCATCGAATCCAGGGGCGACCCCCGCCCGGCTGCGCGGGTCGGTTGGGTCGCGCATGGCGAGGTCGCAGAGCCGGGACCGCGCGTGGACCACGGCCAGCGGCCCCGGCGGGGGGCTCGTCCCGCGCCCCGGGGATCGCCCTCGTGGTTCGCACGCGACAGAGAGGCACGATCACGGTCCTTGTTACGACGCCGGGCCCTGGTTTCGATCCACAAGAAAACGCCGCGCAGCCTCAAGAAGTCCACGCCTCTCGTTGCGGTCGATCGCAAGCAGCCATCCGAGCAGAAGGTATACGCCAGCTACGGAGACCCCGAGCACCCCGAGCCCAATCCACCCGACGTCGCGCTCCACCAGCCCCGACGCATATGCGTAGCCCGCGATTCCGACGACGATCAGCCAGGCAGGCGCGAGACTCCGCAAGACGTAGCTCCGAGCAGATGTCTGAATCAGACGACATACGTAAACGGTACGAACCCAGCCACGCAGGAGCGCCACCGAAATCGTAAAGCCCAGCGCCACGCCGAATGCGCCCAGCTCGAGGCCCAGGAACAGGCTGAGGCCGAGTCCCAGTACTGCCTCCAGGGCGGCCAGCAGTGCCTGCACACCCTGCCTGCCCGTACCGGCGAGGAAATTCCCCGCGATGCCCGTGGACGCTGCGATCAGATAGCCCGCGCAAAGAACCACCAGCACCGGGGTGACCTGCTCGTACTCGGGTCCCAGCCACAGGCGAATGAAGCCGGGGCCGGTGACGACCAGGACCCCGATCATTCCGCAGGCGAGCAGAGATCCATAACGGGTTCCCCGTACCAGGAGATCCGCGACCGACTCGCGAGATCCGACTGCGTCGAGCGAGGCGAAGCGAGGCCAGAACGCCTGCGTAGGCGTGATCGCCGCACTCTGGACATTGAAGACCAGCATGCTTGCGACAGCGTAAAACGCGACTGCTTCGAGTGAGAGGAGCTTCCCGACGATCAGCCTGTGGCCGCTCATCGTCAGCGTGTACGCGAGGGTCACCACAGTCGTGAACAGACCGAAGATCACCAACTGCTTGAGGAATCGGCCGGAGACGAGCCCAAGCCCGAGTTTGATCTCTGGACAGGTCCGGTAGTAGACGATCGCGATCAGGATCAGCAACAGCGCTGCCACCGCCACGCTCACGTAGCCCAGTTCGACCAGCCCCAATCCCGCGTACACGCACGCCGCGAGCGCGATGGCCCGGACGATTCCGGCTACCGCAGCAGCGAGATTCGCGGGAATCCAGCCTTCGCGAGCTCGAACGCAGGCATCCAGCACCCGCATCGGACACTCGATGGCTGCCGCAAATCCGATGATTCGAACGAGCGCAGCCAGACTCTCGCCCGCTTCGTAGAAGTCGGCGATCGGCTCCGCTGCGAGCTGCGAGATCCCGACGATCACGATCGCCACGAAGCCGTATACGACGAGGCCGGTGCTCACGATCGCACTTGCGCTTCTCGTGTCGGACCGACCCAGGTAGTAGGGGACGTAGCGCATGATCCCGGACCCGATGCCTAGACCCAGAAGCCCGTAGAAGCCCACGAGTGAATTCACGAGGGCCCAGATCCCGAAGTCCGTATTCCCGAGATGGGAGAGGAGCAAGGGGGTCACGACGAGCATGGAGCCCAGGTGCACGGCTACCGGGAACCAGTTGCTGCTGCCGATTGACAGCAAATGCAGAGCCGAGTTGCCTTTCGCTTGAACTCCGCTGCTTCCTGTCGAGTTCGAACTCATGGGATCGCGGAGGCTGACCTCTCTCGGCCCTTTCCTACCGGGCTCGTCTTCAACACCGGACGGCCGGCCTCGCTTTCGAGAACACCGCCGTGTTTCAGGGTAACGGAGGCGGCGCGAACAGCCATCCGGCGCCCGGGCTTCCGGACTCCATCGCAAAAGTACCGAAGCGCTGCCCCGGTTCCGGCTTCCCGGAGTCAGTCCAGTCGCCTGATCGCATCGTCGCCGCTCAGTTCATATCGACGATCGCAGTCTGCGCAGCCGGCCTGCTTTTGGAGGAACTCGAGTGTGACGCCGCAAGCGCAGACCCAGCCAATTCGCCGAGCCGGCGTTCCGGCTACGAGCGCGTGGGGCGCGACATCTCGAGTCACCACCGCGCCCGCCGCCACGAAGGCAGATTCGCCAATCGTCACGCCGCACACGATGGTACAGTTGGCCCCCAGCGAGACCCCGCGCTTGATGCGCGTCTCGAGAAAGTCGTCCTCCGTGTTTCGCGGAAACGCCGAGCGGGGTGTGCGCACGTTGGTGAAGACCACGCTCGGGCCACAAAATACGTCGTCCTCGAGAACGACCCCCGTGTAGATTGAGACGTTGTTCTGCACCTTGACGTTGTTTCCGAGTACCACGCCCGGCGATACGACGACGTTCTGACCGAGATTGCAGTTCTCGCCGATGCGGGTATCCCGCATGATGTGGCTGAAGTGCCAGATCCGAGTACCCGCTCCGATCTCACAGGGTTCATCCACGTAAGCGGATTCGTGAATCTGGACCTGGTCGTACCTGGAAGGGTCGAAGCGCGCCACAGGCTACAGAGGAACCTGAGAACCGTTCGTGATCAACGAACGCTGCGCTGCGTGCAGCACCTGGAGAACGCGCACGCCGCTTTCTCCGTCGGTTCGGGGAACCTGGCCCGAATCCAGGCACTCCAGGAAGTGCAGACACTCCTCACGAAGCGGCTCGTCTGCCGGGAACTCAACCGGGGTTGCAGGAGCTTTGACCGGAATGGGCTGGTCCTTATTCCAGTCAACCCGAAGGTCGTAGAGCATCAACTCCTTGGCGACGTCATCGAAGACGACCATTCGCCGGGAACCAATCACGACGAGCTTCTGCTCCTTGAAGGGGTGCAGCCATGAGACAAATATGTGTGACCTGACGCCGTTGTCGAACAGGAGCTGCGTCACCGTGACGTCCGCAACGTTCGGCTGCAAATAGTTACCACCCGTTGCCACTACCTCGAATGGCATCTCGCCGACCAGTCGCAGGATGATCGCGATATCGTGAGGCGCAAAGGACCAGAGCGCATTCTCCTCCGTTCGAACTTTCCCCAGGTTGAGTCGATTCGAGACGATATACCGAACCTTTCCGAGAACGCCCTGCGAGATGAGTTCCCGGAGCTTGAGAATCGCCGGGTGGTACTCGAGCAGGTGTCCGACCATCAGGGTCCGACCTGCTTCGCGTGCCTGGACGACGAGTTCGTGGCCGTCCTCGACGCTCACCGTCAGGGGCTTTTCGACGAAGACGTGTTTGCCCGCATCCAGCGCCAGCGACGCAAGCTTGTAATGGGTCTCGGCGGGAGTCGCAATCATCACGCCCTGGACCGCGGGATCCGCCAGCACCGCCTCTGGTTGATCGAAGACCGGAACCCCGGGCGCTTCCGCCTCGACCGCGGGTCGCGCGGCAGCAGCTGGGTCGACGACGCTGTGCAGGCAGCCGATCTGCGCAAGCGTACGCACCAGGTTCCTGCCCCAGTACCCGCAGCCGATGACCGCGATCCGACGCTTAGCTGCCATCTGATCCGTGTCCTTGGATCCGCTCATCTCCCGGTCTATACCGACGTCCTCGAACGAATCTGCAAACTCCGGAGAAGTCCCAGGCCCGCCAGCTGGGCGACCGAACACGAGCCGGCCCGCCAAGAAACCCTCCCGATGGCTACGCTACTGACGCCGGCGGAGGCTGTCAAACCAGGACGCCGACGGTCGAGGACTGAGCGCGAAGGCTCAGGGCCGCGGGTCCGCAGGTCGTTGCACGCGTGCCGTGCGAAGTTGGCCTGGCGCCGGACCGGAAGGATTCAGGCCGCACCTGCCGGAAGCGCCGTTCTTCGAGAGATGCTGCGATCCCGAACTGATCCTTGCGGTTGGGATGGTTCCAGTCGAGCCTGTCGCCGCGCCCAAGAAATGGAATCGAACCCGGCCTCTCGGGTCGAACCGAATTCGGGGCTGCTCCAGCTCAGCTGAATCAGTCCGGTTCGCTCGCCGGATCCGGGAAGCTCGATCCGGCGCGAGGCTCATATGGACCCGCGCTATGGATCCCGTCCGTCCGCCGGATGCCGTCTTCTCTGATAAAGCCATCCGGCCCGATCGATCCCAGGCTCCAGGGGGCCTGGACCGATGCGTCTCCAAAGTTGGCTCCCGGGGACCCTGGAGCCGGCGAAAAGTCGACTGCGCCCGGGATCGAGAAGTGCAGATCGACTGGATTCGCGAAGAAGTCGGATTCGAAGTAGCGAGAGTGCCAGTGACACTCTCCGCGCGAGTGCGTGGCGATCAGGGACGTTCCGCTTGGCGACCTCGGGAGCGACGGGCTCACGCCCCAGGCCCAGACGATGTTGTTCCGCTCCTTTGCGTTCGCCGGAACTCCGATGCTCCCGATCATGATGTTGTTATAGAGCTCGAGACCCGAGCCGTCATGGCCTTCACCGATACTGTGCACGGCAAGAGAGTTCGAGTAGCGCAGCCGCTGATCTCTGATGTATCCGTTGCAATCTCCCGTCCGGATTCGGGAGAACAGCAGATTGTTCCGCAGGACCACGTTGCTTCCCAGGTTGTAGATCCTGAGCGCAGAGCCGTGTCGAACGTCGTAGATCGCGTTGTTTTCCATGAGAATGTTGGAATACGCGGTCTCACCGCCGATTGCATCGGGTATGTAGAACATGACCCCGGACGAACTTCCCATCCCATGCATGACATTGTTACGAATCGTCACATCACCACTCCGCACCGAGATCATGCTCGCGTGGGGATACTTCACGGCGTGGCGATTTTCGGGGTAACCCTCGAACGGCGCGCCCGCGACGTGATTGTGCTCGATCAGACCGCGCGTACAGCCTCCCGCCCATTGGATGCCGGACCCGGCAGAGGGTGTGATGAAGTTGCGGCGCAGGACGAAATCGGCGACGTAGAAGGCGCTGACTCCGTGATGAACTCCATCGACCCGGTTTCGCTCTATCAGAATGTCTTCCGCATGGAGCATGAATACGCCGAAGACCCCGATGTTCCTGATCGCCCAGGCCTCGGACTGAATCACATTTCCCACCAACTCGACGTGACGAGCATTCTCCAGACGCACGACGTTGAATCGGTCGGTGGCGTGGATGTCGAAGCCCTCAAAGTGTAGATAGGCATTCGATGGGGATTTGTATATGAGTGAGATTCCGCGCAGGACAGGTGAGTGTCCCTGTTCAGCCTTGAATCCGAGATAGCTTGTCCGCGCATGTGGTTTGCCCTCGAGGAATTGACCGTAGTCGCCATTCCTGACGAAGACCGTCGAGCCGCCCTCCGCACTCGTACTCGCCTTTTCCAGCGTCTTCCACGGAGATTCGGCCGATCCCGGATTCGCGTCGCTCCCGACGGCGGCGTCGACGAAGTACTCGCTCGCATCTGCTCCAGGGGAGAGAGCGAGGGACCCCAGCATTGCGAACCGAATGGCGGACCCGAGCTTCGTGATCCCCGACCTGCGAAAGTGCATCTACGTCTCTGGCCTCGGCTCGCGGCTTCGGTCAAAGGTAGCCCGCGCGATCGGTCGGATCGAGGTCCCGCGAATGGGCAATTCGCGCACGGCCTCTGGAGCGCTCGCCCCGGCTGGAGGCCGGGCGTTCACTCGCGAAGGGTCCAGCCTTCAGCCGGTGACAGAGGCTTCGGTCTGGCCCGCGCCGTGGTTGTGCATTGCAGCGCCCGCGCTCGGCCGATCTCGGTCACGCTGGCCACTCGCTCGCGGCCTGCGCCTAGGCTGAGCGAGGCGTTGAGCCGCTGGCGCGGAATTTCGCTCGGACCGCAGCGGAAGCGGATGCTCACGGATTCCATCAGGCGGGGCCGTGCGGACAGAGAAATAGGCGGGCTTCCCGGCCTGGGTTCGCATTCCATCAGGCAGAACTCGGGCTCAGGCTGGAGCCCTCGGCGCCCGAGCAGCGCGACGCGTGCCTGTCCGCAGGTCCGAAGCGGCTCGAAATGGCCGTTGGCGGGGCGGTCAGCAGGACCGCGGCGATCCGACCCAGGGCCAAATGCGCACCCATTTTTCCTATCCTTGCGACTTGAGCGAATGGGGGCAGTCGGCAGCTTGGGAACGTCCCGCAACCAATGGACTGAATCGACCATCCCGATCGTGCCGATGAGATTCTTGCAGGGCGGGTCGTACACAACGCAGCGGGGAATCTGAATGACGGTGCGTACAAAGATCTTGCTGAGTGTCGTGACGACGGTCCTGGGAATCATCGCCGCGCTGTTCATCGGGCTTGCGTATGCATACCTGGAGAACATTCGTTCCCAGGCGGCACTCCGCGGCGACCCTTTAGCCATGGACATCCTCGAGAGACGCCTCGCGCAGGTTGCCGGGCCGGTCCTGCTCCTGGGGGACTCTCGTGTCGCATACTGGAACCCGGGTCCGGTCATCGATGGGGTACGGGTTTCCACGGTCGGTGCGGGCGGGCTCACGGCTGTTCAACTCGCCTACGCAATCCCGAACTTCGACACGAGCTTCGAAGGCGATACCGTCATCGTACAGATCGGCATCAACGACCTGAAGACGCTCGGGTACACGGCTGTGTCCCGCGAGGAACTCGTTGAACGAACGGTCGGCGCTCTGCAGGAGATCACCGAGCAACTTACCCATGCGGGAGCGCGGGTCGTGCTCACCACCATGATTCCGCCCGGCCCGGTCAGGATCGCTCGCATGCCAATCTGGACCGACCAGATCAACTCCGCAGTCGTGGAGGTCAACAACCACATCAGGGACGGATCGGTCGCCGACGGCGTTCTGGTCATCGACTTTACCGGAATACTCGGCTCGCCCGATGAGATCGACGCTCGGTACGCCACCGATACGCTTCATCTCAACTCCGAGGCGTACCAACGACTCTCCGAGGCGCTTGAAAGCGGCCTCGGGCGACCGGCGCTCGACGATCCCTGATGCTGTTCAACTCGATCGAATTCCCGATCTTTCTCGTCGTCGTACTCTGCATCTACTGGGCACTGCGGTCGTCGTTTCGTGCACAGAATCTCATGCTGCTCGGCGCCAGCTACGTCTTTTATGGCTGGTGGGACGTCCGGTTCCTCTTTCTCATCGTCATCTCGACTGCGATCGACTATCTCTCGGGGTTGCTGATCGACAAGGGAGATGTACCTCTCCGAAAGCGGGTGGCAGCGTCCTGCTACGTCATGCTTTCGGCGGTTGCATTCCTCCTGCCGAACTGGTCCGCCGTCAACTTCCACCTGTTCTGGCTGCCTGATGCGGACCCCTCGAGTTCACTCGTATCCGAAAACGGCCCTTGGATGCTGCTTGCGATCGCGGCAGCGATCGTGTCCATCAACATCGGTATTCCATTCCTGGAAGCCGCGAGCAGGGAGGCCCGTCGCCGGATTGCGCTGATCGCCAGCGTCGGTGGGAACCTGACGATCCTCGGCTTCTTCAAGTACTTCGACTTCTTCGCAGAGAGCCTCTCCAGCGTCGTCGGGCAAGTCACCGGAAGCCCGCCCGGGGAAATCACGCTCGGGCTGATCCTGCCCGTGGGCATCTCGTTCTACACGTTCCAGACGATGAGCTACACGATCGATCTGTACCGGGGGAAGACCGAGTCCACGGATCGACTCATCGATTTCGCCGCGTACGTCGCCTTCTTCCCACAGCTCGTCGCCGGACCGATCGAGCGTGCCAGAAAGCTTCTCCCGCAGTTCCAGAGCAAACGACCCCGGCTCGACATGGACAGGTTGAGGTCCTCGGTCTGGCTCATCGCCTGGGGACTCTTCAAGAAGATGGTGGTCGCAGACAACATGGCGGTCGTCGTGAACGCGACGTTCGGACCGTTTGACGACCCGGGCGGAACGTATGCCGTTCCACAAGATGGCCTCACGCTGATGGTTGGCGTCTACGCCTTCGCACTCCAGATCTACGGCGACTTCAGTGGCTACACCGATATCGCCCGCGGGGTTGCCCGGCTCCTCGGCTTCGACCTGATGTTGAACTTCAACTTGCCGTATTTCGCGACGAGTCCATCGGACTTCTGGCGCAGGTGGCACATTAGCCTTTCGAGCTGGCTTCGTGACTTTCTCTATATCCCACTCGGGGGGAACCGAGGCGGCGGTTGGGGCACCTATCGAAACCTCACGATCGTGATGCTGCTGGGGGGGCTCTGGCATGGTGCCGGCTGGAACTACCTCCTCTGGGGCGCATACCATGGCGCCTTGCTCTGTATCTATCGCCTCGCGGGTTTCAGGTCGGAGCGCGAAGACCTGTCACTGCCGTCCAAGCTGTTGTTCGGGTTTATCATGTTCAACCTGACCTGCATCGGCTGGTTACTCTTCCGTGCTCAGAATGTCGAGACGATCAGGATCTTCTTCACGGGAATCTTCACGTCGCCTTATGCATCCGCGCAGACGTGGCTCGACCTCCAGCACGTCCTGTTCTACGGCTGGTTCCTGATCCTGTTCCAGATCGCACAGGCGATCATGGGCGAGCTCGACCTGATGAAGCGGCTCCCCTGGTTCGTTCGTCTCAACGTATGGATCTACATTCTCATGTCGTTGCTCGTCTTTTCGGATACGAGCAGCCAGGAGTTTATCTACTTCGCCTTCTAGGAGAGTCCGTTCGGGCGGAAACGCGCAACCATGCCCCATTGGATCAAGCGAGTATCTGTAGTTCTCTTTGCAATCGCCTGGACATGCGTTGCGGCGGAGTTCTACCTGCGGATCTTCCGCCCCGTTCCGATGCTCCCCAGGTATATCCAGGCGAGTTCGTTTGGCATCCGCGAGAACATTCCCGACATAAGCTACACGCACCTGACACCCGAGTACGTCGTCGAGCTGCGAATCAACTCCCAGGGCATCCGGGACGACCGAAAATTCGAACTCGAAGGCAGCCCCGGGACCGCCCGCATCGTGATGCTCGGCGACTCGTTTGCCATCGGTTACGGGGTCAACTACGAGGATTCTGTTCCGGCCTTACTCGAAGCGATGCTCGCGGATGGTCTGAAGCGACCGGTCGAGGTCATCAACCTGGGAGTCTCGGGGTTTGGAACGGCCGAGGAATTGGTCATGCTCGATGCACGCGGATGGCAGTACACGCCGGATCTCGTACTCGTCTACTGGCACGCCAGCGATCTGTCTGACAACATCCGGAGCAACCTGTTCAAACTCGAAAATGGGAAAGTCGTTCAACTCAACGACGAGTACCTGCCGGCTGTCCGTATACGCGAGTTCCTGTTCTCCTTCGCTGCCTACCGGTGGATCGCCGGGAACTCGCACCTCTACAGTTGGATTCGAGATTTCGCTGGCAGGAAAGTTCAAGCGCTGCTCAGGGCGTTTCGCCAGAGTTCGCGCTCGGCGCAGCCCCGAGTCAAAAAAAGCGGTGGAGTGGCCCCACACGTGCGCCTATCACTCGCGCTCCTCGACGCAATTCAGCAGAAGGCGCATGCTCGTGGGGCGAAGATGCTCATTCTGGAGATTCCGTTTCGTCGCGATCGGGTCACTTTCAACTCGACCTTCCCATTCGACGCGGCGCGATCGATGGGCTTGGATTTCGATGTCGTCAGTCCGATCGAGCAGTTTCAACAATACCGGGGCGAGAAGATCTACTGGGAGAAGGGCCACGGCCACTGGACTCCTCTCGGAACGTCCTGCGTCGCCAGGGCGCTCGCTGAGCGGATCCTGCCTGGGAACCTGGTGGTCCCACGAACCTCCGAGCACGACGAGCAACCCGCTCCCGACACGTCCTGAGACGCCGACCTGCCGGGGCGTGACCAGATCGACTGTCGCTTCAGTGGCTGCGCTGCTCGTGATGAGCGTGGCAGTGACCGCCAACGCACGCAGTCGACCACGCTCTCGTCCGAACGTGAGAAATGAGCGGGCTTATGGCTCGGGATCCGAGTTCCGAGCAGGGGCGTTTTGCTAGATTGAAGCTGGGTTAGGCTCGGGTCGATCTGCGCCGTTTCCGCCCGATTCGGGGATTCCTATCGGCCCGTGCGATCGACTACGATTGCGCGCGATGGAAGGAGACTCTCATGCAGGTTCCTGGACCCTCTGACCACGGCGGTCCTGATTCCGATCAATCCGCGGGGGGCAAGGGCGCCCGTCCCCTCACCATCATCCAAAACTACCTGCGCGAGCACTCCCTTCGCGGGATCCTTGGTGTAGTTGCCGAACAGTATCTCGGTACGCTGCTACGGTCGCTTCCGGGCGCCGAGGGAATCGCTCTGCGCTCACTTCTCTACAGGGGCCTGTTCAAGCGCCTGGATGGATTCGCCTTTATCTATCAGGGGGCCTACATCGACCATTGCTCCGGCATCAGCGCCGGTCGCGCGCTCTCGATCAACTCGATGGCTTATGTCAGTGGCCGCGGAGGCCTGACGATCGGCGACGGGGTACTGATTGGGCCGCATGCAGTCGTCGTCTCGGACAACCACAACTACAAATCGCGCCAAACTCCCATCAGCGAGCAAGGGCACCAGCTTGCACCGACGTTCATTGGAGACGATTGCATGATCTGCGCCAATTCGATCGTGCTCGCTGGAGTTCGCATCGCGACCGGCACCGTAGTCAGCTCCGGCGCAGTCGTCACCAAGAACACCGAGCCGTATTCGATCGTTGCAGGTGTGCCGGCCACCCACCTCCGATATCGCGGAGATAAGAATTCGGAGAGCCCATCCGCGGCATCGACGGAAGACTCCCGGACCTCGCCGTGACGCTCGCGGATTTCATCTCGATGGACGTCGAAACCGGAGAGTTCGGGGCCCTGCGTGGCCTCGACATCGAGCGTTGTGCCCCCAAGCTCCTGTTCATTGAGATCGCACACAAGAAGGACGTCTTCGCTGACTCAGTCAGCCACGGGCAGGCTAGGGCCTCGAGGGTGTTTGCGAAGGCGGCCTTCTTATGGACGCTTTTCCGGAGAGCACGATGGCGAGCTCGCGCGCAATGTCGGCGCGCCCGGGGTCGAGTCGCAGCGCTTCGCGATAGCGGGCGATCGCTTGCTCTCGCTGTCCGGAAGCCGCGAGCGCCCTCCCGAGACCGCGATGCAGGGCGGGGTCGAGGGGATTCAGTTCCAGCGCGAGCCGATACTGTTGGATCGCCATCTCGAGATCCCCACGTCCGAGCAGCGCAAGTGCGAGCGTACCCTGTACGCGTGCGTCCTTCCGAAAGCTTGCTGCGGCTCGGCCGAGAGGTGCGACTGCAGCGTCGTAGCGTCCGGTCCGGGTGAGGATGCGCCCGAGCAGGAAGTGCAGGTTGGCATCGTCCGGATCCTGTTCCAGCCCTCTCCTGCACTCGGCGACCGCCTCCTCTGTCCGGTCGACGGCGAGCAGCGCCGAGGCGAGATTCCTGCGCGCGGTCAGCGACTTCGGATGGATGCGGAGCGCCGCACGGTGTTCTTCGATCGCCTCATCGAAGCGCTCGCTTTCGCTCAGTGCACGCCCGAGATTCATGTGCAGCATCCAGGCGCCCGGTGCGACGGCGAGCGAGTGGCGAAAGAGCGCTTCCGAGTTCCGCCAGTGGCGCGTCTGCACGAAACTTCCGGCGGCGAGGGCCGCGACGAGGAGCATGGCGGCGCCCCGAAGGAGCGGCCGGAGTCGCGCGGAGCGGCCCGCGACCTCGGCTCCGGCCCACGCGAGCATGATCCCGAGCCCAACCAGTGGCAGGTACATATAGCGATCCGCAAACCCCTGGAGCCCCACCTGAACCAGTCCGATGACGGGAACGAGCAGGCCAAGAAACCAGAGATAGCCCACCAGCAAGTAGCGCCGACGCAGCGCGAGACCCGCGATCACCGCCAACAGTACAGTCGCGGCCCACACGCTGGCGGGCGTCAGCGGCTCTCCTCCGGGCAGGGCCGGATGCGGGTAGAGCGCGCTCAAGTTCGCCGGCCAGATCGCCTTCCCCAGGTAGTGCGCATAACTCACGGCCGCATTCTCAATCCGATCGCCCACGCTCAGGGCGTTGACCGAAGTCACCGCGCCTCCGCGCGCCTGCACCGTCCACGTGACTACGGAGGAGACCAGCGAAAGCGCAAAGAAAGGCAGCTTCTCGCTGAGCAGTCTCCATCTCTCTCGCTC
>SPKZ01003096.1_pt1 | contig 12103 bp, 14 predicted proteins | sample 2456571 | NCBI WGS metagenome assembly SPKZ01 (sample SAMN11192286, study PRJNA482655) | marine metagenome | biome: ENVO:00000447; feature: ENVO:00000244|ENVO:00000211|ENVO:00000569|ENVO:00002023; material: ENVO:00002151; isolation source: ocean water from marine abyssalpelagic zone ...
AAGATTTATTGATGATACGATATTTTGAACTGTAACTATTGCATCTTTTTTAATTTTAATTCCTTCTTTTCGAAGTTTTTGTACTACTGTTTTTACTGCCTTTCGTGCCATGTCTTCTGATTTTGAACCAGTACAAACCATTTTTCCAGTACTGAAAAGTAGTGTAGCTGTTTTAGGGGCTTTAAGACGGAATACTGCTCCTGGAAATTGATCTGGATTGTATTCCACACCTGGAAATTTATCTTGAATCTTGTATAGATCTAATTTTTGGTCTATTGTAGCTGATGCTACTACATTTACAATTTCAATTATAGGTTTAGTTACTGGCATCTGTTATGGGGTGAAACAAACCTCATTTAAAGAAATTTAAAATCATTTTTTTGCTAAATATTGCCTTAAAAACTAATAATCATGGATTTTTGTTTATTTTTTCCATTGTTTCTAATAATGAATTGATCGATTTTAGAATCTCTTGTTGTTTTTCATGATTTTTTTCCTGTTCTAGTTCTTTTGATAGAACTCTCATCTTCTTTTCTAAGATTTCTTTTAATGTTGATTTTGATTCTTGTTGAGGTATATTTTTTGGAATATCTTTTTTTTCAGGTTCTCGTCCACAACTAATACATAATGCATGCCCATCTTTCATCACTCTGACCCCTTTACAATATGGACAAGATTCACTAAGCAATGTTGCACCCTTTAACAACATTTCAGCAGCTTTTTTTGAAAGATCTTTTGACATCACTTTTCATAGATTTTCTATCTAAAAAATACAATTATTTTTAATCAGTAATTGACATCCAAACAAGGCTTAATAATGCGTACACTTGAATTCATTTCGAACGAATGGCAGTAATTTGTAATACTTGTGGACTTCCAGAAGACTTGTGTGCTTGTGGTGAACTTGCCAAAGACAGTACTAAAATTATAATTCGATTAGAAACAAGACGATTTAAGAAAAAAGGTACAATGATTGAAGGCTTGGATCCTAAATTAAATAATTTGGAATCTGTTGCCAAGCAACTCAAAAATAAATATGCTTGTGGCGGTACTGCAAAAGAAGGCTATGTCTTCTTACAAGGTGATCATAGAGATACTATCAAAGAGACTTTGATACATCTAGGATTTGCAGAAGATAGTATAGAATTACACTAGAACAAATTGCAAAATTCAAATAAAATTCTTCAAGCTTTTGGAATTCCATATTCTGCTTTACTATCTGTAATCTTTGGTTTATTTCTTGTTTCATTTCCAATTGGAATCTATGTTGTTTTTGAAAGTGAAATTGGAGGTGATATTAATTTTGAATATCCACTAACCCATTTAGAAATATTTGATGGAACAGAATTGTATCAAGTACCATTTGATGTTAACATTGGTGATGCGTTTGTTATATTGTGGAGTTTTTATGCTGTACTTTTTGTGATTGCAACACTAGGTCCAAAATATGGGTTTTTGAAATCACTTTCGTCGATAATCTCTTTTGGGAAATATGATGATGAACCAAATTACATGATTGGTGTGATAAAATGGTTCTCTATTTTGATTTTTATTTCAATATTGATTAATTTTGTACAAGAGCAATTTGATATTGTAACTACTCCTCCATTTATTGAAAATAATCTAACTCAATTTTTTTATGTTACTCTTGCTCCTTTATTGGAAGAATTTGGGTTTCGTCTGATCTTAATTGGACTTCCTTTATTTGCACTCTATTCAAACAAATCTTCTGCAAAATACTTTATCAAATGTCTATGGAACCCTTCTAATCTAGATTTAAAAAATCCCCGGAAAGCCATCTTCCTAATTATTTTTGTTGGGATTCTCTTTGGTTTTGCACATATTGCTTTTGGTGATTCTTGGAGTGAGGGTAAATTTGCTCAAGCTGCTATTAGTGGTATTATTTTAGGTTGGGCGTATATTCGATATGGTTTTGTTGCAGCACTTTTGATTCATTGGGCTACGAATTATTTTGTATTTTCATATGCAAATTTTATTTCACAACTGAATCTTGTTTCAATTGATGATGCCTTTTCGCATTCATTAATGTCGTCCTTGGAATTATTGTTCTTAGTTTCAGGCGCGCTATCTATTATCATATTGTTTGTAAGTAGATTTTATTCCAAAAAAGTGCCTGATTTAGAGATCTAGTGAAACCTTCAAGCCTTTGTATCTATTTCTAATTGTAACCTCAGTTACCACTGCAGCTTCTACTACCACTCTGATATTATTTTCATAACCTATTGGTTTGATTCTAGAATTTTTCTAATTTTTTCTGCAATCTGTGGTTTTTCGTTTTGCTCTAAAAGAAACTCCAAATCTTCATCATTGTCTACATCCCACATGATTCTTTTTACAAAAACCATTGCAACATTTAGTGTATGTTCTTTGGCAGTATTCATGTGAATTTTGTAACTGTCTTCATCATAGTGTGTCTTCATCAAATCTATTGGCATTCTTACTAGTGCATTTGTACCATCAAACCTTCTTGATGGTACGATGATTGCAAAATTTGGATGGGTCATATAGTTTAACATAAAATCAATATCTTGAGTTTTGATATATGGGATGTCTTGAGGAAATACAATTGAAACATGATAATTGTTTTCTAAAAGATATTTGTCTGCAAGTGCAACTGCATTATTGACACTTTCTTCTTTTTCATCAATTATAATGATGGCATTAAATTTTTTCCCAATTGCAATTGCTTTTTCTTCTTTTGTTACGATGATTATTTTTTCAATTTGTGGTGATATTGATATTACATATAAAATTTCTTCTAACATAACTTTACACAAATCTTCTTTTTGTTTTTGAGATAAATCTAAACGAGTTTTTGCATTAGAAAAAGTCTTTACGGGTATAATTGCAGCTATTTTCAAGTTATACGTGTATTTGTTTTAAAATGAAATTTGCTAATGCATCTTCTGCTAATTTATTTTTCATGGTGATTTTTGTTTCAAAAACTTTCATATCCAATCCCTGAATTTTCTTTGCCAATACTTTGTCTTTTGTATCTACGACAATATTGGAACATACATCTGAATACATTTTTGCCAATCCATATGAATTTGATTCTATTCCTGCTGCCTGCATGTATTTTGCAGCCGGACCGCTAATTGCATTATCTCCAATTAATGGACTAACTGCAACCACCTTTTTCTTCATTTTTGATAATTCTTTCTTTACTCCTTTAATTTGCAACATTGGTCCAATTGATGTGAGTGGGTTTCCTGGAGCTAAAATTACCATATCTGCATCATGTATTGCATTGATGGCTTCAGGGTTTGGACGAGCTTTGTCTGCTCCAATATATTGAATTCCTTCAATAGTATCTCTTCCTTTATGTTTAACCCAATATTCTTGTAAATGTAACTCTCCTTTGTTTGTAGTTATTCTAGTTTCAATAGTATTGTCGGTAACTGGGATAATATTTGCAGTCACTGCAAATTTCTCACACATCCATTTTGTAATATCACTAAGATTTTTTCCATTTTTCAACATGTTTGTTCTAATCAAATGTGTTGCAGCATCTCTATCCCCAACTCCAAACCATGTGTCTTCACCAAAAACCTCCATTTGACGTAAAAAGTTGAATGTATCCTTTTTGATTCCCCAACCTCTTTCTTGATCAAGTAAATCTGCTAAACCATAAACAATTGTATCTATATCTGGACACACATAGAGCCCATAAAGCCAATAATTGTCTCCAACATTACAAATTACATTGACTTTGTGTTCTTGAGCAACCAAACCTCGAACTAGCTTGACTGAACCTGTCCCTCCTGCTAATATTGTAATCATAACATTTTCACCTAAAACTATAATGTTCTCATATGATACTCCATATTACTTTTTCAAAAAAACTCGATCTAATTTTTGGATAAGTTTATTACTTTAGTATTGTCGATTTTACACGTGTCTAAAACATTAGTTTTGACAGTTTTACTTGCAGGCCTTGTTCTAATTAGTGCTAGTACTCCTGTATGGGCTGCTCAATTAGACGCAAGAATTAACCCAAATGATGACACTTCACCATTTAAAATCAGTTATCTAAAAACAGTCTTTATTGAATATGCTGATGGTGGAAATCTGTTTGAAGCATTGCGTGGAAATGAATGGACTGTAAGCGGTACTGCTGATTCATCAGATCCAGGCGTCCAAAAACTTATTGATGAACTAAATAAAACAATTCTTTCTGATGGTAGTCAAGCAAGAGTTTCTGATTTGAATGTCACTTATGATTTTCATCTTAAGGCAAGAAACATCAACACTTCTGTAGATTATCGAGTAATTTTAGAAGGTGACTTAACCAATTATATTATTACAAAAGATTCTCAAAAAACTTTGATTGATTTGGGTTGGAGGGGACTTTCAGCTGATTCTGAAATTGTAATTGATGGTGTTGAAATTAATATTCCAATAAATATTTTGAAAGCCCAAGAACCTGATGCTTATACTTTCTTTGCTGGAATTGATGCTGAAGATATTCTTTCTGTACCTCTCATTAATGCTGATTTTATTTTACAACAACCTATGACCAACTGGCATTTTCTATTTGATCCAACTGGTGTCAGTGTAGATGCTGGAACCTTTGGTTTAGATGAAAGTATTTCTGGATTTGTAGTCTCCAGTTGGACAATGGGCGAAAGTAGTCTTAGAGAGGGAAGACAAGTTGAGAGAGTATTTGAAGCAGAGATAATGTCTGATCAGATTTATGTTGTTAGAAGTGTTCAATCAGCTGATGCAGCTTCTTTGTCAACTATTGGTTTTGGCGCATTAGATATTATTGATGGTGTTGAAATTGCAGGTGTATCTCCAACTTCCCCCGAAGGATATGTTACAACTTCCACTGGTAAATTTCCCGTTACGATAATGTATGGTATGGCTGGAATGGCAGCTCTTGGAGGTATTGGATTTTTCATTTACAGTAGTCGTTCACTCAAAAATGTAACACAGGGCCAACAAGGAATTGATCCTAGTAGATTGATAGGTTACCAAACTAGTGCATCTGCAGGTGGTTATCAAACTAATAGAGGTGAGGCCCAATTGCGAGATGACTCTGATTATCAAAAAACTCGAAGTGTTTATGATGACACTCAACAACAAAGTTTACCATCTACACAAGTTGAAACTACGCCACAAACTCCGCCTCCACAAACATCAACCCCTACCATGGTAGATCAAGCATGTGGCTGTGAAGCAGATAGTGGCGATCCTGATTATGCATGTGACTGTGCAATGCAAGGAGCGTGTATATGCAGCGCAGATTGCAAATGTAATACCGACGTTTGTAAAGAAGCTGTCTCACAATTGTAAGTCTATAGTTAATTACAATCTTATTATTTATTTTAAAAAAAAAAATTATGTGTGCTGGGAGTAACCCTCCTTCTGTTTTCACGATATTTCGCTTTGCAGCCTACCTGAACCTAGTACAGGAACTTTGAGTTCTGTTTGGCCTTGCTCCATGTGGGACGGCTTTTTTCATTCCTTTTATGGAAACCTCAGGTTTTGCCATCATTGTGCGCCATATTGGATTTTTTTTTGCTCCGTTGCCAACCATCTCTGATTATCTATCTCCAGATCACATTTCCTGTATGGAGGGAGGAGTTTCCTCTGCCGTAGCAGCGTGTCGTGCTCCAGCTCACATACTTTTGATATTCTTTTATTGCATTTGAGTATTACTTTTCAGGTTTTGTACCTGTAATGAACAAAGTCCCAAATTCTCTTTTCCATTTTTTTCTATTCTTCAAATCTTTAACATGTTTAGTTTTTACTTCAAACCCTGCATTAAAAAATAACTGTCTCCATTCCTTTTTTGAATGAAGATGCATCTGTATTTTCATAATTCCTGCCCATCTTGCAGTTGCTTTGTTATCTGTGTAAAAATCTGTTCCACAAAATAATTGCCCTCCTGGTTTTAACAATTTGTAAATTTTTTGCAGTGCTATCTCTATAGAATCTGCATAATAAAGTGACTCCATTGAAAAAACAAAATCAAACTTTCCCCTATACTTCCAGGATTCTATATCTGTATGGATGAATTCCTCTTTGATCTTATTTGTTTTTTTACTGGCCTGCTCAATCATTTTTTTACTTTTGTCAATTCCTATTGCTTTTTTACAATTATCATTTTTAGAAATTTTTTTGACAACCCAGCCGTTTCCACAACCTACATCTAAAAATGTAAATGGTTTATCAAATGGCATGGATTCTAAAAATTTTGAAACATTTTTTCCATGTTCTATTTCCATTAATTCAGCCCTACCATTTTGTGCCCATTTATCGAATGTTTTTCTAATTTGGTCCATTTTTTATCATATCCAACATTTCATCTTACTAATCTTTGATATGAATAACTTCTACGTGCTGCTTATATTCATTTTTCATTAATTTAATTTGAATAAACTTGCCTGATGAATCATGTCGAAATTGTGGAGGAACGTTAATTGAAAATTCAAAATGCTTCAAATGTATGAAATCCACTACCATGATTTGTAAAATGTGTGCGCTTTCTACAATTCAGCAGTTTCATTCAGTTTGTATGTATCATACAACTTACCATGCCAATACTGTGTCAAAAGTCAAGTCAAGTAACTACCCCGTAGTTGTGATGGCTTGATTTTTAATGTAAAATAATTATTTTTTTCCTTTTACTAAATTGAATAGTTGTCTTACCGCAAGTTTTGGATGATGTGCTGCCAATTTGATCATATTAGATAGACCAAAATCAGCTTTTATGAAATCAATAAATTCTTCAGACGTTAATTCTTTGATTATATCCAACTCTTTATCCCATTCCTCATCTGATAGACTAATCCATCTATCTTGAACTTTACCTGCAGATTTAATTTTTGATTCTATTTCTTTTTTCCAATTTGCCTCATATGGATAAAGCGCACTTTCATCTGTTTTACCAGATTTTACAGCATCTGATACTACCTTTCCTGCTACTCTACCAAATCTAATTGCATATCTTATTCCTTCTAATACAAGTGGATTTGCTTGCCCTGCTGAATCTCCAACTAGTATCAAATTATTAAAAACTGTTTTTCTTGATAGCCCATCATTTGGGATTAACCCATAATGGAATTCAATTGGTGTTATCTTTCCTAGTTTTTTTATTGGTCCTAATTTTGCATCCATAATTTCTTTGAGTCTTTGTGTAGGGTCTACATTTGATTCTGGTTTTCCTACACCTACTCCAATTCGTGCCATATTATTTCCTAAAGGAAAAATCCATGCATATCCTGCAGGTGAGTATTGCTGCCCCACCATTAACCACCATGTTTCAGAGTCTATGTTTTCTACTTTAACTTCGTATTCGGCACCTGCTCCAAATCTTTCCCATTGTGTAACAAACCCCATAGCTTTACAAACTGTTGAAGAAAACCCACTTGCATCAATTACTACTTTGGAATGAAATGTTATTTTTCCATTTGGCCCAACACCACTTACTCCGACAATATCGTCTTCATCATTTTTAATTACATCATTAATGTTAATTTTAACAAAAATATCGGCACCTGCTTTTTTTGCTTCATTTGCAAGCCATCTGTATGTTTTTCTAACATCTAAAACTGCGGCTTTTGGAATTGCACCCTTTATACTGATCTCATTATTTGGAGAGCAAAATGAAAAATTTTTGATTGGATTGAAACAATCCACTGGAATCCCAAATTCTTTGATACTTTGAATCCAGGTCACACCACTGGTTCTTACTGTTTCTGCAATTGAATTTTCTTTTTCAAGTAATGCTACTTTAATTCCATTTTTTGCAGCAGTAAATGCTGCAGATGAACCAGCTGGACCTCCACCTACAACGACTAAATCATAATGATATTCCTCTGACAATTAACTTGAATCAATATTAGCTAGGATATAATTTTGAGGTATGTGAAAAATTATTTTTTTAAAATAGCACTACCAGCTGTGTCATTTTCTCTTTCTGAATCAAAAGTCTCCATGTGTGCAAGATCTCTATGCATGTAACTATGAGTTTCACCAACAGTTTTTCTACAGAATTTTGAATGAATTGTTTCCTCTATCTTTAATGTAGTTTCATTTTCATGAAATAGGCGTTTTCCACAGTCAGGACATATGATTTCAGGCATGAGATCAGTTCGTATCAAATCTATTTAGATGTTTCAGGTTATTTTTTGTAGATTAAATCTAATGTATTCATGAACCTAAACTTTAGATGTTTATGAATTTCTAATTTATTGTGGATGAATCTCAAATAACTTCTTTTGTTATGTGGTCTATAGTTACTGGAATTATTATGTTAGTTACTGGATTAAGTTATCGTTTATACCTGAAGAAAAAAAGGAATACAATTCCTTTATCTTGAGAAAATAAAACTAACAAAACATATGTAATTTCTTACAAAAATATTATCCTTCTGAAGCTGTTTTACCACCATCTACATTTAGAATGGTTCCTGTAACCCAATTTGCTTCATCTGACGCTAAATACAATGCAGCATTTGCAACATCTATTGGTTCACCTATTCGTGCAAGTGGTAATCTTTCTTCTAGAATCTTTCTTGCTTGAGGATCATCAAGGTATGGTTTAATCATTCCTGAATTAATAATTCCTGGATTTACACAATTACATCTGATGTTTTGTCGTGCATATTCTACAGCAATTGATTTTGTGAACATCGAAATTGCAGCCTTTGTAGAAGAATATACGGCCAAGTGAACTCTTGGTATTGCTCTTTCACTTGAAATTGAACCAATATTTACAATTGCACCACTTTTTACATCTGACATTTTTGTAAGAACTGCTTTTGTCATATGAAATACTCCAAACAAGTTAATGTCAATTAATTTTTTAATTTCTGAATCTTTCATTTCATGAAAATGTACTGGATCATTAATTGCTCCTGCATTATTGATTAGAATATCTATTTTACCATATGTATCCATAATTTGATTTACGGCCTGTAATACTTGTGATTCATCAGTTAAATCACATGAAATTGATGCAGTCATTTCTTCATTACCTATTTCTTTTCTAGCAGTTTCTAATTTTTTGAGATCTCTTGCAACTAGGATAACTTTTGCCCCTTCATCTATGAATCTCTTCACAATTTCTCTGCCTATGTCACTTGATGCACCTGTAACAATGGTCACTTTATCACTTAATCTCATAATCTTCTCTAATTATCATAACTTATAGAATTTTTGTTTTGTGATATTCATAAATTTTAATCAGATTCATTAATTTTTTTGATGTATTCTATGATTCCTGTGTAATCTATTTCTCCAAATCCCTCCTTGATGGCGTTTTCATACACTTCTTCAGCTTTTTTTATCATTGGTAGTTCAATCCCTAAAGATTTTGCAGTATTTGTTATGGTGCTGATATCTTTTTTTAAGTTGGCAAGTGTGAATGTTGCATCATATTTACCCTCTATCATCTTGTAAGCCTTTTTTTCACTCATTCCAGTTTTGAAATATGTGGAGTTTAAAATTTCAAGAAAAATCTTTGGGTCCACGTTGGCATTTTTTACAAGAGTGATACCTTCAGATAATGCAAGTGCGAGCATGGTTATTTGTAGATTCATGGCAAGTTTTACTGTGTGAGCAATTCCTTTTTCACCTAGAAAAAATACTTTGTTTGCAATACTATCAAAGACATTTTTACAATACTCAAAACTTTTTTTATTTCCTGATACCATCATGACTAATTCTCCAGTTATGGCAACATTTGGTCCTCCCATTACTGGTATGTCTAGTTTATTGACATTATATTTTTGAAACTCTTCCCAAATATTTTTGGATTCTGATGGACCAATTGTACTCATGTCTGCAACAATTAATTTTTCATATTTTCCATCTATGATTCCTTTTTCTCCAAAAGAAACTTCTCTTACTGCATTTGCATCTTTTACTATTATGATTACTATATCTGAATTTTCTGCAACTTCTTTTGGTGATGTTACAATTTTGGCCCCCTTTCTCTTTACCTCTTCAGCTTTTTCTCTTGTTCTATTGTATACTGTTACTTTAAAATCTAAATCTAGTAAATGTAATGCCACTGCATTTCCAAGCATCCCAAGTCCAATAATTCCTACCTTGATCATGTTTTCTTATTTCCTTTTATTCTAACTTTAATGACGTTCTTCATTTTGAATTTCCCATTGACTGTTTCCAAATCTTGATGTCACAAGTTCCAACTGCCCTATTGTTTTATCTCCTTTTTTGACTTTTACATAATCTATCTTTTTCATTTTATAGATTTTGTCTTTTGGTTTGTAACCTCCTTCAATCACTTTAACCTTGAATCTTTTACTTGCTTTAATGATTAATTTCCTTGCAATTTGGATGTCTCCAATCCATGAAAACATTTCAAAATCTCCAAAATTCACTGTAGAAATTTTATAATCATATAATCTTGCTTCAAATTTCATTTTTTGAGATTTTGACTGTTTATTGATCCATACAATAACTTCTTCCCCATGATTAACTTCAACCCCAAATGTTTCTGAACTTCCCATCTATCAAAATTTACAATTTTGAAGCATAATAATCATTTTCACACAATTGTTAAACTAAAATATTGATTTGAACTTGAAATTTTATGCTTACTGTTGACTTCACTGATGTTTTATCGATAAAAAATGAATTAGTTGTTTATGTGTCTGATGCGGTGGCAGCTATTCCTACTCTAAAACAGCACCAATTTACTTTATCCACATTAGATGATGAGATAATTGATATTGCAATAGTTATCACTGCAATCAAAAAATTTTTGGATTCTATTGGTGAGGGAAATAATTTTGCTGTAATATCAAATAATGACTCAATTAATATCAAATCCATTTCTGGTACCGTTATTGAACGAACTACTACTACTACTCAACAAGAAATGTTTTCATGCACACATTGTGGATTTGTAACTAGGTATGAAGTTGAACTAAATGTTCATATGAGAATACACTATCTTTAATTTTTTTTAAATATTCTAAAGTTTGAATTTGTTTTAATTTCTGAAATATCTGTTGTTAATGAAAAATTATGGTGAGAAATTGTTTTTTTGATATTCTAAAATATAATTTCGTGCTACTTGATATGTTTTGAAATTTTTTCCAATTTTATCTATTTTTACCTTTTTTCCAAAAACATCATAAATAATTATTCTATACTAATTTAGTTTTATATGATATTTAATATCACAATATTCCTAAAATGATTACAAAAAATACTACTATTATTTTGTTTAAAATTTTTTCACATTTTGATTTTTAACAGGATCTTTATAAGCAATAATTCATGATCATAACTATGGAAAAATATTCAAAAAATAATGTCACTAAAGTTTATTGTACTAGATGTGATTTAGTTTTTGAATCTAGAGCAAAATTTGAAAAGCATCTTGAAAAACATTATCAAATATCCCTTGTGAGGTATGTCCTATCGATACTGTCTTATCCAAATTTGCAAGTTTGTTTAAAAGAAAATCTTCACGTAATTTGGAATAAGTTTTTTTAACCTATCCTAACTATTTTGAATCATGAACAAAAATGGTGTAATAATAGGCGTAATTGCTGTTGCAATTATTGCTGGAATTGCTGTATTTTCTTCACCTTCATCTGAAACTGTAAATCTTGACATGGGTAGAACTCATGGAACTATCTCAACTGCTATGGGATCCCCAATTTTGGGTAATCCTTCAGCACCAATTACTATTGTTGAATTTGGTGATTATCAATGTCATCAATGCTATAATTGGTTTCATAACACAAAGCCTGCAATAACTAAAGAATACATTGAAACTGGAAAAGCAAACCTTGTTTTTGTTGATTTGGCATTTTTAGGACTTGATTCCCCAATAGCTGCTCAAGCATCATACTGTGCTGAAGATCAAGAGATGTATTGGGAATACCATGACATACTTTACAATTATCAAGGATCAAAAATTGATGATGGTTGGGCAAATACTGAACGATTAAAAGCATTTGCTGAAAATCTTGGACTTGATATGGACCTCTTTGAAAGCTGCTTGGATTCTGGAAAATATTCTAAACGTGTCCAATTTAATACTCAACAAGCAAAAGAATATGGAGTGCGAGGAACTCCTGGATTCTTTATTGTGG
>SPKZ01019121.1_pt1 | contig 12103 bp, 8 predicted proteins | sample 2456571 | NCBI WGS metagenome assembly SPKZ01 (sample SAMN11192286, study PRJNA482655) | marine metagenome | biome: ENVO:00000447; feature: ENVO:00000244|ENVO:00000211|ENVO:00000569|ENVO:00002023; material: ENVO:00002151; isolation source: ocean water from marine abyssalpelagic zone ...
AATAACTATAAAATGCCAATATATTATATGATTAGCCGCGTGGTTGATGCACGGGCACAAAGGAGATAAATATGTCAAAAGGGCAAAGCCTACAAGACCCTTACCTGAACATTCTGCGTAAAGAGCGTGTGCCGGTATCTATCTATCTGGTTAACGGTATTAAGCTGCAGGGTCAGGTTGAATCATTTGACCAGTTTGTTGTGTTATTGAAAAACACCGTAAGCCAAATGGTTTACAAACATGCGATCAGCACGGTTGTACCATCACGTCCGATTCGTATGCCCGCGCCAGAGCAAACAGAGCAAACAGCTGAAGAAGAAGAGTAAAATTTTTTCCCAGGGTCTGTCACTCAGGCCCTTATTCTCTTCTGTGTTCATTACAAGTGGCTTAATCAATGTTAAGCTAAGCTTATCCCCTATTTTAAATTATTCTCTATTGAGTTTTCCTATTGTTTTTTGAACGTGTCGAAGGCGGCGAAAAAGCCTTATTAGTGCATATCGACTTCTATGCTCAGCATGAGCGAGAAGATGCCGATGAATTTGTTGAGCTGGCTATCTCTGCCGGTCTCACTATCACCTCTATGATTAAGGCGACGGGGAACAGCCCCAATGCCCGGTCTTTGATCGGCTCGGGAAAATTGGCCGAAATCGGCGCGATGGTAGAAGCCGAGGGTGCCGATGTGGTGTTATTTAACCATGTGTTAACACCTAGCCAAGAGCGTAATATCGAGGCAGAGCTGGAATGTAGAGTGCAGGATAGAACCGGCCTGATTCTGGATATATTTTCCAAGCGGGCCAGAACCAGTGAAGGCCAGTTACAAGTAGAACTGGCGCAGCTGGAATTTGTCTCCACGAGACTGATTCGTGGTTGGACCCATCTGGAGCGCCAAAAAGGCGGCATAGGCATGCGCGGCCCGGGTGAGACGCAGCTGGAAACCGATAGACGTTTAATAAGCAAACGTATTCATACGATTCAGAAGCGCCTGGATAAAGTAAAAAAACAGCGTATTCAAGGTCGCAGAAGCCGTAAACGTTCAGAACTGCCTACCGTGGCCATTGTTGGTTACACCAATGCCGGTAAATCGACATTATTTAATCAAATCACTAATTCTGATGTGTATGTGGCGGATCAACTATTTGCGACGTTGGATCCTACGCTAAGGCGCATCGATATTCCCCATTTAGGTCCGGTTGTGTTGGCCGATACGGTAGGTTTTATCCGCCATTTACCGCATCGCCTGGTTCAGGCGTTTAAGGCCACTTTGGAAGAAACCGTCGAGGCCGATTTATTAATCCATGTGGTGGATGCCGCCGCCGATGAGCGTGATGATAATATCGAACAGGTGAGGCAGGTGCTGGAAGAAATAGGTGCCGGCAATCACAAGCAAATCCTGGTCTATAACAAGATTGACCTGTTGGCCCATGTTGATGCAAAAATTGACTACGATGAAGAGAACGGTAAACCCGAGCGGGTTTGGATGTCGGCTAGAAACTCCGACGGTCTGGATGAATTGTATCAGGCTATAGGTGAGGCCTTGGGTGTGGAGCAATGGATAGGTAAAATCATATTACCGCCATCCTATGGTCAGCTACGGGCGATATTATTTGAACAATCGGCCATTGTGGATGAATGTTGGGATGAAAAAGGCAATCAGGTTTTGTCGCTGAGTATGTCCAAAAATGGGATCAGGAAGCTGGAAAAAGAGTTGTCCATAGACTGGCATGAGCTGGTTTTAGAGGGTGATCCTATGATAGAGATAAAAGAACCCTGGATGCGGGACGATTAAAGCCGCTTTAGCTAACAAAAAATATCAGGTTTTAGTCAGATTTCTGCTAAAATCTTGAAAAATAAAGATGCAATTATAAGGAGAAGCCAATGGCCTGGAATGAGCCTGGCAATAACGGTAAAGACCCATGGGGTGGCGGTGGCGATCAAGGCCCGCCAGATCTGGATGAGGCTTTTCGTAAATTCAAAGAAAAATTTTCCGGCAAAAAAAGCGGCTCCGGCGGCTCCAACGGCAAAGGTGGTCCTGATTTACCGGAAATGAATATGGCCTTCTTTGGCTTAGGTGTGTTGGCGCTGTTTGTCATCTGGATAGGTTTAGGTGTCTATCAGGTGGATCAACAGGAAAATGCCGTGGTCCTGCGTTTCGGTAAATTTCAGGAAACTGTCGGTGCCGGCTTGCATTGGAATCCACCGCTGATCGATAAAGTGCATAAGGTCAATATCACCAAGGTACGTTCTTCATCACACCGTGGTTTGATGTTAACCGAAGATGACAACATCGTTGAGATTGCGTTATCGGTGCAGTGGACTGTAGCTGATCCCAAGGCGTTTTTATTACGGGTACGTTCTCCTGAAGCCAGCCTGGATCATGCAACCGAATCTGCCATGCGCCATGCGGTAGGTTCTACTGAGTTACATCAGGTATTGACCGAAGGCCGTGTGGCCATTGCGATTGAAGTACAGGAACGCACCCAGCGTTATCTGGATGCCTATGAAACCGGCATCATAATCACCACGGTGAATATCGAAGATGCGCAGCCACCTCAGCAGGTGCAATCGGCTTATGATGATGTTATTCGCGCCAAAGAAGATGAGCAGCGTGAAAAAAATATAGCCGAAACCTATAGAAATGGTGTGATTCCAGAGGCGCGTGGTCATGCTCAACGTCAAATGGAAGAAGCTCTCGCTTATAAAGAGCAGGTGATCGCCAGAGCAGATGGTGATGCGCAGCGCTTTAACAAGCTGGTTACCGAATATAAAAAAGCCCCCAAGGTTACTCGCCAGCGTTTATATCTGGACACCATGGAAATGGTGATGAGCAATACCACTAAAGTGATGATCGATGTGGATGGTGGCAATATGATGTATCTGCCTTTGGATAAGTTGATGGCGACACAAAATGCCTCAACTAACCCGGCGGTATCAGCACATGGTTCAAACTACTCTAGCGGCAGTTCATCGTCTAGCGCACGCACATCTGGTCGTAGCAGCACAAGAGGGACTCGATAATGCAAGGTAAAACAGGTTTTATTCTAGCCATTGTAATTGTTGCCCTGCTGGCATTTAGCAGTTCAGTTTATGTGGTTAACGAGACTGAAAGAGCGGTGAAGCTGAAGTTTGGTGAGGTGGTGGATGCCGATGTGAGCCCAGGTTTACATTTTAAAGTGCCTTTTATGCACAAAATTCGTAAATTTGATGCACGTATCTTAACCTTAGATGCTCGCCCTGAACGTTTCTTAACGCTGGAAAAGAAATCGTTAATTATCGATTCCTATGCCAAATGGCGCATTGTTGATGTGCAAAAATACTACACCGCAACCAACGGTGAAGAAATGCGTACCCAGGCACTGCTGGCTCAACGTATCAACGATGGCCTGCGTAATGAAGTCGGTGAACGTGATATGCACGAAGTGGTCTCTGGCCGCCGTGATGAACTGATGGAAAACCTGGCGGATAAGCTGAACGAAGTGGCTTTAGAAGAGTTAGGTATTGAGATTGTTGATATCCGCGTTAAGCAGGTTGATCTGCCACAGGATGTACGCCAATCGGTGTTTGATAGAATGAATACCGAACGTGAGCGTGAAGCCCGCGAACATAGATCACGTGGTCAGGAATTAGCCGAAGGTATTCGTGCTGCGGCTGATAGAGAGAAGGTTATTATCGAATCTGGCGCATATAGAGAAGCCGAAGCGATACGTGGTGAAGGTGATGCCGTTGCTGCCGCAACGTATGCCAAAGCCTATCAACGTGATGCTGAATTCTATGCGTTCTGGCGCAGCCTAAAAGCCTATGAAAAAAGCTTTGCGAATAAGTCTGATATCTTGTTATTAAAGCCGGATAGTGACTTCTTCAAATATATGAATAGCCAAGGCAAATAATTCTTCTGCCCTGTTATTCCCAATGCCGCACTTGTTGCGGCATTTTTGTTTTTGAAATAGGATATATTGAAAAAAATATCTCCATAAGTTATCGGTTGGAATAAAATGCCAAATACCTTTATAAAAATTCTTTGTACCTTCTTGTTAGGAATAATAAGCCTGTCGTTTATCGGCTGCAGTAGTGATACCACCTCGGTGGATAATCTCTACATTGTTGATATCAAAGTTGTAGCTGATCACAGCTTCATCCCTGCAGGGTTTGAGCAGCAGTATACGGCTACTGCGGTATTCAGTGATGATACAAGTTCAGATATAAGCAGTAATGTCAGCTGGTCTTCTTCAGATACGGCTATTGCAAAAATTGATGCCATGGGCTTGGTCACAGGCATTGCGTCGGGCAGTGTCACCATTACCGCTTCAACAACATTTAATAGCAAAAGTGCACAGGGGACATCAGAACTTGAGGTGCAGCTGATAACACTTGAGTCCATCGAACTAACAACCTCTTCGGGTGATTATCAGCTGGATCTTAAGGTTGATGAAATAGAGCAACTTACAGCAACGGGTGTATTCAGTAATAATGAAAAACGTGAGATTACCTCGGAGGTCACGTGGGAAACACTGACAGATAATGCGAGTGTGAATAATAGCGGCTTGGTAACAGGTCTAGCGGAAGGGTTAGCTCAAATAAGAGCAAAATACACGAGTACAGATGCAGAAGAAGTGAATCGGACGATAAGTGGCATGGTTGGTAAAGCTATTCCACTGAGTATTGATATTTCTGGAAAGCAGGCTTTACGCCTAGGCGCTACAACAACGCTGGCAGCTTTAGCTTCATATCCTAATGATGCCTATTTGGATATATCCAAAAGCGTGACGTGGGCCACTTCCGATGAATCTCTTGCTACCGTCAATGAGCAAGGTGATGTAGTTGCTTTGGGGCTGGGTGAGGTCACCATTAGTGCAACTTTTGAAGGCGTTGAAGGCATTTATCTGTTATCGGTAAGTAGCAAAGTGGTTGATCACCTGGAAATACAAGAGGGTTTTAATGCATCGGGTAACGGCAAGGTGATTACGGATTCTAAAATAAAATTGAGGCAGGTACTATTTGTATTATATTCACCACTTTCAAAGAATGCCTACTACCCAACAGTGTGGGCTGTATTTGAAGATGGCAGTAAAGAATATATTAACGATGATGCTTATTGGGCGTCTGATAACCTAGAGAACGTTTTTGTGGACCCTAGTCGGGGTTCATATGTATTTGGTAAGTCACTATCACTTTTATCGACCAAGGTAACGGCCTATTACGGTGGAGAATCGACTTCTTTCAAGCCGTACGTTGTTCTTCCTATTCCTCGGACCTTGGCAAAAATTACCGTTGAAATTAATGGCGTCGATCAATCAGGCAAGGTTGTGGATATTAATGCGGGTGATAAAACGTGGTTAACAGCTTATGCCGAATATGAAAATGGCGATATTGAAGATATTAATACCAAGGTTGTATATTCGTCGTCTGATTCATCAAAGGCTTATGTTTTGGGCTTGGCTGACACTTATTTACGTGCACGAGCGGCAGGAGAGAGCGCGATAACCGCCAGTTTTGGCGGTGAAGAAGCCGTAATAACTGTTAACGTTAAGTGATCTCGAATTGTTGAATATAAGAAAATATTTAAGGCTAAATATGCATAAAATTATAGCAATCATTGCCATCAGCAGCAGTTTTTTTACTATGCCAGTTTTCTCACAAGATGTGGAAGAATTGCAGGCACTATCCGGTAAAAAAATCGCCATAGGGCTAAACCTGTTTACCAGTACTAACAGTGTGGATATTGGCAGCAGCGTAGATAATGATAGTAATGGTCTGGCACTAAATGTGGCTTATTTATTGGCCGAAAACTGGCGGGTACAGGGTTATTATCAGTACGAGTCCTATGAAAATAGCATTTATGCGGGTGGAGATAATGACCGTTTAAATGAGTTGGGTGTCAATCTGATTAGAGTATTTGATATCGGTGCTAAGTTTTCACCCTTTGCCCAGGCTGGGCTAGGTTATGGCTGGATGGACCTAGAGGCAAACACCGAAAGTTCTGCTAATGCAACAAGCCTGAAATTAGGCATCGGTGTTATATATCAATTTATACCGTCTTTTGAAGCCGTGGCCGGGCTGGATCTTCAATATAGAGATTGGACAGATGTTCAAATAGGCTTTGATGACCTAGAAGCTGACGAAACTTCAAGCAAGCTGTATCTTGGCGCTAACTTTATTTTTTAAACGTTTTATATGACATTACGATTAATTGCCTGCATTGCGTTTGTTTTAAGCCCCTTGGTTGATGCAGAAGATAGACAAAAATCGGCCAGTAGTTGGTATACATTAACCGCTGAAAACGATGCCTTTGGGGTGATAGAACATAGCGATAACGGTTATAGCAACGGCATCGCTTTCTCCTGGGGTTATGGCAAGTTTGATAGCTTTTCTGATATTGAGATGCCGAATTGGATTCGATTTATTTCACAGTGGACCCACCTTAATAAAGGCAGCGCTAACCGCTATGCGGTTTCCTATGGCATAGGCCAGGGCATGTACACGCCTGCCGATTTAGAGAGCAAAGCCTTGATTGAAGATGATAGGCCCTACGCGGGTACCTTGTTGTGGAAGACTGCCATAAATAGCATTGATCAACAGCATGCTAATAATCTGGGTTTAACCTTGGGGGTTGCCGGGCCTGCCTCTTTAGCCGAACAGACCCAAATTAAAGTGCATGAATTTATCGGTGTGACCATTCCGCAGGGCTGGGACAATCAAATAGAAAATGAGCCGGTTTTTCGTGTGGAGGCCGAACATGTGCGGCGTTTATTTGATGTCAATGTATCGGGCGCGGTAGATATAGACACCGTCTTGATCGGTGAAGCTGGCCTTGGTAATTTACGCAGTGATATGGGGGCAGGTTTAGGATTACGCCTGGGTAATTATTTGGCTCAAAATTTTGCTTTTTATCATCCATTGGCAGGCCGAGCCGTGAATACGTTTGCCGCTGCCCAGCGAGAAGACTTTAACTGGCAAATAAGTGCCTCGATTCATGCTAGCGTTGTTTTTAATGATATCACCATAGATGGCAATACTTTTAAGCATAGTCATTCACAAGACTTAATACACAAACAAGCATTTGTCAGCTTGTCGGCGGCTTGTAGCTGGTATAACTGGGGGGTTATATTCTCAACTCAAAGAGGCTCGGATCAATTTGAAGGCCAACCCGATATCAGCAACTTTGGTTCGTTAAGTATTACGTATAATAATTTATAAACCAACTATGCTAAAGCTGGGTGCTTCACCTTTTCTTTGTAAGCTGGCATTAGGTTAACTTGATGAAGGATTTTGTTTTTAACAAATACATCAAGGCTTTAGGTTTAAGTTTATGGCTTATTCTACCCGTGCCTGCCTCTTTTTCTGTTGAAAGTAATCTCTATGATGTGCAAACGGTGTACTTCTTTAATGTGATGAAATTTACCATCTGGCCTGATGATAATTTTAATAACGAAGATGTTTTTTATATCGGTTTGTTAGGTGAAGATCAGGTCACAAAAGTAATGCGTGAAAAGCTCACGCATAGAAAAATTCAATCCCGCAATATTCAGCTACAAACACTCAATCTTAAATCGCTAAGAGCATTAAATAATAAAGAAAAAAAGTTTCATGTGGTTTATGTCAGTGAAGCCATGTTTACGCCAGAAGTAAAAAAAGAACTGCAAAATATGCGACTATTGGTGTTGGGGAACTATAACAAGTTCATCCAAGAAGGTGGTATGGTTAGCGTGTTTTACGATAAAGATAAAGATCGCATCGCGGTACATATCAACCTACGCTTGATCAAAGAGCAGGGTATACAAATAGGCTCTAATTTATTAAGCATTGCGTCTGTGGTTAATCAATAGCTGCAAATTTATAGAATTCGAATAAGCCGAATATCCTTTTGGTTTAAAAAAATATATCCCTACAGCGTTATAGCCATATTTTAGCGATTCATTGATCTATGCTTACGAAACACCGTCAACCATTGAATAGTAAGGTCAATATTTGTCTCTATTGATGAATAATTTTTTTTATCGATTAATGCTGATTGCAGGCATAACGTTATGCTGGCAGCAGCCAGTAATAGCAGAAATATCCCTATCGGGAGATACCGTATTCACAAAAATTAATGAACAACATTTAAGCCCAGATGAAACAAGCTATTTAAAAAATAAAGGTTCTATAAGGGTTTGTATTCAGGGCGAAAATCGAGAAGCCAGTAAAGAATTTTGGCAGTTGTTTCAACGTAAAATTCCTTTTGACTACCACTATATAGAAACGGCTGATCAGCATAAAAAAAATCAATGTGACATCTGGCCATGGCTTAATAAAACCTCACAACAATCCTCTGTACTTAAGTTCAGTCGCAGCTATCTAACCCTTCCGCTTGTGATTGTTGCCAAAGTATGGGCCGATAGAATCGATGATTTAGAACAATTGCCTAAGGGAAAGATTGCCGTATTGGCCAATCTAGGTATAAAAAAACGCTTAACTACACGTTATGGCCAGCTTGAATTTATAGAATACAACAGTATAGAGGCGTGTATTGATGCGGTGAGAAATAAAGAGGTGAATGCCTGGGTAACAAGCTCCTTGGATTTTCAATTGGGTAAAGAGAAATTCTGGGCATTTGATTTAGAAGAGACGGGGCGTATTGATGAGACGATAACATTAAAGTTACATATGGCTACTGTGCATCAGCCGTTGTTAGCTATTCTTGAAAAAATGATTACATCCACCACCACCAGAGAAAGGTCGGTTGCGGTTACCCGGGCGGTTAATCCAGAATTGGCCGCCAAGATGGATGAAATGGATACGGATAAAATTCAGCTGACCCCGGCGCAGCGATTATTTCTTAGGCATCATGGCCCATTAAACATTTGTGTCAGAGATTTTTATAGTAAAAAGAAACTGATAAAACCACCGGATGAACAGCTATGGCAGTTATTTAATCAAAATTTACAGGCCGATTTTAAGCTGATTAACATCAGCAAAAATAATAATAGAGAAAATGTACGCTGTGATATTTGGCCCATGGCAACTGTGAATAAAAAATCGCTGGGTATAAATTACAGCAAGGTCTTTTATACATCGCCCTATGTCATCGTAACCTTGGCTGAATATCCATCTATTAACGACATTCATGCCTTTATTGAAAATAATACGCTGGCGGTGATAGAGCCAGCTTTAAAAGAGAAACTGAAGCGTGCGGGTTATTTTACACAGGACATTGAACTGATTTCTGATGCATTTATAGCAGTAAAAAAATTGCATGACTATACCATAGAGGCTTTTATCATCGAGGCCTCAAGTTTTGAGCTGATAAGAATTATTACTGCAGATAGGCATATTAAAATATCGGGTAAAATCACAGAAAATCTACAGCATATTACCGCCATAGGTATTAATAAAAAATATCCAGAGCTGCTAGGCATCGCGAATAAGGTGTTAGAGAAAACGGCTGCCGCAGAAATTATTCGTTTGCTTAATCTGGTTTCCGATAATGAAAATAATCCTTTGTATTTAAATCAGAAGGAAAAGCAATTAATCAGTGAGACTAAAATACTTAATGTCTGTATTGATGAATCATTCCCGCAACAAGTTACCGATTTGTGGTCGATTTTATCCAAGCATCTTCCGGTTAATTTTAACCTTATAAAAACTTCTTCGGGCGAAAAATTAAGCGCCTGCGATATCATTCCATTGATGGGGAAAAATCATGCAGTAAAAAAAGGTTTGTTGTCGAGCAATGTATTGATCAATGATAGATCGTTGTTACTGACATTAAACACCGCAGGCTCAATTAATGACTTTGAAATATTGAAAAATAAAACCATCGTAGTTGTACAAGGATTAGATAGTTTAATAAAAATTCAAGATATATACCCGGATGTGAATGTTGAAATTGTTAGAAACTATAAAGAAGCTATAGCCAGAGTTAAAAATAAAAAGGCCGTGGCTTATATTTCTAGTGAATTAAAATTTGAGTTATTCAAAACTACGGTAGGATTTGAAGGTATGAATAAATCGATGACATTAGCCGAGTCATTTAGCAATCAATATATTATTGCCGTGCATAAAAAAAATAAAGAGTGGCTGCCAATATTTAATAAAGTGTTAAAAAATACACAGGCCATGGAACTTTATAAATTATTTCCGGTGCAAAGTTTACTGCTGAATGAAAAAGTAAGCTTGTCCAAAATCCAAAATCTGTTTTTAAAAGACATGGGTCCCATCAATGTCTGTGTATCTGCACTTGTTCAAGGTTTGGATAGGGATTATTGGGAAATATTAAATACACGATTAGGTATTGAATACCGCATTAAAAAAATGACATCAAGGCATGAGATGTTGAAAAATATAGAGCAGGGTGTGTGTGATATACATCCAGGGTCAGCGATAACTACAAAAAGAATGCAGCGTATTAAGTTTTCAACATCCAGAAAATCTAGCCCCTATTTAATTATCATCAAAGAAGAAAGTGCTTATATCTATTCAGAGAAGGATTTTAGCGGTTTACATTTTTCAATGATTAAAAATTCAGCCTCACTTGATGATATAAGAGAGTTTTACCCTGAGATGGTTATTAGCGAAGTTGATAATATCGTTGAGGGCTTAAATGGGGTGCATGATGGCAAGGTTGATGGATTTATTTCTTTTACCGTGATGGTAAAGCTTTCTGTCATTGCCGATGTGATGCAGGGGCTAAAAGTGGGAGGGCAACTAAGCAAAGTTCAACATAAGTTTGCTATTGCAATTACACCAAAAAAGCCGGAATTAGTGGATATAATAAATCGTGTTGTGGCGATCACACCATCAAACGAAATGGATAGAATGGTCCGTAGCTATACCGTCTCAGAAAAAGAAGCCTTTGATTATCGCTTGATGTGGCAGATCAGTGCCGCGATTATAGCTGCGATGATGGTGATAATTATTTGGAATCGTCATTTGGCAAAAATAAACGATCAATTGTCTGATGCTAATGCAAATACTCAGCAGGCTTTGGATAAAGTTGCCGAATTATTAAATAGTTCGGGAGAAGGGTTTTTATCGCTTAAGGAAGATCTTTTGATTGAAGAACAGCATAGTACAGAATGTTTATCTTTATTTGATCGGGAAAAAATTACCGGCATGTATTTCCCTGATATTTTATTTGAAGATAATACAGAAGAAAAATCGATTTTTTTTAAAGGGGTCAGCATGCTTTATCACACAGAGGATGCTATAAAAAGAGATTTTATAATTCAACTTCTGCCTGAACGTATTATTTTTGAAGATAAAATATTACAGATGGTTTATCAATTTAATCAAAAAAAACTAATCGTTATTATCAAAGATATCAGCATGCAGGAAACACTTAAAAAACAATTGGATCTGGAAAGGAATAGCCTGCAAAAAATTGTTTATGCCGTGACTAATCAAAGCGAAGTGTTAAAGATATGTGAAGAGTTTGCTTTCTTTTTAACTAATCAAGCTATCACGATTCATCAAAGTAGTCTCGGTTTTAGAGAGTGTATGGAAATATGTTATCGGCATATTCACACCTATAAAGCACTGTTTATGCAGATTCATTTCCATGATTTGTCGGTGTTATTACATCACCTTGAAAGTGATATTAAAGCCATGATGGAAGATGATGGTTTTTCAAAACAGTCAAAAGATATTGATGGTTTATGTACGGCGATATCCGATATCGATTTTTTCCTTTCGCTACAAATAGAAAAAAAAGAGATTACCGAAAAACTGGGTGAAGAATACTTTTCAAAAATAAGATTGATGCAGGTGAATCAGAAAGACTTTTATTTATTGGAGGCACAGGTAGAGAATCTGCCTAGTTCATTACAGAAAGGCCAATTACAAACGTCATTAAAAAAACTTAAATCCATCAGTTTGTCTGACAGTTTACAGTTTCACCTGGATGCAGCGGTATCCTATGCCGAACGTATAGGTAAACGGGTTAAATATAGTTCAGTTGAAGGTCCGGATATTCTTATTGATCCCGAAAAATTTAATCCTTTTATTCATAGCCTGGTACATATATTTAGAAATTCCATAGGCCATGGTATTGAATTACCCGATGATAGAGAATTTATAAATAAAGCACCTGAAGGTCTCATTGTCTGTAAAATTCAACGTATCGATAATA
>SPKZ01007568.1_pt1 | contig 12087 bp, 13 predicted proteins | sample 2456571 | NCBI WGS metagenome assembly SPKZ01 (sample SAMN11192286, study PRJNA482655) | marine metagenome | biome: ENVO:00000447; feature: ENVO:00000244|ENVO:00000211|ENVO:00000569|ENVO:00002023; material: ENVO:00002151; isolation source: ocean water from marine abyssalpelagic zone ...
CTCGAGCCACGCCATGTCGAGATCCAGGTCATGGGCGATAAGCACGGCAATTGCGTTTATCTGTTTGAACGCGAATGCTCGATCCAACGCCGTAACCAAAAAGTCTTGGAAGAGGCGCCATCTCCGCTGCTCGACGAAGCGACGCGTAAAAAGATGGGCGAGCAGGCTGTCGCCCTCGCAAAAGCCGTCGACTATGACAGCGCGGGAACCGTTGAGTTCGTGGCATCAGGCAAGGATAAAAGCTTCTACTTCCTCGAAATGAACACGCGCCTTCAGGTTGAGCACCCTGTGACAGAGATGATCACTGGCGTAGACCTAGTCGAACAGATGCTGCGCTCTGCCTATGGCGAGAAGCTGAACCTAGACCAGAAAAAACTGAAAATTAATGGCTGGGCCATTGAAAGCCGCGTGTATGCAGAAGATCCGTATCGCAACTTCCTGCCATCGATCGGACGCTTGAAACGCTTCATTCCGCCGATGGAAGGGGCGCTGGCTGGCGGCACGGTCCGTATGGATAGCGGTGTGCGTGAGGGCGATGAGATCTCGATGTTCTATGATCCAATGATCGCGAAACTCGTGACCCACGGCAAAGACCGCGATCAGGCTTTGGATGTTCAAGCTGAAGCGCTGGACCGTTTCCACATCGAAGGTATTCAGGACAATATGCCATTCTGTGCCGCCGTTATGGAGGAGAAACGATTCCGTTCCGGCGACATCACCACGGCCTATATCAAAGACGAGTTCCCAGAGGGCTTCCAAGGCACGGCGCCGACCAAACAGCAGTCCATCATGCTCACCGCCGTCGCTGCCTATGTGCACGGCGTATATGTGCGCCGCGCCAGCCAGACGACTGGGCGTATGTCGCCGGTCGAGGAGCTACTCCAAGATTGGGTTGTGATCCTCGGCGACGACTATGTGCCGATCGTGCTTGAGCTTGGTGAAGGCGAAGCGAGCGTCAAGATCGGCAAAAAGAACCACACGTTCGTGACCGATTGGGTGCCAGGTCAACCGCTTGTAGAAGGGGTTCTGGATGGTCAGCCAATCGCTATGAAAGTCGCAGACCGGACCGAGGGATATGTGGTGCGTCATCGCGGCGTGAACCTCACAGCCCTCGTGTGCACCCCAGCCGTGGCAGAAATGCACAAACGCCTGCCGGAAAAAGAAAAGCCAGACCTGTCGAAACTCATCATTTCGCCAATGCCGGGTCTCGTTGTGTCCGTGGACGTCGAGCTTGGACAAGATGTTCAGGAAGGCGAGGCGGTGTGTATCGTTGAGGCCATGAAGATGCAGAACATCATTCGTGCCGAAGCGAATGGTACTGTCAAAGCCATCAATGTTGCGGCCGGCGATAGCGTTGCGGCAGATGCAATCATGATCGAGTTTGAATAGATCTGACGACGGCCATTGCTTCGTAGGCGAATTTAACTAGCTTGCCCGCGAAACGGAGGTGTTCGCCATGGGAAATCTTCTCTTCAACCCAAACGGGCGCATTGCGAGAACGCGATTTTTGCAGGGTATGGTCGTTCTGACTGTCGCGAGCGTGTTGGTTGTGGCTGGCAGCACGATGGTCAGCAATATGGTCGGGTTTATAAATTTGCTTCTGATCTTTCCTTATATCTGTGTTTTCGGAAAGCGCCTTCATGATGCCGGAACAACTGCGTGGTGGGTGATTGGGCTCTGGTTGGGGTCCATGCTCGCAGCGTTTATTCTTGGCTTGGTATTTGGAGGGTTCTTCATGACATCTGAAATGGTCGAGATCCAAGAAGAGATGAGCGAGCGGCTCGCAGCTGGTGATTTTGCAGGTTTCATGCAAGGGACAGAGATCTTGTCTGACAAGATGCTGCCACTGAACATTCTCACGACCATTGGATCAAACCTGATTCTCGCGCTCGTGGTCGGCGCTTTGAAAACTGAGCCGCGCGAAAACAAGCATGGTCCAGTCCCCGGGACGACCGGCCCTTCAGGCTTCTGATAATTCCCGGGTGTCGATAAATTATTATCGTTTATTGATAAATTTTCTTAGGTGTGTATAAGCGCCTCAGATAAGAGCATACTTGAAGGATGATTTCGCCATGAGCGATGCCGCCGCCTCCCAGACGTCCCACGCTGTATTGGATCCAGATCGCCCTTGGATCGTGAACGAAGAAGAGCTGCCGTCCCGCATGAATTGGTTGGACACGCTGTTCAATCCGACGGGTAAGTCGCCAAAGCTGCATTTCACACGTGCCTGGACTGTTCTGTTTTTTACAGGATTGTTCGCCTGGGTTGGTTTTGGATTCATCATTTCGATCCTCGGCATTGCCGGCGCAGATACTTCTGGTGTGTCAGTCTTTCATGGCTATTTCGTTGCGGTCGTTCTGGCAATAACGTCGATCTGTTCGTACGTTATTCACACGCGCAGGCTGAACCACGCGCGGAAATTCTCGCTCTGGTCGACCATCGTTCTGCTCCCACTCATTGCAGCTACACTCCTGTTTTTAGGTGGAATGATCGGGAAAGCCGCTGAGTATGACAAACTCTATCAGGAGCGCGCCGAGTTCCTCGAAGACCCTGCCGCTTGGCGCGAAGCTCGGTTAGAAGAGCAACGTGTGCAGCAGGCTGAAGCCGAAAAGGCCCGACAAGAGGCAGAGGCTGCCAAAGAAGACGGTGAAGGCGCTGGCGAAAACAAACGTCAACGCGGCGGACAAGGACGCGGTGGACAGAGCGGTTGGAATCAAGGCCCGACCGCTGACAATCCTTTACCCAGCAAAGAATCCTTCATCGTTCGCCCCAATCTGGGCAGCTTCAATTCTATCATCGTTGGCTTGAATGCGCTGATCATGATTTGGAGCCTATTGTGGGTCGCGCGCACACCGAATTTTGGAACATTCGCGGCCACCGCTGGCGGAATAGAGCGAACATCAACAAGCGTTCCAAAAACGCCGTGGATGCCATGGAAACAATGGTTCTTCAGTCTTCACGGTCGAATTCGGCGGTTGCAGTTTTGGCTCGGTACTCTGGTAGTTGTGATCGCCAGTATTCCTATAACAATTACCTTGGCAGTCCTGGGTTTTTCATTTCAAGACGCGTTAGAGAACGCTAACCAAACAGGTGAAACAGGCCCTCTCCTCATGAGCTTTTTTATTGGACTTGTTGCTAACCTTCCGCTTCAGTGGGTCAGTTTTTCTATTGCAGTAAAGCGATTCCATGACTTGGGACGAAGCGGTCGCTGGGCACTGTATTTTTTCATCGCCCAAATTGCGTTTTCAATCGTTTTGGTGTTGTCCCATGCAATTACAGCCAACCCTTCGAGCATCCACATTCTGATTGGCTTGATCTCGATATTCCTGGCGTTGGCTTATATCATTTATCTAGGGTTCTTCCCGTCTGATCCTGGAGACAATGAATATGGAGCAGGCCCACGCCATGGCCCTGCGTCACCGGATGGTCGGACGACGACAGGATCTCGGTCTGAGAGCTCGCTATACGCCTAAACCAGCGGCTGCCCCGGCGTCATTGAAACGTCAAAGACGCGTTCAAACGCGCGCAGAAGCGCGTCATCCACGTCGGGCAGGCCAACAGGCAGACCCAGATCAACGAGGCTGGTGACCCCATATCTTGGGTCATCGATACCGCAGGGCGTGATCCCGGTGAAATGCTCTAGATCCGGTTCTACGTTCAGACTGATGCCGTGAAAACTCACCCAGCGTTTCAGCCGAATCCCGATTGCGGCAATCTTGTCTTCTTTCAGTTGGCCGCCAGGCTGTGTTCGATCGACCCATACCCCAACTCGGCCATCTCTCACACCCGCGTCGATATTGAAGGCACGTAAGGCCTCGATAATCCAGCGTTCAAGATCGGCTACAAATGCGCGGACGTCGCGGCCGCGCTCGGCGACATCTAGCAAGACATAGGCAACGCGCTGACCCGGGCCATGATAGGTGTATTCGCCGCCGCGCCCGGCATCAAAGACGGGGAATCGGTCCGGTGCGCGTAGATCAAATGCCTTGGCGCTCGTGCCCGCTGTATAGAGGGGAGGGTGCTCTAACAGCCAGATTAATTGCGGCGCGCCATCTTCTCGAATCGCGCGGGCGCGGGTCTCCATGGCTGCCTTGGCAGCCTCATAAGGAACCGGAGATTGGCTGATCGCCCACTCGACTTTCGCGCGTTCTGTCATCTCACTGCATATAGCGAAGACTTTTTGCTTCACAATCGGGGCACTGCCGCGTATATGGCCCGCTCTACCCGGCGTGCGGCCGTGGCGGAACTGGTAGACGCGCAGCGTTGAGGTCGCTGTGGGGCAACCCGTGGAGGTTCGAGTCCTCTCGGCCGCACCATTTGCAAATTTTGGTCGATTTTTTCAAAAAATCCAAACGGAACAGAGGGTTGGGGAGTTCTATATCCCTCAATCCGATGGTACGCTAACCTGTCCGAAAACGCCATTCTTAGAACCATTTTCTTAAGGGTAAGGTCACCATTTTTCCAAATAATACAGGGGCTTGAAAGGAATCGTAGGCAGAGTTCTAGAATGCTTGACGACCCCCCCACCGGAAGGACGTCATTTTCAAGTTTTTCTGCCTTCAGGAACTTTTGCTTTTCCAAGCTTTCGATTTTGCGCTCATACGCACGTACTGCTGCTGGACTCGATGCGTCCACCAAACGGTCCAACAGACCGTCAATTTGTTTTTCAAGTGCTGTGATTTCTCGTTTGAGGGACTTATGAACCGCCGTTGCTTGATGGGTAAACTGTGACCAAGCATCATCGACCATCATCTTCGCTATTTTGAATAGCGCGGGAGATGGTTGGAGCTGTGAGAGCAGATCGACAAACTCACTTTCAATTTTATCTCGGCGGATTGATTTGCCGTAACTTTCGCAAACTTTGTTTTGGCAGAGATAGTAAGCGTACCGTTTGTATTTTCCTTTGGACCAGCATGATCGCAACGGATCGCCGCAGTCTGCGCACGTCACGAAGTTTCGTAGTGGGAAGTCCTCATTGATGTCTTGGCGAGCAGGCGCGATAGCTACGGAAGAACGTCGTTCTTGTATCTTTTCGAACGTGCTCAAAGAAATCAGTGGCTTATGTTGGCCTTTGGTCAATGGTACACCGAGCACCTCGCAGACCACATAGCCTGCATAAATCGGATGCGTCAGTAAGTCAGTGACCCGCTGTGCTCTTACATAGCCACCTGCAATCTTCCCCGGGAACTCGGGCTGTCGCTCGAAAAACCTCTTCACTTCTGCCTGTGTTGCAAACCTTCCAGACGCGAACCCTTCGAAGGCTTCTTTAAGGATGGAAGCAAAAGGTTCATTGGGAACAAGCAAATTGCCGTGCTCCTTTGTCATCTGATACTTGTACCCAAGCGGAGCCGTGTAGGGCCAGTAACCGGCTTTGAGGCGCGCCCATTTTCTATTCCGCGCTGTTTCAGCGTTCTTCTGACGAAAGTGTTGAGCCCCAAGCGCTTGGATACCTTCAACAAAATCGCTATCGGCGCTCCGGATCGCCTTGAAATTTGTGGTCGGGCTGTCCAGCAACGCTCCTGCCTCTTCAATGGCCTCGCGCAAATCGAAATGAACACGATAGTCCCTGGCAAGTCGACTAATTTCGTCGATAATCACGACGTATCGAGTTCCAGGCTTGGCTTTTCTCAGGAAACGAAGCATTGCTTGGGCTTCCGGGCGGTCTCTCATTGAACCGGAAAGCCCTTCATCTCTGAAAACTTGCACTACGGGAATGTCATTGAATTTGGCGTATTCACGCGCTCTTGTCTCTTGGGATTGGAGGCCGTTTCCCCGACTTACTTGCTTGGGGTCAGAAACTCTGAGGTACAAAACGGCCTCATAATTGACCGCGGGATCTTGGTAGTCGATATGGTCCTTTTCGAAATTCATTGCTCGACTCCTTCCAGTTGCCCATCTCGTTCGAGATCGGTCGCTTTGATAAATTGACCCAATATTGATTGTTTTAATTCTATCGCATTTGAACTGCTGTCGCGTTGATCAATTGCGCTTTCGTGATGTTTTCCACAATCGGCTTGCGCTTGTTGAATTGGGTGAACCCCAAAGCCAAGCGAAACAAACTCTACCGTGATGTGCCAGAGCGATTGAAGCAGTTCCAGCTTCTGCTCATCCGTCAAATCTGAGCCTTCTAGCAACTCAGCGTAGCGCTCATAATCCACGGTGAGAGTGGGGCGCTTTCCCTCAGTTTTTGGAGGTGGGTGTGGTGTCTCCTTATCGTGGTCCTTTGCCATCGTTTTTGTTGTCCTATCTGGTTAGTTTGATGTCATGCAGTTTCGTCCTTTCCTCTTCTTGATGAGCTCAAATCACACTGATTGAGCAAAAGAACATATAGTGAACATTTGCTCACATATTCTTCTGGTCGTCAAGAAGAATCTAAATTGCTTTAGGCCCACAACTAGCGGGCCGATCTATCTCGGGGTTTCTTTCGGTCCTTGCTTTGCGCCGCATCAGTTTGACTGCGATTGTAATCACGCTGGTACGCTCGCGCCTCATCATATGTTTGTTCCAACAAACGTGCAGTTGGCAGAAGATCAGCCAAACTCATTCTATTGGTGCGCTGCCATTCTCCGTCTTTTTCGTAGCCTTTTTCGAAGATGCTGGATGCGCGTAAACCGCTCTCGGTCTCATTCATCCAAGTCGAGACTCGTCTGGAGCCGTCTGTCTTCACAAAATCAGGCCCGTTGTCCTTCTTTAGTGTTTGGCCCGGTGGTCCTTCACTCATGGTATTCTCCTTTCTTTGAAGGTCGTAGTTATTGATCGCGACGTCGAATGACCCGGCGCTCGCGATATTCATTTTTCGTTTTTGATCTCACCTGCTTTCGATACGCGTCCGTCGCATCGTTGAAATTTTCGCGCGCTTTATCGCGCAGCCGCTCGGTCCGACGCTGAATATCATCAAGTGGAGCGCGCCCTCGCTCAGGATTGAGCGCCGCTAACTCTTCACGCAATGTTCGGGTTTGTGCGCGCTGCTCAACCGCCTTGTCTCGCTTGCCTACCAAGTCATTCATAAGGCGCGCGTTCGCATCAGCGCCCGCTTGCTCTTTCAGGAACGTACTTCGGTCATTGGTATAGCGCCCCGGAAGTTCTGGCCTCAAAGTGGGTTGAGCGCGTGGCAAAGATTTTTGCAAATACTGTTTAAGCTCTGCGCGCAACCAAACGCGCGACGGTTGAACAATATGCTTCTCGTTGCGTGCGATCGCTTCGATACGCCGTTGATGTTCGCTCTTTTCCATTTGACGCTTGGCAATGACGGTCTCAGGACAGCGCTCATGCTCGAATTTTGGCTTTACACGCTCAATGCGTTCATATAGCGGCAAATTCCTCTCTCTACTCACGGCCGATATCCTTCAACGTAAGACCAATAACCATGCGAATGCTGTGGGAAGTGGGCATAACGCTCCGGAACGCGCTCTGTGATCACGCGGCGGATATCCGGCCCGTTCGGAGTCATGATCTCAACACGATCTGCAGGGATTGGCCCATACGGGTTCCCAAGATACCGCCCAGCCATCCATGGGATTTGGTACATCGGTTTGCGAGTAGCGTAGATCGCTCCAGGAACCTTATCCATGAAGACATAGGAGCGATCCAAAGGGGTGTTCAGAATTTCATCTGGACTTCTGAGGAGCCGCCGCATTTTTGATTGGATGTGACGCGAGTCCGCAAAATGCTGCGCGCGCAGACCAGCATGCAGCATATCCTCACCATTCATGAGATCGCGAATGGCTTCATTGTATTCTAGGTCTGCGCGGGCCTGCGCTACCTCGTCATCATAAGAGAGACTTTCACAGCCGATCCGTTCGCTAAGACGTTTTGCGGTCGAAAAATCTCTTAAACCAGCATAAATCTGCAGCCCCGCGGATGCAGGCAGAATCCGTTCTGCACCAGGCGCCAACTCATTCATTTGACGACTGTCTTGCCATACGGTGAATGGAGTTATGCCCCACGATCCCGCGCCTATCGTGTATGCATCGAGCATGAACTTAGCGCCTTTAAGCTGACTAGCCTCATCCACCCACCACGCTTGTCGTGGGGCGTCCGGTCTGTTGGCGCGAAAGGACTTCGCGCACAAAAACATGAGCTTTATTACGAGCGATGATTGCCCCAAGAACTCAGGCTTCGGGCACAGATGAAGAGCATACTTTTGATCCGAATTGCAAAGGTCAGACAGCGAAAAATCGAACGGTGGCGAAACACTGTCGCGCAAACGGTTGGAGGCTAGTCCTGCAAAATTCTTCGAGAGTTCTCCTCGAATACCATCGAAGCCGCCGCCATCTCCATTGATCAATTCTGTGATTTCATCATGTCCATCTCGAACGCTTTGGAAACGAGAGTTTTTCATGATCGGTGCAAAATGGCTTTTCCAGACATCACCACCAGCAATGAGCATTTGGCTCGCTTCATACAACCGCCCCAAATCCAGGACACCAAAAGTCTCAGTAAGGGCCAATGCTTTTGACGAAACAATCGTTTGTGAGCGCCGCTCGAAATACTCGGCGCGCTTATCACCTGAGGTTGGGCACGCGACTTCGCCGAGGTTGATCGATTCATCCTCAACGTGCGGGTTCTCGATGGTCATGTGTTCGACCGCATTGATCTTGGATGATACGACACCCGGAATCTCCCAAGGCGCCCAGCCAATCAAGTGCCGATCTTCCGGGGCCATGACGTCGGTAGTGAGATATCCTTCCGCTTTGATGTCCAGAACGATACGATTAAGGTGCGAAGCACCGCGAGCCCAATTCATCATCAGGAAGCTGGTGAATTTGTTTTGCCGTGGACCAGCGACGATAAACCCGCCTGCTGCGCCATTATAAAGCAAAGGTTGTCCACCAGCGAAGCCGGCGAAAATGTCCGCTCCGGTCGCCTTGAACGCACCACCGCGGTGAATGTCTTCCATTGAGGCGAAGCGCGCGCTTCCGTGTCGAAAGCGCGCATTGTGAAAACTATCTACCATCACCGCTTGTTCATCGTGCGAACGGTGAGCAACCGGAGCAGACCATACCGCCCAACGAAAGTGAACAGCATCGACGTCCCAAAGAACGAAAGCATAGTGAGGAAAGCCATCAGAAATAGCTGCACCACCGCGCCTTCATCTTCTGAATAGTGTGCCGCACCGAAAATCTCGAAGAGGCCAACCGCTGCTCTCAATATCCAAGGTAACGCCAGCACAGTAAGAATGAGCGCGAAGCTGCGTGCTAGCCATTTTCCTTCGCTCGTCCGCGGGAGAGCGTTCGGCGATGGGCGAGTGTTTTTGCGTAACATCAATCCCACTCCTCAAACGGGTTGGGATAGTCATGATCCTTATATAGTCGCCAGCCCGCCCAAGCAGCGGCTGTGAATGCCATGAAGAACACTGCATTAAGGGCCATGAAGCTCCATGCGATTTCTATATCACCTTCAATCGCTGCGGCGAAATTCTGGGCCACACCAAGAGCTAGATAACCTGCGAGCACCAGCGCGCTCAAAACTCCATTCCGAACAAAAACCATCGCTGAAAGAACCGTCAAACCACCCAAAACCCATAAGAACCCTTCGGGTGTTTCGCCCGCGATATGAGCCAAGAAAAGGCGCGTGCTTTGAACAAATCCTGCGATTCCGCCGAGACGGCTTAACAAGAGCAACTTCGCTTCGTTATCGCCTATCTTGTTTTGTTGCTTGTAATCGTCTGCTGGGGTGTATTCGCCCAGGGGCCCAAAACCATCTGAAATGTACCCGTTAGGGCGTATATCTTCCTCCGCCTTGCGCGGATCAAATTCATCAGCCATACGGTGATGTCCTTTCGTAGTTTTCAGAGACTGCCAATTGGAAGGCGATGACCGGGAGCTGTAACCTTCCCGGACACCGCCGCTCAGCTGATTTCTTACCAACCAGCTACTTTGCCTGTGCCATGGCAAGCCAAGCAGGTTGCAGATGTAACTCCGCCTCCGGGCAAGGCCTTTGTGACGCTACCGGTGCCGTTGCAGTTCGTGCAATCCATCTGCTGTTTGCGCTGCTGTGTGGCAACGGGTTTTTCTTTTTCCGGTCGTTTTGAAAATAGCCCCATGAGGGCCTCCATGTTTGTAGCGCAAAGAAAGACGGGCGAGTGCTCCGTATCCGGCTACAAACACATTCATCATAACGTACACATTGTGTCAACCACAATGTGTACGTTATGCTATTTTTCATATTTTTCGATAAACTCGAGTAAAGCCTCTTGAGCGGCTCGGGTTTTCGAAAGTTTCGGTCTTGCTTCTACAAAATCGTTGAATTGTTTTTTTACTGAGCTGGGCAATCGAACGGTGAGGGTTTCGATTGGGTCGTTCTTGATATTTGTAGCCGTGCGCTTCGCTCGACGGATACGTTTCGTTCCGCGAGTAGTTAGCTCGGAAATATCTTTTTCATGATCGGTAATTTCTTTGGTCGCGGCAGGCTGCTGTTCCCCCGCATTCCCGGAATCTACAATAGACAAGCCATTTTTGTCAATTTTATATTGTGGTTGCAATATAAAATACTGGACGAGCATTGAAACAATAACGCGCTTGGCACGAAAAAAGGCTTTGTCATCATTAAACTGACACGGCGGCATCCATTCGTTCACACGCTCCGTAATGTGCGAATCAAGCACGATCGCCGGAGATAACGGTTGCAAGGCCTTCACAACTTCTTCTGGGACAAACTTATTTAAGTCGTCGACTAGCCGTTTGCGGAACACATCGAAGTTCCATTCAACAATGGCCTCGAGCCCTTCATATGTTTCATCATCTGCAGGCATTATCCGCATTGGGATAAATGTCCGCAGTGCCAAGTTGTACTCCGCGTCGAACTGATCGCGGTGATCCACACTAGAAATGGCTTGATCGGCAGTATCGATGACAGGAGCCGCCGCCCCTACCACTGACTTTGTTTTAGCCGGCATTTTGTTCCTCGATGTTATTCACGGGCTATGTGAGCGACCAGCCTTAAACTTTACACGTTTGACAGATCCGGGCCCTCAATACGCGAAGGGCGCTTACGCTAGACCGGCGACCATCAAACAGCCGACTGACAACTCCTTAGATACACTCATTTGTGCGATCATAAAAGAAACTGTTACTTTTATGGTTAACCGCTTCAATGTCAGATCCGCAAAGCCCAAGCCGTGCATTCACCCCAAATTTGCACTTTGAGTCCCGTTTCTGGTAAAATAGAAAGAAGAGAAAGTGAGTGTGTGTGAGCTTCGATCCGCTAGAAAAAGAGACCGATTTCAAATTCATCAGTAGGCTGCAGGAAGCCAAAACCCGCGCCGAAGATTTTGCTCGCTATTCCCGTGCACAATCAGGACTTGAAACAGGTGATGGCAGCAGTAACCAAACGCTTCTAGACGGTGTGCAGCAGGTCAGCGGAACGCAACAAAAGAAAAACAAGCCTAGCAACAAAGACAATACCCTTTGGCTGGACCTAATTCAGCGACAGATCGATGAACTGCAAACATCAATCAATGATGCGGAGCGTGATTTTGCAATCGATAACGGTGAGGAATGGCGCGAGCTATTCGCGCTTAGATTGCTAGATCCCGAGCTAATGCCGCAACGCCTGGAGGATGAAAGCCTCGAAGAGTATCGCGCTCGCGTTGAACAGGCATTGATAGATGAGCCTCTAAATGATGATGGAAGCATCAAGGACGAATACAAAGACCATCCTGAATATGGCGAGCTGGCACAATGGGCGCAGTGGAAGCATGATCAGCAATTGGTGCAGACATTGAACTCCACACTCAGCGACCCCTCACTTTCTGGGGAACAGCGCGGGAATGCAATTAGAGAATTTACAGAGTCTGCCACGCATGAGCGAGTTACACAGGCGCTGACCACGACCGATGAGAATAGCGCGGAGGGAAAAGCGATAGACGCTGCACAAGATAGCTTGGAAGACCAAGCTTTGTCGAAGAGCGCCGCAGTCTCCGAAAACGCATTCTTGCGCTAATCAGGGTAATTATATCGCAGTGCCGGGTCGCTTTGCTGGAATAGGTACTGGGACGCAGATTTTCGAGCTGCATCTCTGGCTTCGTTTAAGATGAACGGACCATCTGAGGCCCCGGAATAATAATAAACTACCCCGGTCGAGGGC
>SPKZ01006191.1_pt1 | contig 12081 bp, 9 predicted proteins | sample 2456571 | NCBI WGS metagenome assembly SPKZ01 (sample SAMN11192286, study PRJNA482655) | marine metagenome | biome: ENVO:00000447; feature: ENVO:00000244|ENVO:00000211|ENVO:00000569|ENVO:00002023; material: ENVO:00002151; isolation source: ocean water from marine abyssalpelagic zone ...
CTGTCATCGATACGGCGCGTCGTAGACCGCCTCGTACTGCGTCGTATAGTCATCATTGATGCGTTGGGCCAGTGCTTTCAGATCGGTCTGGTAGGGCGACTCGTAGTCATAGTTGTCGAGGTCGACGCCATAGATCGACCGCAACCAAACCAGCTGGCCCAACTCCACCAGAATCTCGCGGGCATGTCCCAGATTATCCCTGTAAATGGCCGGCCGATCCCTGCTCTGCAAAACCTCCACATCCGGTAACTGCCCTGTATCAAACAGCTTGCGAAGCTCCCAGGCACTTTGACCATAGGGAATACTGAAGATCTCCGTATCGGGGTACTCGCGACGTAGTTGCCGAATGCCGGCGTGAAACTGGCCTTCTAGGCCCGATACCCAAGTGCTTTCGTCCACCGCTGTCGTAATCGATGCAGGATAAGGGTTCCAGGGCAGCGCGATGGCGATACGCACGCTCGGGTTACTTTTCAGTGCGTAGTCTATCCACAGCTGATAGCCCCGCAGCCCTGGGTAGTCGGGATGATACGTCATGGCGAAAAGATCCACGCCGCCCTCATCTAGGACTGCTCGGATCATGTCACCTTTACTCGCGTTTTCCCACAACGCCGCGGGAGCACCGGTAGCACCCCCGGAGAAAACAACCGTCTGCTCATGCGCGTCAATACCCGCTCTTTCCGCGTGCGCGGACATGCCAACGGCGAAGGGCTTAAAGAAGCTGTGTCCAATCATCAATGCGTTGAACCCGATGCTTTGAAACACTGGATCGAGATAAAATATTTCGTCAGGATCCTCCAGCAGCGCCATGAGGCCCTCATTATCGGCAAAACTCCCCGTGGAAAGGGCACAGGGTGCCGCAGAGCCGCTGCACAAGGAGCGATGTCGGGGATGCCAACCGAGGAATTCGAAGCCACTGGCCGCGTCAGCATGAAACACTTCGTTGAAGTAAATATCGCTGACGTCCACTACACAGCGCGAGGAGGCGGGGCAGGAGATTGCACCAGAATCCGTGCTGATGGCACCGCTGCTGGGCACCTCGATTTGGATCTTACAGGCGCTCAGTAGCGTGCACAGTCCAACTACAGTGACAGCAAGACGAATCATTGGCAGCTCCCTATCCGTGAACCCAAGTATTGCACGCAGGCCACCAAGCCGCGTACTAAACTCTGCAACTATTTGTAAATAGTTGCCCGGCATCACACGAACACCGTGGTCACCCGCGAATGCCCGCAGTGCCATGGCGCGCTAGCCCATAGACATTGCGCTATAACTTCCGCGATGATCAGCGGAGCGCCCCTGCGACTGCATCGGTGGTGCCACAAACGGGCAACCAGCAGCGAGACTCACTCTATGTATCGATTTTTTACCGTCACTCTCATCACTTTGCTAACTGCTGCCTGCACCAGCGCACCGCAACCGCCTGTCGCTGGCGAGTCGTTGCCGGCCTGCGGCAGTTTTCCCAACTGCGTGAACAGCGAGAACGGTCAGGGCAGTGCCTCGATCGCACCCATCGCCGCGACGCCGACCCAATGGCAGGCGCTGAAGGACTGGCTCGCCAATCGGCCGGACTGGTCTGTCGAGACGGTGCAGCCGAACTTCCTGCAAGCCGTGGCCACCACGCCAACCATGGGTTACAAGGACGACGTGCAGCTGCGCTACGACGCCAGTGCCCAGCAGGTGCACGTGCGCTCTTCCTCTCGACTAGGGATTGGCGATATGGGCGCCAACCGGGCGCGGGTAGAGCAATTGCGTAACCACGTGAGCGCTCAACCTCGCTAACCGTCTTCTACCCTGTCCCCGGCGCCCGCATCGCCGGGTTTGCACAGGGTTTTTACACGGCCTGAGCGCACACGCCAATGGCGGCACACACGGTGCTTAGATTGCCAAGCCTTGCCCGATGCGGGTACGGTAGTGGCTCTTTGCGCCACAGGTGCCCGCACACGAACAGGAACACACCATGGAATTTACGATCCAAGACAAGGTTGCCATTATCACAATGGATGATGGTAAAGCCAATGTGGTCAGCCCGGACTTTATTGTCACCATGAACGACTGTCTCGACAAGGCAGAAGCGGAAGGCGCCGGCGCGGTTCTGCTGATGGGCCGCGAGGGAATGTTCTCTGCGGGCTTCGATCTCAAGGTATTCCAGCAGGGCGCAGAAGCCGGCATGGCGATGGTTGCCGGCGGCATGGAACTGTCTATTCGTCTGTTCAGCTTCCCCATGCCCGTGGTTGCCGCCTGCACCGGCCACGGCATTGCGATGGGCGCATTCCTGCTGATGTCCTGCGACACCCGCATTGGCACCGAAGGCGACTTTAAGCTCACCTTGCCGGAAACACGCATCCACATGGATTTGCCCAAGCCCATGGTCACCCTCTCACGGGCGCGTCTGGCGGTCGCACACCTGTCGCGGGCAGCGATTCAGTCAGAGATTTACGACCCGATTCAAGCGGTAGCCGCGGGTTTCCTGGATGAGGTCACTTCAGCCGATCGTATTCAGGCGCGGGCATTGGCTGTCGCCTCCGAATTGGCGGAGCTGCCGCAGCAGAACTACGCCACCAACAAGTTGCTGGTGCGCCAACCCGTACTGGATGTCATGAAGGCGGAACTGGTTGAGTTCAAAAGCAGCGTGAATTTTGGTTGAGCCTTGTCGGTCATCACTGCCGGGCTTCCTCGCGCAGTTTGCTGCGCACATTCATTAACACCTTGCCATAGTGGTTATCGCCGCGGCGATCGCGACCGCAGCCCCAGTGGTAGTCATAGCTGCTGTTTTCTACCAAGGTCACCTCACCCAGTGCCAGTAGCGCTTCGGCTACCTCTACGTGGGTGCGGCACTTGGTATAGACAGCGCGTGTCATCACCACCTGTTTGACGCTGTGCCAATCTGCGCGGCGTTTTTTGAAGCGGTTACGGCCAAGGCGGCGCGCCTTTTTGGGGTGGCCCGCGGTGCGCACTCGCTCACGGTACTGTGCGTCATCGAATTTCATGGCCTGATAATAGTGTTCGACCGAAGGCCACTCTTTGTCATCGAGAAAAAAGGCATGGCGCGAGAAAGTGCCTATGGGGTTGAGCGCGTCCTCTCGTGAGAAGAAATGCGCATCGGCGTCGTAGGTCGGGAAAAGCGGCATGTGTGACCTGGCTGAGTGACTGGTGTGGGCTTAAGCGAGCCTGCGTGTTCCACCGCTCGATCGTTGTTCTGGTGCTGCAGATACTAGCAGGACTTAGGCGACGTGACTTATTGGATCGTCAGCATCCTACCCCTGCTGTTTTTTCACCGCACATCAAGGTGACACTGCATTCCAGTTAAACGACACTGCCTGAGACAACCAAGACACGGGAAAATAAGCCCAGCGCCTAATCAGTGAATAAGAGGTAGTCAGGGAACTCGAGCTCGATGGGGTCCGCGCCCTCGCCATCCTGGGCGCGGGCGGAGGCACGCAGGGCGCGCAGGTCATCCGGCATCGGGCCGCGCACGGCACCCAGGTTATCCCACTTCTTTAAAAACTCGTCCGTCGGTGGGTTGGGATGCATGGCAGCCATCATTTTGCCCAGCTCAGCAAAGGCCTGCGTAATCCGCTTGCCCTGGGCCTGCTCGAAGGCATCAATGGATTGGTTGGCCTGCACCAGGGCCGGTGACTCCGGCATGAGTGTGGTTGGTGGCGTATCCGGCAATCCCGAGAAATAGTCCACCGCCTCCTGCTCACTGCGCACATCGGCGCTGCGCCAGGTATCCAGTGAATCGCGGTTCACGATGCGCGCCGTATCAGAATCGATGGCAATCACCGTGGGCGTACCGTACAACACAGGAATGCCCAGCACATCGAGCTGCGCCTGAAGCTGCTCATACAAACCCACGTTAACCAACAGCGTCTGGTAGCGTTTATCCACCACCTGGGCCACCGCTGGCGCTGTCAGTTTCCGAGTCACAAAGTTTTCACTGTCGTGACACCAGTTGGCGCCGAGCACTACCAGCAGATCTTTGTTGGCTGCCTTCGCGCTTGCCGCGGCTGTCTGCAGTTGTTGCTGCAGCACCTCAGCGCTGACTTCGTCGGGGAAGAACGCTTTATCGGCGGCCGTGGCGGGGATTGCCAGCCCCATCGCAATCACGCTCAGGCACACGCGTGCGCGCGCCACCCATGACGCAAACGCCCTATTCAGAACCTGCCTTTGAGTCACTGCGTTACCTGCCATGCTGTCTATCCCCGCGAAGAGTGCGTTTCAGTCCAGTGGAATAGGATCGCGCGACCACAGCTGTTTCACTTCGTCATCCAGCCCGGTCATTTCCCAGCGCACCAACGACAGTGGCAGCGGGCCCGCATCCATGATCGCATCATGGAAGTCTTTCAGGTTGAAGTCATCACCTAATTGACGCTTGCGATCGGCCAGCAGCTTGTCCATTTGTACCTTGCCAATGGAGTAGCCCACACCGTAACCGGGCGGGCGGCGCAAGTAGATCTCTGCATCAACGCGCGCCACGTCCTCATCCAGGAAAGGCACCTGTTCGCGCCAATAGCTCACCACCTCGGGCGCCGTCATCTGGCCCGTTTGCAACCAGACATCCGCCGGTACTCGCGCGGCGCGGAATATTCCAAACACATGAATCAGCTCGCGCACGCGCGGCGTGTCGGCGAACAACCCCGATTGCAACATGGCCTCTTCAAGGTAGGTGGCCCAGCCTTCGATACGCGCACCCGAGCGAATGTGTTTGCGGATCGGGTGAGCCAGGTTGTCCGCTAACAAAATATCGAAGCGATGCCCGGGAATCACTGCATGAAGGTGATCAGGCGCCGGGTCCCGAAACTGCACGGCCTCCCAGAAGTTAAGGCCAACGGGACGCACCTGCCAGGGCACGTTGGTGTCCAATTCACCCACGTAGTCAGGAATCGTGATGATGTCCTGCTCCACCAGGAAGCGGCGAATCTTTTCGTCGGTTGCCGCTATGCGTGCCTGGTAGTCTTCAGCGGTGGTCGCCGGCAGCAAGAGTGGTTCCTGACGATTGCGATGCTGTTCCAGCGCATACAGTGACCACAGCCTGTCCAGCTCGCGTTCGCCAATGATCACCAGATCGTCGCTGGTCCAGGGCATCAGCTTCACGTGTTTCAAGTACCAGTCAAAGGCGGCCTTGCCGGAACCGGCGCTGGCGGTCCAGCCGTCGCGGTTTTCTACCAGCCAGTCGTTGAGTGCAACCACCGCTTCCCTGGCCGCCTCAATGTCCGGCAACAGTTCTGGCTGGGCGGTACGCGCGCGCTCGGCAAGATCGCTGTACCAGCCGATAACACCCGCTGGCGGAGTCTCCCGATACGGGTGGCCGTGGCCTACCCCGTCACTGTTACTGAGATTATGAATGGCAAGGCTGGCGAAGTCGGCGGCTACGTCAGTGAGGTTTGCCTGTGCAGCACTCACCAGCACGGGAATGCCCCGCAGCTCAGCCAGCAACTGTTCGCGTTTGGCGCCTTCCACAGGCAGCTCCGTGAAGGTGAGCCACAGCATGCGGTCAACGTAGAACCCGGGGTCCCGTGCCCAGTAACGCGACACTCGCAGGCGATATTCATGCTGGTCCAGGCGCGAGCGCAGGGCCAACCAGTCCACTTGCTGAGAGCGCGACCACTGGCTGTAATCCATGTCCGCCAGTTCAGTTTGCAAGCTGGTTAACATCTCAAGGCGCGTGGCAATCGCCTGCGGGCTGTAATCTGACACAGGCTCGATGGGTTGGCCCGCCGCATCCTCAGTGACCCGGCCAATACTGTTATCGTCGGCCTTCCACTGCTGGAACGCATCCGACAGCAGCACAAGGTCCTGGTAGTCGCTGGCCTGTGCGCCTTGTCCGACGATGCCGGCACCCGCCAAGACCAGCGCCCATACCCTCACCCACTGCCGTTTTACCACTTGGTAGCTCCCTTGCTTGCCATGTCTTCCTTTATTCATCTACTGCGACACCTACCCCGGCTTCAGGCGTCCTGGCTCCAGGCGTCCTGGTTTCAAGCATCGGCGTCAGGCGTCGAAATCGGACGCAACGAACAATCTATCACCTGCTGCGGTGTAGCGCAGTCGCACACTGCTGTTCACCACCAATTTGCAACGATCGGGTCTGATATCTGAGGCGCGGCACACACTCGTCGTGATGGCCGCTGTCGATAAGGAGGTGGCACCGTGGCTTTCCAGGTACTTGGTAATCACGGCCTCATCGATCTTGAAGCGCACCCAGAAGTACAGTGCCACGTGACCGGCCAGCCCCAGCAATGACACCACAGCGATAATCACGTAATCCATAACAGCGCACCGACAACTCGCTTATCTGGGGTTGTTACGCGCCGGGATTGGTTTCAGTCGCCCGGAGTGCCCGCATCCTTCGCCAGCGATTGCTCGTGCTCGTACATGGCCTCCCACAGGGGTGAGTCCACCCACGTATCATCCAGATAGAACTTCTCGGGCTCTTCTTCCTTGGGGTCAATCAGCAGGTTGTAGTAGGAGGGATAGGCCATGTTTTGTATGGCGTAACTTTTGTCGTCGATTTCCTTGATCAGCACTTTCCAGTGACGCCACTTGGCACCAAACAATTCGTTGCCGATGTAGATCATCACGGTCTCGCGATTGGACTCGGTTTGTTTGCCCGATAAAAAATCAGTCTGGTCAGTGCCATCCATCGTCCGATCTGTGGGGATATCGCCGCCCGACCAGTTCGCCAGTGTTGGGAACAGGTCCACCAGGTGCATCAACTCGTTGGACACCTGTCCCGCGGGCACCGTGCCCGGATAGCGGAGCAAAAACGGCACACGCAGGGATCCCTCATAGGGAGAGAACATGGAGCCGCGCCAGGGGCCAGTGAAGCCAAAGGACCGCTTGATCCCTTCCCGACCATTATCAGCGGTGAAAATTACAATGGTGTCGTCGGCAATGCCCAGCTCGTCCAGCGTCGACAGAATGCGGCCAACGTACGAATCCGTCTGCGCCAACACATCGGCAAACGCACCGTTGCCGGTAGAGCCCTTGAAGTCCGGGTGCGCATCCACGGGCTCATGGGTTTGTGTATAAGGAAGGAACGCGAAGAACGGTTTATCGGCTTTGGCCTGACGCTGAATGTAATCGATGGCTTTGTCCGTGATCTCGCCGTCAATCAGAGTACGTTTCTCGCGGTCATACACAACGCCCTCCACGGGCACCTTGCCGCGAATGGCACTCATGACATGCGTGAAACGCACACCCGCATCTGCCTGGAAGCTGTCGCTGTCGGGCCAAAATGCCTGGTCTGAAGAATTAGGAATACCATACCACTCGTCAAACCCTTGGTCGGTGGGATAGCGGCCAGGCTCAGCACCCAAGTGCCACTTGCCGAACATGCCCGTGGCATAGCCGCGATCAGACAACATTTCTGCGAGAGTAATTTCCCAGGCGGTAATGCCGTACCAAATATCGCGCGGGGGCAGCTCCTGGCGCAGCCGAGTACGCATACCGTACCGCCCGGTCATCAGCGAAGCCCGCGAGGGCGTGCACTCCGCTTCTACATTGAAGTTGGTGAGCTGCACGCCGTCTGAGGCGATGCTGTCAATGTTCGGTGTGGGCGCACCGCGCAATACACCACCGCCATAGACCCCAACTTCGCCATAGCCGAAATTATCCATCAATATCAATACGATATTGGGCTTCTCGGCCGCGGCGGATTGCCCGCTGACAAGCAACGCACCAGCGATTAGCCATGGTCTCAACATTGGAGAAAAAGTCATAGGGCTTGCCTCGTTCGAACGGCCTGAAGAAAAGGCAGCGTCGGGTAATCTAGGTTTTTACGCGCTTCCACTATTGAACCGCGCAAAAATCATAAACCCTTTTCCCGAGACATCCGTAAACCCCCTATAGGCTAGGAAGTCAGGCTTTCTGCTTTTGTGTAGAACAAAAGATCTACACGTCGCATAAGGGAATGCAAGCCGTGCCGATCAATAAACATATACCGTTCGTCCCCTCCAGCATCGCACTGGGTATTGTCGCTTCCATGGTGAGTGTCCCCCAGCAAGCCGGCGCTCAAGCTCTGGAAGAAATCATCGTTACGGCAAGGCGCCGTGTGCAGGATGTCCAAGACATCCCGATGGCGATCACAGCGTTCGACGAGAAGGCGTTGCGCGAGGGTATGGTGCGCGGTTTTGAAGATTACGTGCGCGACCTCACCAGTGTTACGTTTGGCACCTCTGGCCCAGGCGCGAGCACCATTGCCTTTCGTGGAGCGGTATCCCAGCCCAGTGGCTTCGACACTATCAGCTCGTCCACGCTGTATCTCGACGAGATTCCCATTACCCGAGACGGGCAGAATCCTGATGTCCGATTGTACGATGTGGAGCGCTTGGAAGCCCTTTCGGGGCCGCAGCCCACTCTGTATGGCGCAGGATCACAATCGGGCACACTGAAGATTGTAACCAATAAGCCCAACACTGAAGAAACCGACGGCTGGGTGATGGCCGAGGCTGGCACCATCATGTCGGAGGGTGACCCCAGCTACAACGTGAGCGGTGCTCTGAACCTAGTGGCCATTCCAGATACTCTGGCAATTCGTCTTGTCGGTTTCTACGAGGAAGAAGGCGGCTACATCGATAACGTGCTGGGCACGACCAGCGTTTTCTCACCAGAGAACGGTGACCGCGACAACGCAGACAAAGTCGAGGACGATATCAACGACTGGGTCGCCAAAGGTGCTCGCGTATTCGTGCGCTGGACGCCAAATGAAAACTGGATTATTGACGCAGGTGTTGCCTATCAGAGCTCAGAATTGGGCGCTGGTTTCGATTACAACCCCGCTTTCGGTGACCTGAACACCGTCAAGTTCAAAGACGAGAAGCGTGACGACGAGTGGTACAACCTCTCGCTGACCATTCAAGGCGATCTGGGCTTCGCCGACCTGACCATCGCTGGCGGCACGCACAACCGTAAGATCGACTACGACCTGGATTCCACCGCCTACATGACCGCTTACAAAGTGAATGGTTTGGATCTGGCGGAATACTATACAGGCATCCGCGAGTTCTTAGACTACGATACGTGCGCCGTCACTTACGGCTGCTACCTGTTTGTAAACTACAACGACTTCGGTGCAGATCCCACAGCACAAATCTCCCTGGACCAGGAGGTCACCTCGTTTGCTCAGGAGATTCGCCTCGTGTCCAAAGATACGGGCGACAACAAGTTCAATTGGCTGGTGGGCGCCTTTTATGAGGACACCGACAATGAATGGGATTACCTGTCCTTCGTAGACGATCTCGCGGCCAATGGCGGCGGGGGTTCCATATTTACGTATTACGGCGTTGAGCCCACCAACGACTGGTTCGATCAAGGCTTCCGAGCCGACAAGACGTACAACGGCTTGGCCGGAAATAGCTTGAACGGCCAATTGCAGAACGTAGAGACCATCGCAGTATTCGCAGAGGGTAGCTACCGACTCACGGAGGACATCACGCTTACCGCAGGCGGCCGTTGGTTCGAAACGGATCGCAGTGTGGCTGAGAATTCGTTATTTGTCGGTAACGTCTTCGATAACTTCGACGTTGTAGAAACCACCGAAGACTTCAGCCCAAGACTGAATGTTACGTGGACACCAACGGACGACTCGTTGATTTATGCCACCTACTCAGAAGGCGTGCGGGTGGGCGGACAGAACGGCGGCGTCACGCAAAATCCGGCCTCCATACAGCTTGGTGCACCGCAATTTTTTGGGCCAGATAAGTTGAAGAACCATGAGATTGGTGCCAAGGCAACTTGGATGGACGGTCGACTACTGACCAACCTCACCGCTTTTGTGATGGACTGGGAAGATTACCAGATACAGGTGGACCTACCCGTGGCCGGCTCGACCACGGTCAACGCGGGGAATGCCTCTATCGATGGCGCTGAGGGCAATATCGCCTTCGCGTTCGCTGAAGGATGGGAATTGTCCGCTGCGGCGACATACCTGGATGCACGCATCGATGACGATATTATTCTGAACAACGGCGTCATTGTAGCTGGGGAAAAAGGCGATCCCCTACCGGTCGTGCCGGAGTGGAAAGTGGCGGCGAGTTTACAGTACGGCACAGAATTACCTTGGAGTGGCCTGACGGGCGTCGCGCGATTCGACTACAACTACGTCGATGAATCCGTCAATGGCACCAACGCCTCGGTCTCTCTGTTCGGTGCCTCAACGTCATCGCCCCAAGTACAGCCGTCATACGATGTGGGTTCACTGTATTTCTCCGTGGAATCGGTGAACGGTTGGTCAGCATGGATTGGCGTAGATAACTTGTGGGACGAGCGTGCGATCACATTTATCTCACCGAGGTTCTCGGATGACCGTGTCTTCACGTTGCGTCCACGCGAGATCTCTGTCGGCTGGCGGATGGACTTCTAGGCACAGCCCCTAAGCACTGGCATTATCACCCGGTAATGCCAGTGCCATAACGCAGCGCAGTCCTCTCCAGACCACGCCTGCACACTGACTGCTGGCACTGACCCATACCGGAGTGCGTGCGTTTGCCCAACATTGTCACTAACGACCCCCGCCAGGCTTTTCAGGAGGCCGCTGAGCTTATTCGCAGCGCCAACTACCGTCTGGCGGAGCAGGTGCTGTCCAAAGCACTGTCGGATAATCCCAACGACCCCAACCTGCTTCGGTTGCAAGGCATAGGCTTCGCTAAACAGAGCATGTACGCTGAAGCAGAGGCTAAGTTCACCCATGTGGTTCGCCTGGTGCCGGAGCATCCACAGGCGTATCAGGAATTGGCCGATGTGCAGATTCGCCAGCAGAAGCTGGAACCCGCGCTAGCGTCCCTACGCAGCGCGGCCAAGTACGACAGCGGTGGCCGTGCGAAACAGCGCCTTGGCGAGCTACTTAGCCTGATGGGGCGCGGCAGTGAAGCGGAGACGGCGCTGGGCGAGGCGCTGGCGGCGGACCCGACGCGCAAAGCACTTGCAGGAGCTCTTGAGATGGCGCATAACGGCGATCTCTCCGGGGCTGAAAAAACCTACCGCGATATTCTGCGACGCAATCCCGACGAGGTGGACGCACTGCGGCTGCTGGGCGTGTTGCTGATCAAACGTGAGCGGTATGACGACGCGGCCGCCTGCTTCCGCCGCGCCGTGGAGATTGCCCCCGATTTCTGGAAGGCCTGGATTAATCTAGGCACCGCTTTCTCAGAGCAGCAGAAGTTTGACCAGGCCGAGGAGGCCTACAGCTCTGCACTGCAGCTACAGCCCAATAGCATCCACACCCTGGAGCGTTTGGGTGCAAACGCCATGAAAGCCGGTGAACTGGATAAAGCCATTGATTATCTAGAGCGGTCGCTGGCCATCAACCCGCGTCACTTCCCCTCGCTCCTGTGCATGGGGCACGCGCTCAAAACCGTGGGCAAACAGGCAGACGCCATCGAGGCGTACCGGGGTTGTGCCGAGTCCAAACCGGATTTTGGCGAAGCCTATTGGAGCCTGGCCAACCTCAAGACGTTCCGGTTTGAGGACTCGGACATCACCGAGATGGAAAGCCAGCTGGAAAAACTGCGCGACTCGGCCGATGAGGAAGAGCAGGATGCCGAGATCTCTTTTTCCTTCGCGCTGGGCAAGGCCTACGAAGACCGCAAAGACTACAGCCGGGCCTTCGACCACTACTACCACGGCAACAGTAAAAAGCGCTTCAAGATCAATTACGATCCCATCGCCTTCCAGGACAGCAACGACCGCATTATCGAAGTGTTCAATAAGGATTTCTTCGCTGAGCGCGAAGGCTGGGGACACAGCGACGACTCGCCTATTCTGATCCTGGGCCTGCCCCGCTCCGGCTCTACCTTGCTGGAGCAGATACTGGCCAGCCACTCTCAGGTAGAGGGAACGGCGGAACTGCACTACCTGCTGCGCGCCGCTACGGAGTCGGGTCTTAATCGGGCCGACGGTATTCGTTACCCGCAGGTAATGCATGAGCTACTGTCGCACCATGTGGCGGGCATCGGTGAAGAATATGTGGAGAACACCCTCAAACACCGCACCGGCGCGCGTTACTTTACCGACAAGATGCCGAACAATTTCACTGCGATCGGATTCCTACACACCATCTTGCCCAACGCGAAGGTCATTGAC
>SPKZ01009365.1_pt1 | contig 12075 bp, 9 predicted proteins | sample 2456571 | NCBI WGS metagenome assembly SPKZ01 (sample SAMN11192286, study PRJNA482655) | marine metagenome | biome: ENVO:00000447; feature: ENVO:00000244|ENVO:00000211|ENVO:00000569|ENVO:00002023; material: ENVO:00002151; isolation source: ocean water from marine abyssalpelagic zone ...
GATGGCGGAGATGGCGGAGATGGCGGAGGTGATATTGGAGATTTAATTCTAAAAAGCCAAGAGCTGTTAAGCCTCAATAATATGCATCATGGACAATCAATTTCTGGCCGTATCGTTGCTGATTATTTTGATCGCGCAGTGTTAGCCACTGAGACCGGTGCGAACTTAGCCAATGATTCCTCATGGAACTTGTGGTTCGACACAAAATTCTACGATGTGAGAGACAATCGCAATCATATTGCGAGAGAAGCTGACAGCAAATCATTTCTATTGGGTATGGATACCGATATTGGTAACCAACAGTACTTGGGCTTTGCAGTTGGTATTGATATCACCGATGATGATGTTTTTTCTGGATCATTGAACAATGATGTCACCGCTTATACCATCGGCCCATACTATGGCTTTAACATTTCTGAAAATTGGGTGGGTGATTTGTGGCTTGGTTATACCTATTCCGATATAGAAACCGATTTGCTTGGTATCAAAGGTGACAATAAATCCCATAGCTTTTTTAGCTCACTCAATGCTACCGGTCAATATTGGTTAAATGATGATAATACGATTGCCCTATACCCCAAGCTGGGTATTTATTACGCTTACACAGAGGTCGATAAAATTAATATGGCGGGAAACATTCAAGGCAGTGCAGTTAGCTTTGATGTTGATAATCATCATTACACAACCGGTACCTTACTGCTCTCCACAGAATTAGCTAAAACTTATACTATTTCAGCAGATAAAATTGTTACCAGCTTTATGACACTGACTGCGCGTAATAATTTTGATCGTCCCACTGATGGCAGTAATTTTTTAGAGCAGTTAGGCATTAAAGAAAATAGCCGCTGGCTTGGCAGCATCGATATAGGTGCCAAAGGATATTTTTCAGGATCAACCACAGTAGATGTAAGAGCATCCTATTCCGGGCTTTTTGAAAAAGAATTGGATATTTTCAGTATGCATGTTAGTGCAAACTGGATGTTTTAGTGGATAGGGATAACAACATCGCTTAATAGTTAACCCAACACCTGGAAAACAAGCGATGTGCTGGTGTTTTTCAATTGGGCCCCTCACCCTTGAAAGTAAAAATAATTAATTAAAATCAATAAATCACATGCAGAGTGCTGTCGTATCAGTGACTGACATTCGCAATTTTTAAGCTATCGTCGAGCCGATCTAATATTGATCAGTTCAAGAGCATATATTAATTCTAAAACATCCAAAATTCAGTGTTAAACAGATCACAGTTTTCTAAAAACATTCCAATATCAAGGAAAGATAGATGAAAAAAATTAGTTTGTTATTGATCGCGGTCATCGCCATTTCTCTGAGCTATTTCCTGTATAACGACTCTCAGGCAACGCAGTTGGAGTCCAGTAAAGAAATAGCCCTGCAAACCCTCAGCGGTCAGGTGTTTTATCGCGAGCGAAGCAGGTTACCGCCGGGCTCTGAATTAAAGGTGTACCTTGAAGACGTCTCCCGTATGGATGTTGCGGCGATAGTATTAGCTAAACAAACATTCACCAATATAGGCGCACCCCCTTATGCCTTCACCCTTGAATACGATGCCTCTAAAATAACTGAGCGAGGTCGATATGGATTACGGGCGCGTATTGAAAATAATGGTCAATTGCTATTTATTAACGATACCCATATTGCGGCGTTTGGTGAACAGCCTGAAGGGCCGATAGAAGTATTGGTGATAAAAGTAACAACAACCAACAGTAAAAGTATTAAACCTGCCGATAAACCCAGCGCCAGCTTAACCGGAACCTATTGGAAATTGTTAGAGCTAAACGGCGAGCCTGCTGTGATAGGCGCTAAGGGCAAAGAACTGAGCATCACTCTAGTTCGTCATGACAATAAAATTCGCGGTTTTTCAGGCTGCAATAATATAATGGGTAACTTTGAGATTATAAATGGCGGTACCCTTTTATTCTCTCAACTCGCCTCGAGCAGAAAATTATGTGCTGCTGGCATGCAACAGGAAAGCACTTTTATGGCGATGCTTGAAAGCGTAAAAAGTTTCCAAGTGACCGGTGATACCATGACCCTGAATGATAGTGGGCGGCGGGTATTGTTACGCTTTAAAGCCGTGTACTTTTAGCAATTTCTAAGAGAAAATGTAGCAATAAGATCTTCATCATTCTTTAACCAAGCCGCTTTTTCATCATCACAAACCAGCCGGCAAACAGCGATCTTCACTAGCATTGGCCAGTTATTTATAGCTAAAAAATCTACTAATAACCAGTGACAGAGATACAAGATTCCTTTTATTAGCATCGTTGTGTTTACAGATACTCGATGGTTTAAAGCAAAGCTCTGTCTCTATAAGTCATTAGCGGCGTAGGGATCGATCGTTTCAATAGAACCGTCCGCTAAGTGGGTTAAAGGCGTCATTTTGATACTGCGTAGATGGGTAACTCCCTCCGACAAGCTCGCATCGTGATAAAACAAATACCATTGCTTTTGTACTTGGCAGATGGAGTGATGGGTAGTCCAGCCGAGTACTGGCTGTAGAATGACACCTCGATAGACAAAAGGCCCATAGGGGTTATCGGCGGTGGCGTAACAGATAAGGTGGGTATCTCCGGTAGAATATGACAGGTAATAAGTACCCTGATATTTATGTATCCACGGCCCTTCAAAATAACGCCTATGACTATCCCCCGCCAGTAACTCATCACCTTGTTCATCGAGAATCTTAATTTCCCGTGCAGGTTCGCCCAATTGCAACATATCATCGGATAATGTTGCCACCCGCGGCCCAAATGCCACTTGCTGCTCTCTTCTTAGCCCAGAGCTCTGCCGATACTCATTCTCAGGATAATGCTGTAACTGACCACCCCACAAGCCTCCCCAATACAAGTAGGCAGTACCGTCATCATCGACGAAGGCAGCGGGATCAATAGAGTAACTACCGGCAATTGCCTCAGGCTCGGCAATAAATGGCCCCTGAGGGCTATCGCCGACAGCCACCCCTATTCGAAATAGACCATCGTGGGCGCGGGCTGGAAAATAAAAGTAATATTTGCCATTCTTATTGGCAATATCCGGTGCCCACATTTGGCGCTGCGCCCAAGGCACATCTTTCACATCTAACACCACTCCATGATCGATCACCTCGGCTGCGGGATTAGCCATCGAGAAAACGTGATAATCATGCATCGCAAAGTGATCGCCGTTATCATTAAACGCTATCTCACCATCGATATCATGGGATGGATAAATATAAATCCGGCCAGCAAAAACATGCACCGAAGGGTCCGCTGTATAGACATGCCTAATCAGAGCGGTTGAAATTTCTGTACGTTTAATGGTTTCAAGGTCAAATTTCAGTTCTTCAAAGCTCATTAGTGCCTCTCATGTCAGGTAACTGTCAAAGAAATTAGTAAATTCCAGAAAGGGCCGTGCGAGATTGATCCAATGGTTCAAGATCGCTGCTCCTAGAGAGCAATATTTACTGCTGGCCAAGCACTCAAGCAAGTGGGGTTCGAATGGCATTAATGGCAAAACCAAAGTAATTCAGCGTTTCTAAATGGCTAAAGCATAACCAGATAGCAGTGGCAAGGATACGCAGACAAGTTTAGGATTTATCCTTTAACGATTGCGTTTTTAAGTTAAGGCTGACTGCCACTTCCTTAGCTGCATCTGTTTGAGCATCGTAGTCCCCTGTTAGCCAACGTGATTAATCTAGAGACTCTCTTTAGCACAGGCACTTCTTTATACCCATAAGCCGTAACCCATAGAGAAGATAGATAGATATTTTTCAGCTGTTTGATTAGAGAGAATACCTAGCAATTTACCAATAGACACGCTCCACCCAGCCCCCCTGAATCACCAACGCAGTATTTTCTACAAATACAGTCTGAGATTTTGGCTTACTTCTTTTATCAGTGCGTTTGGCACCTCTTGTTCTGCGGCGAGTTTGTCCCAGCGCGAGAGAGCTTCTATGGTCTGATTTAAAACATCATCTATTTTGCGTTTACTGAAGATAGGGCTTAGCTCTGCAAAAAAATAGAAGTCATCTCTGCTGAAATTGTCTTGTTTGCCGTTGAGTGTCATCCAGTGTTTACTCACCCAGAGACTATCGGGCCTGTAACTATAGGCGAGATCGTAAGCTGGGGCTAATTGCCACTGGTTATCTTTATCCAACAAAAAAGCAAAATTCTTGGCGTGGTCATCATGATTTCGAGCAATGACGTTAAATACCATTCGCTTTAGCAGTTGCATAGCCTCTTCTGGGCTAAGATGCAGCTTTCTTGCAGTGTTAAATAGTTCAGCATACGAGTATGAGCCTACCTGTTTGTAGCTTACATGCTCAAGGCCATTGAGTGTTTGTACGTGTATTTTTTTATTGCCGATTCGATCAAATCTGGCGCTGACAAAATGTCTTCGGTTGCCTTCATCCAGTAAATGGCATGGCATCATCTCTATACCACACTCTTTTGCCATAAGGTGGTAGGTATACTCCATTGCGCCATACCCCATAGGGTCGCCAAAAGTCTCTTGGTGTGTGTGCTGTTCACTGACGCCGTCAAATTTTAAGAGATAATGGGTAAAGCCTTCAGGCGCATCGGTTTGGCCTGATCGAACTTGGGTGAAATCTTTATTGAAGGCCAGCACCGCTTTGGGTCTTGCGCCACCTGCGCTCATGCCGACTGACAGTAACGACATCATAGCGTCTTTATCGGCTTGCCCGTTATTGCTCAGGCTAAGGTTAAATTTTTCACGTTGATCTAATACCTCTTGAGCAATCGCAATCAGCGATTCAATTTGAATGGCACTCGATGCATTAAGATTTTTTCTTCTAGTGGCTGGCGAAAAGGTTAGTGCCCCCATACCGCGCGTGCCTGTGTACTGTAACCGTTGTAAAGGCGTGATATCACTGACTGATTTCCCTTGGCTGGCTATCCATGCATTCATCACCGCATTACCAAAGTCATCCGGTAGCGAATCGGCGATAAGCCCAGGTAATCCTTTGAACGTCGCGCGATCTAGCTGCGAAAATGAGTAAACCTGCTTGGCGAGGGGCATTTTTAGTGGCGATAATTCTATGCCTGTTTTGATAAAACTAGGGAAGTATTCAAACGCCGCCACTTGGGTGTCAGTATTGTAACTGACGGCCCCGACGTCATGCTCCTGGTACTTAACCTTGATTACTTCAGTTACCATCTGGCAGTGGCCTCACTCGGCGAGTTGCTGTTGCTGAGACTCGTCGCTCTTTTGCGTTTTTTACCTTGTAACTTCATCAATTGAATCGGGGATATTTCTGGTTTGGGTATAAAAAGATTCAGTTGCTCGGTTAATTCCAGCGCGATCAGAATAGCGATCATCGACTCAAGCGTTGATTTTCCCTTTTCACCATTAGTCACAGCTTTGAGAGACACGCCCGCTTTTTTAGCTAAGGCTTTTTGGGTGAGGTTCACATTGAGCCGAGCAGTTTTAATTCTATCACCTAGCTCTGCTGCAATAGCATGCGCTGTCAAATTCTCAAAGCTCATAAAGACTCCTAAAGGAAGTTTTATCCGGATTACAATCTATTATAACCCTTTTAAGCGGTATTGCACGGCTAGACAAAACAATGATCAATGTCTGAATAAAAATACTTAAAAGCGTTGTAGATGCATAAAAATAGCGACTAAACTCCTTAAAGGGATGCTTAGACCGCTTCTATCTGCTTTTCATTTGTGACCCCGGAACCAGATTATGCTGGGCATAAATGACCAAATACATAGCCCACATAAGCCCTTTAATTTACCCAGAGTAACTTGAGTCTCTCAAGACTTGTTTTTCGCCTCAAACCAGTGCTCTAAATATTCAATGCACTGCACCAACTTAGCGGGTACAAAAAATCGTACTGGATATAACGCGTATAAGGTTAACAACGGTTTTTTTGAATTGGCCAATACTTCTACCACTTCGCCTTTATCAATAGCCGACTGACATACAAAATCCGGAATAAAACCAAGGCCTAAGCCCTGTTTGATCGATTCCATCATAAATAGCGTGCTGTTCACTCGCAGGGCTCCAGTGACAGCGACACCGTCTTCAATGGGCCAGACATTCTTCCCCTGAAAATAGCTGTAAACAAAACAGTTATGATCTTTTAGATCTTTGGGTAGCGCTATTGTTGTGTGCTGTTCAAGGTAGCTTGGTGACGCGCAAACTTTATAGGTAAAACTGGTTAGCGGCCTACCCACATAATTTGAATCTATAGGTTTACTCGATGCCCGAAAACCTAAATCAAAACCCTGTGCCACTAAGTCGACACTTTCATCACCTAAATGGATGTCGAGTTCAATTTCTGGGTTATCGCGCATAAAATCAGCAAACAAATACGACAAGTCAGTAATTCCTAGTGCCATTGGGATGTTTATTTTTAGTTTTCCACGCAAATTTTGCTGTAAATCTTGTACGAAACCATCGGCTTCATCCATTTTAGCAAGTATCTCTCTGGCCCTTTGTAAATAACCCTCACCGACATGGGTAAGCTGCACATTGCGGGTAGAACGGTGCAACAAACGCGCCCCTAAATCATCCTCAAGCCGGCTTATCTCTTTACTAATCATCGATTTTGAAGCATTTACTTGCTCCGCTACGCGGGTGAAACTGCCTAGGTCAGCCAGGCGCACAAACAGTTGAATAGCCCTTAATTTATCCATGATTGATCCTCTTACATTTTAGCCAAATATTGGTGAATTAGGCAGAGCCAAGGTTGATTCACAGCAGTCATTCACCCCATCTTTGAATAATCGACAGGTCATATATTGTTCTCAATTTAGAAACAGTATATGCACATTATACCTATATATGAAAACAAAATAATTAATTAATATAGCTCTCATCGCATCCAGGCAAACTTATGTGATTAACCGAAACACTTTTCATATTTTAGGAGAAAGCCATGTATACACTTTTTTATTCGCCAGGCGCTTGTTCCCTTGCCACTCACGTTGTTCTCAATGAGATACAGCAAAAGGTAAATATTATTGATGTGCAACAACAAGATAATTTCAAACAAATCAATCCTATCGGTACTGTTCCAGTCCTACTTGACGGTGATAAAACGCTGACAGAAGGTGCTGCCATTTTATTGCACTTACTGACTAAACATAAAAACTCACTGTTTCCTGAACATGCAGATCAGCGTCAACAAGCTATTCAAGACATTATGTTTGCCAACGCGACTATGCACCCAGCTTACAACAGATTGTTTTTCCTGACACAAAACATCAACGATGCGGCAATCAAACAGGCAGCTTTAGACAGTGCCGTCCAAAGCATTAACCAGTTATGGAAAGTCGTGGAACAGCAACTAGCCAACCAACCTTATCTCGGCGGCGACACCCCATCAGCGGCAGATATTTTGTTGAGTGTATATTCGCGTTGGGGTCAATATTTCCCGGTGAATATAGTCTTTGGCGAAAAGACCTTAACCATGCTTGATGCAGTACAAAACAGGGCCAGCTTCAAACAGGCACTCGCGGAACAATTAGCGTCATCTAAATAAAAGTTAACTAAGGCATAAGCAGTTTGCTCTATGCCTTACTCATTTGCAGGAAAACATATGACAAACACACCAAAGAGCAGCAATGACTTTGCTAATATAACCGCTATTTTGCAAGGATACTTTGAAGGTTTATATCATGCAGATATCGACCAGCTAATCTCTATATTCCACCCGGACACCCAGTTAATAGCCCCTGGTAATCGACGCTCAGTCAACAAATGGCTAATCGATGTGACCAACCGAGAGGTACCGGCACAGCTAAATCATCCCTTCAGCTTTGAAATTTTAGCCATCGATATAGTGCAGGACCAAGCTATGGCTAAGGTCAAATGCCCGCTATTCGATTGCAATTACATCGATTTTCTAGGGCTGTTAAAAGAAGACGGGCAATGGCGAATCATCAGCAAAATGTATACTGATATCAAGGAAAAAACAGCATGAACAATCCCAAACCTCCCCCTTTAAAAATAGAAATGGTGCACGATCTTGTCTGCTCTTGGTGCCCTATTGCCTACCACAACCTAGAGACAGCTATTGATAATTTAAATATGGCGGTAGATTTCCATTTCCTAGCTTTTGAGCTTAACCCCAACATGGGTACCAGCGGTGAATTAATAGCAACTTACTTCAATCGACAGTTTGGCTGGGACCCACACAAATTATTTAGCTATCAAAAATCCTTAGTCGCAACCGCCGCAAAGTCCGGCGTAACCATTGATTTTTCGAAGCGTAAGTTTTACTACAATACCCATCGAGCCCACTTATTGATGCATTGGGCGCAAAGCATCAACAAACATATAGGGTTATATGAGCGGCTAATGCGTGCCTATTTTAGCGAGGGTTTGGATATCAGTAACTTGAGTGTTTTATTAAACATTGCCGAAGATGCTGGCTTAGAGAGGCGTGAGGCGTCAGCAGCACTTAGTTCAAAACAGTTAGAAAATGCGCTAGAGGTAAAAAAACAAGGTTATAAAGCATTTAACATTAATGGCACTCCCGCCTTTATTTTAAATGAGACAGAACTAGTGTCTGGTTCTAACAGCGTTGATTTTTTTGAAAACGTTTTACAGCAATATCAACAAACTCAACCGTTGCCAAACAACATTTAAGGAGCAAACAATGCCGTATATCAATGTAAAAATTACTGATGAAGCAGTCACCAACGAGCAAAAAAAAGCCATTATTCAAGGCTGTACTCAATTAATGGTCGATGTATTAAACAAAGATCCCGCCACCACTTTTGTGCTGATCGATGAAGTAAGCACAGACAACTGGGGTATTGGCTTTGAGCAAGTCAGACAATTGCGTCTACTAGCCTCGCACAGTCAGTAGCATGGAGTATCATACCGCTGCCAGATTGTATCAACGTCTAAAAGCCAGCATCAGCCAGAGCCAACAAAACCAACAGAGAACAGGCACACATCATACTAAAAATTAAGTGGTAACGGTTTATGGAGCTACTAGATAAACAATTCAAATTTAACAATATTTTCAACTAGACTAAAGAAAACTAACAACGAGTATTGAAATTTTCCTGTTTATAATTAAACGATCATGACCCATAGAGAGATGCACTACGCGCGCGAATATGCACTGAATAGCGGCCTTTTTCACGCGTGCTGAAAGACTATCACTAATCCTATCGCCCTCTAGCTACTTCCAGTAGGTAACAGAGCAATCGTTTCGGTATTCAGCCTAATGGGAGTAGCAGATAATTAGCGTGTTTTGATAATGGCTCTGGTCGGCACAGTTTTTTCTCCCTGCAAAGCCTAAATAGCAACTTCCATGTTGGAAACCAGCGCGCCTATTCAACCACAAAAAATCCAGTGCGCCGAAAGCGTTTTGGATTTTTTGAATAATAATAAAGTAACAGCAGGCTGGTTTGCTGGCACATTATTGTGACTCAAAAAAACATCGAGTGGCAATACCTAAAAATGAGTAAGCGGTAATCCTCAGCACTGACTGCGGTATGGGTCAATATGACGACTTCCTTAATTGACTCTTACTATTAGCGAATACTGTCTGATTATTGATACTCATGATAAATCAATGGGTTAATGATACTCTCGTGATTAATCATTAACAGTTCAACATAAATCGATCGCCATTCAGCTGGGCTTAAGAATTTAAAACACATCGGCAGTTTCTCGCAGTAGCACAACTGACGCGGTTTTGTCGATATCAGAGATCCACAATATGCTGGCGCTGCTAACATTAGTCCTAGGCGAAAAAATATCGATATCTCTGACGATGAGTTACTTGAACTCGACCTATATAGAGTAAAAGTAGCTACCTTTATGACAAGTGAAGACTTGCGATTGAAGAGTATAGAGCTCGATAAGAGCATAATATAACAAAAAACTATCTACATTTATGCATAAAAATTTTGGTTGGCAAAGGCAAGAACCAAGCTATCGCTAAATACATTTGCACAGTTTATTGGGAGTAATTAAATGGGTGCCTTGCTTGACTATATTGGCTCTGAAACAGGCTTAGAAAATCTGTTATCTCTTACCCTCGAAAATATGAGCCAGGGGCTCTCCCTGTTAGATACCGAGCTAAACTATATTTTCATAAATAAAAAATGCCTGAAATTTTTAAAGCTTCCGGCAGATTTTGGCCGACCAGGCACGAAGCTCGAAGATGTAATGCGTTATAACGCTAAACGTGGCGAATACGGGCCAGGAGATGTTGAGCAGCAAGTAGCCGAACGTGTGGCACGTGCCAGGAAATTCATCAATCACAAGTTTGAACGCATCAGGCCAGATGGGACTGTCATCGAAATTGAGGGCAACTTTCATTCTGGCATCGGTTTTGTCACAACTTATACAGACCTCACCGAACGGGAAAAAACCGAGCAAGCCCTGCATAAAGCCAATGACGAATTACGCCTGCAAGACAATCGTTTGCGTGAGGCATTAGATCTTATGCCGGTGCCTATGGAAATTTTGGATAAAGACGACAAACTGGTTATGTGGAACCATGCCTTTCAAACTAAAATCCCTGAAAACAGTCACTTCCCGCTTAAAGTAGGTATGACGTGTAGAGAAGTATTGGAGAGTCTTCCCTGGCAAGATAGGGGAGTTGAAGAAAATGCTATCCCTGAACTAATTGCCAAAAAATTAGCCCTTCATGAGAATTATACCGGACCCTTTGAGGAACAAGTTGACGGGGATTTATGGTGGCACACCAGCGAATTTAAAACGAAAGACAATGACACAGTCATCATTCATGTGGACATATCAGAACTAAAAGCCAGGGAATTATTACTTACCGAGAAAGAAGCGGTGCTACAAACAGTATTTAACAATATGGATCAAGGCTTTTCCCTGTTTGATTTTGATATGAAATTAATCGTCAGTAACCAACGCTTTACCCAGATTCTTGGCCTGCCCGAACATTTTGGTAAACCCGGCACGCTTTTCTCGGACATACTCCACTATAATGCCCAAAGAGGCGAGTATGGCGATGGCAATAGAGAAAATTTAGTCCAAGAAAGAATTGAGCTTTTCAGAAAGTTCGAGACCCACAAATTTGAGCGATTAAGAGAAGGTAATATCCTAGAGGTATGTGGGCGATTAATTGACAACGTTGGTTTCATAACAACCTACAGGGATGTCACCGAAAAAAGACTCAGCGAAGCAGCCGCAGAAAATGCCACACAAGAGCTGAAACGTTTGTCTGAAATACTAGAAGGTGCACTGACACATATGCCGGATGGCTTGCTGATGTTAGATGAACAGCTAAATATCCAGGTATATAACCAGAAATACCAAGAATTCTATAATTTTCCAGACAATTTTATGACTAACGCCAAGACAGCCTATGACATTTTAGAATTTCAACGCCACCGAGGAGATTTTGGTCCTGACAAAAATCAACAAGATCTACATATTCAGGAATCACTAAAGCAACTTAAATCATCAAATTCTTTTATTCGGGAACGTGTATTCCCCAACGGCCGAAGAATTGAAATACGCGGAAATACCACGCCAAATGGAAAAGGTAAAGTAATAGTCTATTCCGACATAACAGAACGTGATGCAGCAATACGCCAAGCAAGACTAGGCGCTGCCTTAGAAAACATTCCTGTCGCGATTTGTTTGTATGATGCGCAAGACAATATTGTTTTTTGTAATCACTGTTATCGTGACTTTTATAGTGTGGCCGCTAAGTTTTTAATGCCGGGCGCAAACTTTAATGATTTAGCCAAAGAATTGATTAGAACCGGTCAAATAGTGGGTGATAACCAAGCAACCTCACGGTGGTTGGCGCAACGGATGGATCGAAGAAACACACCCTATAATAAAGAGTCATATCAATTGAGTGACGGACGGTATGTCGAAGTCAGCGATCATATATTGGAGGATGGCAACATTATTTTTGTTGGTAATGACATTACCAAACTAAGAGAAAAAGAGTTGTCCAATGCGCAATATGTATCAAAGCTACAAGCGAGCGAAGAGCGTTTTAAAACGTTATTCCAGAATTCACCCGTCGGCGTCTTATTAGAAGATTATTCTCTGGTCAAAAACAGCATCGATACATTGCGTGACCATGGA
>SPKZ01006031.1_pt1 | contig 12072 bp, 14 predicted proteins | sample 2456571 | NCBI WGS metagenome assembly SPKZ01 (sample SAMN11192286, study PRJNA482655) | marine metagenome | biome: ENVO:00000447; feature: ENVO:00000244|ENVO:00000211|ENVO:00000569|ENVO:00002023; material: ENVO:00002151; isolation source: ocean water from marine abyssalpelagic zone ...
TCACACCGAGTACGCTGGTGAACGTTATTTAGCTAAAATAGAAGCATTACATATCGACAACATCTATCAATATATGCAATCTGAGCTTTTGTTTGAATTGAAATCAAATATACATCTTCTGTTTATAAGCAAGTATCATTACTCTTTTTTAAATTTATTTCATCTGAAGATAAAATTATACTTTATTGAATAAAACTAAGAAATAAATAGGTTGCTAGAACCACGGCGACCCACATCGCCATACTTCCTGACGGATAATTTCGTGAAAGCAAGCCGCTCAGTCGATTATTCTTTCCGGCGATATAAGTTAAGTACATATTTAGTTTTAGCTTAAACTCATGTCGTAATGTGCGGTCTATTCGCCAAATAATAGTAAACATATTTTGCAGCGCACTTGGAAATACTCGGCGATAAACCCAATCGAAATCTAAATTGGTTGAGCGGAGTTCAGGGGGGTAGAGCCCTTTGAGGTTAAGCCAAACAAAAGCCAAAGCTGAAAAGAACAACAATTGAGTCTGGGCTAGAACATGGGTTGCATCATAAGGGTTGTAACCTGTGTCATACGGTAATAAAGAATATAATGCTTGTGGGTAGATACCAATTGCAAGACAAAGACCCGCTGCTATAGTCATAGCCACTAACATATTTTTAGGGGGATCGCTTGCTCGAATACCCGAGTCGTGGGCGAAGAAAGCGAAATAAGGAATTTTTATTCCCGCATGATGAAATACACCAGCAGAGGCAAACAATAACATTAGCCAAACCCAGTCAAACCCTTCTTCAAGCGCGGCAGACATCACCATCGATTTACTAACAAAGCCGCTAAAAAGAGGAAAAGCTGAAATAGAAGCGGCACCTACAATGCAGAGGATCGTCGTTTTGGGCATAGTTTTGTATAAGCCACCAAGTTCAGAGCCATTTATCCGCCCAGTCATGTGCAATACTGCACCCATAGACATAAATAACAAGCCCTTAAAAATCACATCATTAAAGGCATGAGCTACCGCACCATTGACGGCAAGCGCCGTGCCGATGCCGATGCCTACCACCATGAATCCCACCTGGTTTATCAGACTATAGGCCAAGACCCGACGTAAATCATTTTCAATAACAGCAAAAAATATTGGGAAACAAGTCATAGCAGCGCCAATATATACCAGTAATTCAGTTCCTGGATATGCCCGAGCTAGGGCATAAACGGCCACTTTCGTGGTGAATGCACTAAGAAATACAGCTCCGGTCACGGTCGCTTCAGGGTAAGCATCAGTTAACCAGTTATGGGCCATAGGAAAAGCACACTTGATCCCAAAAGCAATAAAAATAAGCCATCCGGCAACACCATTTAGGCCAATATAACCAAATTCTAATGTGTTATTTTCAATAGCGTAAAAAATAGTCCCGGCAAGGAGAATGACCCCAGATAAGACCTGGATAATGAGATAGCGCATCCCTGCAACATAGGAACGCTCAGTTCTGCGTGCCCAAATAAGAAATACTGAAGTAAAGGCTAACAGCTCCCAAAATATGAACAAGGTTAACAAATCACCCGCAAAGACAGCACCCAAACCGCTGCCTGCATACAGCATTGCTGACACTTGTTGCATGGTATCGCGTAGATGTAACGAGTAAATAATGCCAATCAGTGCCGCAATGTGAAATACATAACCAAACAGTAGACTTAACCTATCGATACGGTAAGGAATCAGTTGATAATCAAAAAAGGTAAATTGGAGATGAATGCCCTCTGGGATCATCCACAGGTGTAATGCACTGGCTATGGGGATTGCTAACATTATTACGCTACGCAACATACCGCGAGTAAATAATACGATTAATGCACCGATAAAAAAGGGCACAAAAGGAGGGATCTCAACTATCCACATTGTCATCCCCTGTTTTAGTCGCTCTTTGTTTCTTGAAATTTTCTTTGCTGCTACTAACCTCATCACTATTGGTATCACTAGAGGTTATAGCTTTATCATCGGTGCCTTCGTTACTGTAGTAGTCTTCATCTCGCATCAGAAAAGTTCGCATCCAAGTAGCCGCAAGTACTAGCAGAACGCAAGCCACAAAACCAAACAGGGGATAAAAACCCCATAAAATTTCCCAGTCGTGGCTAATATGACGATGAACAATAAAGTCTAAAATAAACAATAAAATACAGCAACCGTAGAAGAGTCGTAACATACGTTTTATGTTTTTAGGATCATCCAATAGGTATTTTTTCTGAGGTTTCATCAATTATTCCCTGTTGGTCAAAACCGCCGTGGCCAACTCAAACAAAGGTTGGGGATAAATAAATAAGATTAGGCAGCCTAAAGTGGTGATAACAATGGCAATTAGTGATGGTAGAGGCGCTTCTGTTATCCCAATGGCTGGCTGTTTGTTGATTGAAGTTGCGGCTTTGTTAGAACATTTATTCGGCTGGTTTTTATTGGGGATGAGATCGGGGAAAAATGCATGAAAGGATATCGGTAATAAATAAGCAATATTAAGTAAAGTGCTGAGCATTAAAATCACCATTAATACCCATTGCTCTGTTTCTATCGTGCCCATCATCAAAAACCATTTGCTCCAGGTTCCTCCTGCTGGAGGCACACCAATGATACTGAGGCTGGCAATAAAAAAAGCAAGCATAGTTAGTGGCATTTGCCGTCCAATGCCACGCATTTCGCTTATTTTTGATTTATGTAAGGTAACTAAAATAGCACCAGCACAAAAGAACAAGGTGATTTTACCAAACGCATGTATCACAATATGCATCGAGCTACCAATAACACCTGATGGCGTTGCCAACAGAGCACCAAGTGTGATGTACCCCAATTGACTAACGGTTGAATAAGCTAGCCTTGCTTTTAGATTATCTTGACGCATGGCTACCAGTGAAGCAAGCAGTACCGAGGCTCCTGCTAAATAGAGTAAAAATTGGGTAGTTGGTAATACCGACAGCAAATCTAGCCCAAAAATAAATATACATACTTTTAGAATGGTGAAAACACCTGCCTTTACTACTGCAACCGCATGTAAAAGCGCACTTACTGGTGTTGGCGCGACCATCGCGGCGGGTAGCCAACGATGAAAAGGCATGATGGCGGCTTTACCAATACCAAAAACGAATAGTACCAGCAGTATGCCTGCCAACGTTTTATCAACATCAGCACTAAATATACCGCCGAGTTTGAAATCTAATGTGCCAGCGACAAACCAGGTACTGACGATAGCTAACAGAAAAAACATGATGGAAGTGCTAAGCAGAATACCGAGATAAACTCGGCCACCCTTTTGGGCTTTTTCGGTGCCGGCATGAGTAACTAAAGGGTAAGTAGATAGCGTCAACACTTCATAAAAAACAAATAAGGTAAACAGGTTAGCAGCAAAGGCTATTGCCATTACAGCACTAATAGCGAGTGCAAAACAAAGATAAAAACGGGTTTGATTTTTTTCTTGATGACTGCGCATATAACCAATGGCATAACATGTAGTAACTAGCCACAGGAAACTGGCGATTAACGCAAATAGTATACCTAAAGGCTCAATATTAAAGCTGATTGTTAAACCGGGTAAAAGCTCCCACCACAACACGCTGATTGTTGCCCCAAAAGCGAGCCCTTGATAGAGATTAACGACTAGGTATATCAATATTAAACAAGCCGCGATTGTCACGCCTTCGCGAAGGTTCGGGTTGTGGCCAGTCACTAAAATAGCGACAACCGCCAAGAAAGGGACAACAATCGCCAGTTGTAACATCAGCTCTAAAGAAAGATTCATGGTGTTACCCCAAACAAACTCATGGCGGCCGCTTGTGCCACCTGAACACTAAGACGAGTATCTATACCAAAATAAATGTTGGCTATTATCAGTGTCCATATCGGGATTATAAAAAACATTGGCGCTTCTTTAACTGGCACTTGATCACTTAACGGTTCTTTGAAATAAGCGACTTCTACCAACCGCCAGACATAAATAACGGCTAATACCGACCCTAGCAGAATAAGCACAGCAACCGGCCACCAACCCTGTTCAAGTAATGCGAGCAACAGATACCACTTGCTGACAAAGCCAACGGTTAACGGCACCCCAATTAAACTTAAGCCACCGATCACAATAGCGGCCATCGTAAAAGGCATCTGGCGGCCCAAGCCGTGAAAACTACTAAGCTGAACATTACCTAATCGGTACATCACAGCGCCCAGAGCCAGAAAGATGGCGCTTTTCATGAGCGCGTGGTTAAACATGTGTAATAAGGTTGCGGTTAAACCAGTCACACTGCTGATGCTAAACCCAACAATCATATAGCCTATTTGAGCAATGCTCGAATAGGCAAAGAGCAGTTTAATATTTTTTTGATAGATTGCTGACGTTGAAGCGATAAAAATTCCGGCGAGTCCAAGTGCCATGAACAATGTTTGTAACGGGATGGTGGTGAACGAAAAAGAAAGCCCAAAAATGGTGAAGGTAAATCGAATCAGTAGATAGATAGCTACTTTTGTCGCTGTTGCGGCGAAGAATGCGGTAACAATTGATGGCGCATAAGCGTAGGCATTCGGTAACCATAGATGAAGTGGGAACAAGGCTAATTTTAAACATACGCCAACAATAACAAAGGCAAAGGCGGTAAATACGGTCCGTGTTTGCGCCACTTCGGGTAGGCGTTGGGAGAGATCCTCCATGTTCAGTGTCCCAGTCATTTGATACATCAGACCGATACCAATCAAAATAAAGGTGGCCCCAATAGTGCCCATAATCAGGTATTGATAGGCGGCCCAAAGCGCGCGTCTATCTTTGCCCATCGCGATTAAAGCATAAGCAGAAAGTGAAGATATTTCTAAGAAGACAAAAACATTAAACGCATCTCCTGTGGCCACGATACCCAACATGCCGGTAAGTGAGAGCAGATATAAAATATAAAAAAAAGTGTGTTTGCTTTTAGGGATTTCTTTTTCAATGCTGGTTTGCGCAGCAAATAAAACGATGGTGCTTATTGAGGTAATAATTAACAAAACGAAGGCATTGAGTTTATCAATTCGATATTCAATGCCCCAAGGCGCTTGCCATCCCCCTAATTCGTAGCTGATGACTCCAGATGTCATGACTTGTTGTAATAACAAAACACTGATCACAAATGCTAGGCCACTGGTAATTAGAGCAAACAGCCACACCGGATGAGCTCGTTTTAAGATCAGGCAGATAGGTGCCGCCATCAGCGGGATTATGACCTGTAATACCGGAAGATGTACTTGCAACGCAGGAAGGTGTGCTATCACGCTTGTTTCTCCTGTTTGCTATCTTTTTGGGAGTTGCTCTGCTCAAAGGTTTGATTATCTTGATCTTGAATATTTTCTTCTTCAATACTGCCATACGTTTCTTTGATGCGAACCACCAGTGACAGCGCCAAAGCGGTGGTGGCAATGCCAACCACGATCGCCGTGAGAATTAACACATGAGGTAAAGGGTTCGAGTATTGAATGATATCATCGGCTAAAATTGGCGCGGTGCCGCCATTAACTTTTGCCATGCTAATATAAAATATGAAGACCGAGGTTTGGAACAGAGTCAGGCCAACGATTTTCTTAATTAAGTTGCCATGCGCAATGACTATATAGAGTCCGATCATCATCAGCGCGATAACAACCCAGTGATTAAAGAGTCCCATTAACATGATGAAGACTCCTTATTTTTCTTGTCTTGGTGCTGTTTTTTATTATTGAGTTGCATCTCTCGACGAGCGGCAAAGTTGAAAAAGATAATAATAATCACCACTGCAACCGTGCAACCGACACCCAATTCGATTAACGCAATGCCCAAGTGCTGACCAGCAATAGGATCATTGGCTAACACATTATAATCAAAGAAGTTGCCACCACTGAGCAAGGTGGCGAGCCCAACACTGCCATAGAGTAAAACACCGGTCGCAGCAACTAATCGGATAAGAGATTGGTTAATGACTCTGCGTGCGGTGCTTAAACCAAATAACATCGTATACAAAATAATAGCCGCCGCGAAGATAACCCCAGCTTGAAATCCACCTCCGGGGCCAAAATCTCCATGAAATTGAACATAAAGTGCAAATAATAAAATAAAAGGGATCAATATTTTAGCGATGATGCGGATAACAAGATGCCGCTCATGCATCGAGTCATTAATCACTGCAATTTGTTCAGGATCTTCTGGGCGGCGCACCACCGACAACAAAGCTAGCACGCCGATACCGGCCGTAAAGATCACCACTACCTCACCGAACGTATCAAATGCTCGATAACTTGCCAGCACCGAGGTGACTATATTAGGGATACCAATTTCTTGCATCGAATCGTTAATATACCGAGGAGCAACATGACCGTGAATTGGCGCATCAGCGGAGCCAAAATATGGCATGTCTAATGTGCCGTAAATCAGCAGAAAACCTGTAATTGCGACAACGAACAGTGCCGAAAAGGGTTTATGCCGTGTTGTAATCTCACGACGTCCGGTCATAGATATGACGACTAACATCAGCAACGTTGATATGCCAGCTCCCACTGCGGCCTCTGTAAAGGCGACATCGACGGCGTCCATAGCAACAAAAAAACTAGCAGACAATAAGCCATAAATACCCAAGAGCATAACGACCGCGAACAGATCCTTCATTCGAATTATCGCAATAGCAATCACCACTAATAAGGTTAATATTACAATATTTATCAAGGATTCGATGAGGTGGTCTCCTTGTTATCAGCATCTTCATGACCCAATTGGGGCTCCAGCCCATTATGCAAAGCCGCTTTGGCAAGGACATGACTGGTAGTAGGTCCAATCAGCATGCCCAATAGCAAGATCATAACTAGCTTAATGAAGACTAAAAACCCAGTGCTGATGATCATAAGACCAATCAAAATCATCGCGGACCCTAGAGTATCGGTGACGCCAGCAGCGTGCATTCGCGTGTAAAAATCTGGGAAACGCAACATACCGACACCACCTGAAAGGCAAAGAAAGCTACCAACAAATAGACACAACCCACTGCTAATATTTATCACAATATCCATTTAGCACTCCTTGTCTGTTGATTCTTTCTCGTCAGGTGTATGCTTAAATTCGTTGGTATCGGAGTAACGTAACACACAAATGACACTGATAAAGTTGATCAGGGCGTAAACAATAGCGATGTCCAAAAATTCAGGTCGGCCCATCACAAAGCCCAATAACGAAATTAGCAGCACCGTTTTAGTGCCAAACATATTGACCGCCAAAATTCGGTCATAAAGTGTTGGCCCGGCAATGCCTCGGATGATTGCTAAAATCATCGCGACAAAAATGGCAAGGGTAGCAGCAATTATCATTTGCGTTCCAACAAACAAATTCGTCGATCCATTTCACTGCCTTCTAAGAACTCGATATCGCGAAAGTGCAGGGCATGCACTAAAATTTCGTCGTCTATTAGGTCAATTGCGACCGTTCCTGGGGTTAACGTGATCGAATTTGCATAGATGACTTTTCCCATGTCGGTGGTCTGACTTATTTTAATTTTCTTTAGTGCCGGGCAAATACTCTTTTGTCCACGCCAGATATGTTTGACCACGACGATATTGGCATAAATAATCTCTTTGATAAGCCACAGATAATAACCAAATATATTAGGTGTTAAATATAACGGTATGGATTCTTGATCAACAACATCCATTCGCTTAGTAATAATTAACACAAAAACAATAGAGGCCAGCCCAAGCAACAACATGAGCGCGCTATAGTGGCCCGAGTTGAGCAACCAAAATGCAGTTAACGTTAAAAATAAATTGAAGGTATGTCGTTTCATGAATCCTCTCCTTTAATGAATTATAAGAAAATTTTCATAATTTAGATTTTTTTTGTAATTATTAATCCTCTCAAAAACTCAATAACCCAGTGGGAAAACTTAATTCAATCTGTTTAATAATTTCATCTTTTCTTGAGTCCGAGAATTCTTAGTCTTTCACTTTTCATTCCTATAGATAAAGTTTACGTGAGACTGTTCACATATCTTTTTGAATAACATGATCAAGTTCAACGATGCGCACCTCTAACTCATTCATCGGTGAAAAAAATAAGTAACGGTCAGTGTCTGTCACACTGAAAAAAAATTAGCTTTCTGATCTTATGGTAGTTTTATTATCAAACAATCAGTGCGTAAATGATGCAGGACCTTTTCGGCGGTATTACCCAATAAAAAACCACTAACCCCCTCACGGCCAACGCTGCCTATAATCACCAAATCACTGTTTAATTCATTGGCCTGATGGGGAATGGTTCGATCCGGTGGCCCTGCCGTGATATGACTGGTTACGGAACTAATATCAAACCGAGCCAGCAGTTTTTGCATTTTTTCTTTCGCCACTGGTGCTTTTTTCAGTTCGACTGAGTATTTGTTCACCAAGTCAAATTCCAACAGCGCCTTAGCAATGGGAATACTATACACCGCGTGTAATTGGTTGTGGGTAACCTTGGACCAGAGCTCTCCCCAACTTAGTATTAAAGAGTTTAGTTGCTGATGATTACTTTCGTCGGTTGATAAGTCCAAAGCTAATAAAATATTGGCTTTACTTTTCCACTTAGCGTTGCTGGCGATCAATATTGGGCAGGATAAGTGCCGGATTAATTTCCAGTCGGAAGGGGTGTGAAACAATGATTCACTACGGTGTCCAGCTTTGATCACTAGGTCTACAGATTTCTGATCACAGCGGTTAACCACCCAATCAGCAATGTTATCACTAATAAGCACTTCACTAATGATTTCTGTCGCACCATCAAAAATGCTATGAATTATGGACGAAAGTGATTGTTTAGCCTGTTCTATATGCTGTTCGGGTGTTAGGTCTGAGTCGTTGGTGTGGTGGATAAATTTGATTATTTCTATCGTCGCGCTCATAGAGAGGGTAATATCGCGAGCCTTTTCTAACGAGAGTATATCGTCGTCTTCTATGTCCGCAATCACCAATACGTGTTTTTTCATGAGTTTCTCTCCTCTCCTGATATACTATAATATAAGAGCATAATCTCGATTTTGTCAATTATAGATCGGTTGAGCTGACAAACACAGATCTGGTTTCAACACTTCAGAACTCTCTTTAAGCAATTGAATTTAAATATTATTTTAGTTAAAAAACAAAACTAAAGAACCTATTAGATAGAAATATGTCTTGACCAACAGCAATCAAGGAAAATGACCACGATTTTTTTAGGCTATCCATGCAACAATCAGCCAAGTATCTTTGGATCGGCTGTTCTGTAGTGCCGCACTCTAAATCGTCATTCATAATTCGTATTCAAGTTTGTTCATGATGTTCACCTTCAAACTGTTAAGTTTTTAATATCATTAAACTATAGAGGACAGGTAAATTATCCACTTTGTCCATACTTGCCTTTCACTATAGTAATCCCCCCGTTATTAATGAAAGTCAGTCGTGATGTAGGCAGATAATGAAGGTGACTCTGAGGTTCCTGAGTTATATTACGGAAGTAGTGAAGTTATTTTTGAGTCGGACTTAATATCGGAACGGGATGATTTTTTACGTTCTTTAAGGGCAGCGGTGTAACCTAACTGCCCATAAAGTACATTATGCTATTATTTGCGGTAATCACCCACTCCTAATTGTTCTTTAGTTGCTGGTGATAAGTCGTTTACCCGAGTGTAGATCCAATCTACAAGGGCATCACCTTCCATTATAGAAATGTTCTCTTGTTTAGCCATCTCTTCCGTGCTCTCCGATACACTACCTGTAGTTATGAGCCACTTATCAATATATAACAGCCAACATTTCAGATAGCTTGTATATCTACCTTCAAAGTAACAGCAAACGTTGGTACTGCCGCTTTGTGCTGTATGGAAAGTGGTACAGCAAGGCGACCAAGCAAACTGAGAAAGTACAAGCCATTGCTATGGCACACCGCATCTTCATGGATTTTGAAATCCGAGCCGAAACCAATGCCCTAGTTTAGAGCCGCCGCTTTAAAGACGTGGCCGACAAAACCATCGAGAATATGCAAAGTGAGTTATTGCACGGTGGTGGTAAGGTTATTTATAAAGATTACATCGGCATTTTGCGTAAATACCATATCCCCTACTTCGACCGTACTTACATTACTTCAATCGACCAAGATAAGATTAGAGATTTTGATATATGGCGTATCTAAGAATTTAAACGCATTCCAGCCAAATCGACACTACAAAACCACAATGCAGCACTTCAAATGGTATTTAAAGAAGCTATAGAACGCAAGTGGATGATTGCAATGCAAGTGCCAGTATTCAATAACAATGGAGTTAGCAGCCAACGCCGAGCGTCTTTTAGCCAAGAAGAATACGATAAAGTGTATGATGCTGTATATCACCTTGAGCAAAACAGTCGCAAAGATAAAACGCGCCAAATCCGTGAAATGCTACTCGATTATATGGAATTCGCAGTACATACCGGCATACGCCCCGGTACAGAAATGGAAGGCTTAACGTGGGGTGACATCCATATGCAAAGCGATGGCACAAATATTGTGTTTTTTGTCACCGTTACTAAAGGGAAAACCACCAAATTCACAGGCACCCGTGAGATAGTTTGCCGAGATGGTATCTTTTCGACTATATCCAATCTACGAGACAGATTCCCTAATCGTAGACCAACCGATAAATTATTTCGCTTAGCACCAAAGAGCTTGGTGCTACCTTTGACAAAGCACTAAACGATACAGAATTAAAACAATCAGCCCATGGCGTTAGAACACTATACTCCCTGCGCCACAGCTATATTACGTGGCAGCTAATGACTGGCAATGTCAGCATGGAAGTTCTAGCCAAACAATGTGGCACCAGTATTCAAATGCTCGAACAACACTATAGCCATATCGTACCTAAAATGTTTACCAAGGAGCTTTCTGGTGTTGATATTGGTACTGCTAAAAAAAAGATAAGCCTAGTAATAAAAAGAGCACAGAAAAAATCATTAAAATGCTGAAAGAGTGGAAGGTTGAATATAAGAGACGGGGTTGTATTTAGTTACTTGATGGGAGCTGATCGATAAGTCAGCTTTGTAAACTCTTGATTTACTAGTCTAAAGACATCCATAGTTAGTGACCATTCACGTGTGTAACAAGCCGAAATGGTTATTTACAATCTCTGATAGGTTCTGATGTCGATTACTTTATTCGTGACGAAAAAGTTAATCAGTATGAATTTAAATGTCTACTTTCGGCCAAATACAGCCTCTGGTTGGTATTGGCCTGCGGTTCACGACACACTTCGGTCACTCAGATTTTCTTCCAAAAGTCGTTGAGGGGCAAAAGATTAGATAGAGATTTTGCTTTAAATTGTGCTGAATAGATTAGTATTTGTAATGTATGCCCCTAACTCACTCAATAACTGTCTTTAACGATTAAACTTCATCATGAGTACAGATATAACGGCAAAATATATGTCGTTTCATGCTAGATCTGCGCCTATGTTTAGTAGCCCAACATTCCTTTCTTGCCATACATTCTTACGTGACCATGAAGTTAATATCCACTAGGAATATAGTCACCTATAAACTGATAAACAGCTAACAAAAAACATCTCTAACTGTTTTCTTGTTGCAAATTTTTCAAGATTTCACATTCACTAACAATATCATTTGGGCATGATTTAGCTAACTTATAGAGAGTCTGCTCCAGCATGGTTAACTCAGTTATCGTGTTTCGCACTTTGTCCAGTTGCCGTTCAATGAGTGAATCCACTTCACTACAAGACGATGTTTTGTCCGATTGCACTTGTATCAACGTCTTAATTTGTTCAATAGGGATTTGCAGTTCACGGCATCGCCTAATAAAGATCAAACGTTCGACGTCTACTGGATTGTATTCTCGATAGCCATTGTCATTGCGGGATGCTTTAGGAAGCAAATCAATATCTTCATAGTATCGAATGGTCTTACTAGGCACATTTGCTGATTTAGAAAGCTGACTAATTTTCATAACACTTGACCTTACGGTGACTGGAACGTTTATGATGTGCTGATTAAAACACTAATTCAATAACTAACAAGCTTAATATGTCAAATTGTTGCGCCAGCGAAGCTCGAAATGCCACCGAAA
>SPKZ01004842.1_pt1 | contig 12071 bp, 13 predicted proteins | sample 2456571 | NCBI WGS metagenome assembly SPKZ01 (sample SAMN11192286, study PRJNA482655) | marine metagenome | biome: ENVO:00000447; feature: ENVO:00000244|ENVO:00000211|ENVO:00000569|ENVO:00002023; material: ENVO:00002151; isolation source: ocean water from marine abyssalpelagic zone ...
CATCAAAGTATTCATGCACGTAACCTCTTCATTTTTGCATGTTCACGTCTTCGATTAAATTTAGTATCATCATCTTTAATTTCATGTCCAGTGTATGAAAGGAACACATCATCAAGACTTGGTTGGGTTAGAGAAATCGAAGTAATTTTGATGTCGAGTTCTGATGAAATTTGAAAAACTTTTGGGATAACTTCAGTTCCATTAGATACAAAAAGAACAAATTTGAGCCCATCTTTGTTAATTTTTTTTACAAATTTGATTTTTTGAAGTTCAGATAAGAAAGAATCATGATGTTCATTATTTTCAACCACTATTGAAATGACCTCATTTCCCATAGCATTTTTCATATTTGTTGGCGAATCAATTACCTGAATTTTTCCCCCATCAATAATTCCAATTCTATCACATAGTTGATCTGCTTCTTCCATATAGTGAGTGGATAGAAATATTGTCATCTCAAATTCATCATGGATTTTTTTAATGTATTCCCAAATTTTTCTACGAGTCTGAATATCTAATCCAACTGTAGGCTCATCAAGAATCAACACCTTTGGTCTATGCAATAGACCACCTGCAATATCTAATCTCTTCCTCATACCACCAGAATATGTAACTACAGACTTGTGTTGTTTATCAGATAATTCGATTAGCTCTAAAACTTCATCTATCCTATTGTTAATTTCATTTTTTGGAATATGATTTAGTTTTGCTTGTAATAGAAGATTTTCTCGTCCAGTCAAATACTCATCAACAGTTGTTTCTTGTTGGACATATCCAATACTTTGTCTGACTTGTTTTGCATTTGTCATCACATCAAATCCACAAATCAAAGCTTGACCAGATGTTGGTTTTAACAAAGTAGTAAAAATCATCATCGTGGTACTTTTTCCAGCACCATTAGGTCCCAAAAATCCAAAGATCTCTCCTTTTTCAACTGAAAAAGAAATATCATTTACTGCAATTACATCTCCAAATGATTTTGTAAGAGATTTTGTTTCAATATAGTGCAACACAATGATCGCATTTTTCAATTATAAATTGCTAAGTATTGATTTGAGTACTCATAAAAAATTTAAAGAGGTATTTGAGAATGTGTCTTATGAAAGGATTATGCCAAAAATGTCACTCATCAAATGTAGAAATAACAATTCAAGAAGGAATTCCTATTTGTACAAGTTGTTCTAAAAAAACAGAATAATCAAAAAGTGTTGTTTTTAAAAAAAAGTTTAAAAGAAATTATTCAATTTTATTGAATTCTTCTTTAGTCATACCTAAAATGACTTTTTCTCCCACTCCCCAAATTTCAGATTTGGATAGGATTTTTGAATGCATTAAACCATAACTTACTTCTATTGATTCTAATTCATTGGTGTCAGGGTTTCGATGTAATCGTTTTACTTTACCAATTTTATGACGATCAATATCAGTAACTACTATTCCTACTCTAACAGGAGGTCTACTAAGAAGTAGTGTCTCCTCAGAAAATTTGTCAATATAATCTTCTGAAAGAAAATAGTCTTTGTGGAATCCTTGATGGATGGTTACACCAGATACAACAAGTGTGTCTTGGTTAATGTGTATGTGTTTTACTTTACCATATTCAATTCCTTCTCGGTCTATGACTTTTTTTCCAGTAAAAGAATCAGCAGTAGTCAAGTTGTTAGGCATTCCTTCTAGCTTTACTGACATATTCTCAAATATTCAGATTTGCTTATCATACCAAATATCAGGAATTTCCATCAATGGGGTTAAATTACTTGACAGGGAAAAAATCACGCATGCAAATCAAAGAAAATTTGTTTAGACCAATTCTCATAACAAAAGGAAGAAAGACAGGAAAAGAGCACACAGTGATGCTTCGAGCAGTAAATTATGATGGAAAAATTTACGTTTCAAGACACAAACCAGATGGCGATTGGTTTCAAAATGCCCTAGTAAATCCTCAAATCAAAATAAAATATAATGGTTCTATCTTTTTAGGAAACGCAAAATTGGTGGATAATGAAGAATTGAATAAAAAAATATCTCAATTAAAATATCCCGGTGAAGAAAGAGCCAAAGAAAAAAGAGTAGCAATCGAAATTACGTTAGACGAATAACAAAATAGTCATCCAAAAAAGGTCTAAAGTAGTAAACACTAAATTCAAGTTGTTAAAATGATAGCTAAAATGAGTTCCAAAGTACTAATTCCAATTGCAGTGGCCATTTCGGTAATAGTTACAGCAGGAATTATGTATGCAATTGCTTTTGATCAACAACCAGAAATCTTACAAACATCTCCAGAAATAATTTATGTCGATAAATCTGCATCAGAATTTTTTGAGGGAACAAATGACATTAAAAAAATATCATCCCAAGAAGAACTAAAAGATATTCTTGATGCATCTGCATTGTTTGGAGGGGGTTTCTATGATACTAGAGTTAGAACTATGGCAGTAAATGATGCATTTGTGATGGAATCTGCTGCATCAGGTGTAATACCAATGCCTTCAGATACAATATCAAAATCAGAATCTGGAGGATCAGACTATTCAACTACAAATGTTCAAGTGAAAAATGTAGATGAACCAGACTATATCAAAAATGATTCAAAGTATGTTTACATTGTTTCTAAAAATACACTTTCAATTATTGATGCATATCCTGCAGAAGATGCCAAAGTAATTCTCAAAATTGCACTAGACATTGAATCCCAATATATCCAAAATATGTTCCTAAATGATGACAGACTAGTAATATTTTACAACGGACAAAGTGATGATGAAATAATACCACAGTTTGACTTTATTCCAAGACGTTCTTACAGTTCTGTTACTCATGCACTAATTGTAGATGTATCAGATAAAGAAAAACCTACAATTCTCAAAGATTACTCCATTGATGGGCATTTCAGAGATGCACGAATGATTGGAGACTATGCATATTTTGTAACTAACAGTAACATTAATCATCAATACCCAAGACTACCAATAATTTTAGAGGATTCAATTAAAATTATGACTCCAGATGCATTCTACTTTGATAATATAGAAGAGTTTTCAAACTTTAGTACATTAACTGCAATTGACATATTTAGTGATACAATAAATTCTGAAACATTTCTTATGGGACATACTGGTGCATTCTATGTTTCAGAAGACAACTTTTACTTGACATATCAACAAAATACGCCATTTGGATTTTATGAAAATTCATCACGAGATAGATTTTTTGATGTTGTAGTTCCATTACTACCAAATGAAATTCAAAATGAAATCAAATCTATTCAAAACGATTCATCATTAAGTTCATCTACACAGTGGATAAAAATTTCAGAATTAATGCAAAATTCATACAACGAAATGGATAAAAATGAAAAAGAAAAATTATTTGAAAAAATTAAAAAAGCACTAAACGAATATGATGTAAAAATCCAAGAAGACACAAGAAAAACAATTATTCATAAAATATCAATTGATAAAGAAAAAATAGAATATGTTACAAAGGGAATTGTTCCAGGTAGATTACTAAACCAATTCTCCATGGACCAAAGTGGAGACAGATTCAGAGTTGCTACCACAATTGAGATTTATACCCAATACGAAGGAACAATCCGCTCAAATTCAGTGTATGTTTTAGATGAGCAACTAAACATTGTTGGTGAACTAGAAGATATTGCACCAGATGAGAGTATATTTTCAGCTAGATTCATGGGTGATAGACTATACCTTGTTACATTCCAACAAATTGATCCTTTCTTTGTAATTGATTTATCATCAGATACACCTAAAATTTTAGGTAAATTAAAAATTCCAGGATTTTCAAACTATTTGCACCCATATGATGAAGAATACGTTATTGGAATAGGTAGAGATACAAAGGAAATTGGTGAGGGACGAATTCAACAATTAGGAATAAAAATTGCATTATTCAATGTTGCAGATGTCAATAATCCAAAAGTTACAGATGATATCATCATAGGGGATAGTTCAACACAATCAGAGGCACTATACAATCACAAAGCATTCTTCTTTGATAAAACAAGAGGAGTGCTTTCAATTCCAATTAGCGGAGACATCAAAAGTCTGGACAACATAACAAGTTCAAAGATGTTTGCACCAGAATATAATCGCTGGAGTGGATTCTATGTATTTGATTTAGATAAATCAAATGGATTTAACATCAAAGGAACAGTAACTCATTCAGATGAAAGTTCTAAGTATTACGGAATGAACAATGCAAGAACATTTTACATTGATGATATTTTGTATACAGCTTCTCAAGGATATCTAAAGATGAATTCATTTGATGGTTTGAATGAAGTAAATTCAATTAAACTTGAGAACACTGGAAAATTTATCGAATACATTGATGAAGAAATAATACGCTAAATCAAACTAGATGAACAATTGTAGTTAGACCTCGTTTATCCATCTCAATATCATTTTCAATTTCACTAACAGTTACAGTAAATGAGATCACATCACGTTGTTTTGCATTTTCTGCATGTAATTGTAAATGAATATCCATCATTTCAAATTCTCCAGCAGGTAAATTACTTTCATCAAAATATGCCCCACATGTAGATTCTATTCTAAATCTATCATTTTTAAAATGAAATCCAAGTTTTGTTTTCCGTCCAGTTCTTCCACTTGCCTTAACAATTACATCAATAATTCCAGGTTTATTCTCAGTGTAACTAGATGTTTGATTTATGAAAACTCCAATTTGAATGGGTTTACCAGCAGTTGATTCTGCCATCTTTTGAATTCCATCATTCATTACAATATCAACGGCTTTGATAGACTGTGCAACCTTTGCAATCCACTCATTTGTTTTTGTAATGGTTGCGTGAATTTCTGCACGTCTTCGTTTATCTTCATCCTCAGGCAATTTGTAATAGTCAACCCATTCCTCGTAATTGTGAGAAATATCTTCAATGAAATCAATGCATGTTCGTCTGTATTCATCAACATTATCAGTTCTTTCAGATTCATCAGTTCTTACTCCATCATAATCTTGAGGCATTGCCATATTTTCAATCAAATGAAGTTCTAAAAAAACCAATACAGGTGTAGATTAATGATTATAATAGGAATTTTCATCAGATATAGTAATGATATTTTCTGAACTAGTATTTGATCTTCAATCTGAATTAAAAAAAGAACTGGTACAAATCAGATTTCTTTTAAAGAAAAGTCCAGGCTCAGGATATACCAGAATAGTGGAAATTGGAAAAGAGGTTGGAAAAAAATATAACATTAAATTAATTGTGAATTTTCCAAAACAAGGAAGAATAGATGAATTTGATATGTATGGAAAAAGAGATTTGAGTTTGATAATAGATTACGATAGGAAAAAATTCCCAATAGATAGAGAATTAATTAAACAAAAAGCAAAAGAAATACTCGGAGATGTACAAACACAAGATGCATACATGAATGATGATACAGAAGGAGTGAGAATTTACACAGATAGTTGGAAAATCGACATATTACCTCATTCAGTACACATCTGGACAGAATTCAATGAAAAGGTAACAAAATTTTGTGATTGGTTAATGGAAAATGCATACCAGATGAAAAAGAAATAATAGTTTTAGGGATTAGATATTTTCAAGTTTTTTAATTAATTCTTTAGCATCATCATGTTTTGGGTCTAATTTTAAAATTTGGTAACAACAATCAATCGCTTCTTCTTTTTGTTCTAAAGCTAAATGGGTATCAGTTTTGAGTTTGAGTGTTTCAACATCAATTCCACCTAGTTGAATCGCTTTTTCAAAATATGGAAGTGCATTTTTTGCATCTTGTACAATAAAAAAAGCACCACCCATGATAAACATGAAATCAGCATCATCAGAAAACTTGGCATCTAAACTTTTTCCAAACTCAAGGGCTTTCACATATTCTCCATCTCTAAGTAATTTTTTTAGACGACGTTTTGGATATCTAAAAAGACTTACCATGATTACTACATTATTTTTTGGAAGGTTTTAACAATTTGAATGTAGATAATCTTAGGATGGAACACTCATGATTCCTTCTTTGATTAAAAACTGAATTCCTTGGACAAAGGAGTCATCATCTATTGAGCCATCAGCCCACCATCCAGCGTTATTTTTAATCCAAGAGGGGATTCCAGTTGGAGGTTGTATTACAGGTGTAGTATCGGGAGTAGAACTACCTTCAGATGCAAATATTGTAAGAGGAATTTCTAAATAATCAGCAACAGTTGATGGAACAATTCCATCAGGGGCCAATCCATAAATCCAGATAACGTAATTTGCAACACCAGGTTCTTCTTTGATAATCATATCAACAGTTGCCAGTCCAGATGGGGAATAGAGGAATTTTCGTCCTTCTTCATCTGCAATTGATCTTAGAGGATTCAAGTTATCATCCACTACCAAAATGTCATATTGAACTTGGTTAAGAAATTCAACATCACTATAGATGCTAATGAATTTAATTAGCCATTGCATCTGACAACCTTGAACAAGATCTTCAGGACCATACAATACAACTAGTTGATAACCAAAGTAACGACTTGTTTTCTTTAGGGTAACCTCTTTTGTCATATCAGTATTACAACCTAGTTTTTTAAATTCATCTTCAGTTGGAATAATTCCATCGAATGGTGATTGTTGTACATTTTCTCTATAATCTAATAATTCAAAAACATACTCGGGTGGAGGTATTCCTGAAGACACATGAGTCAAAGTTGAGGCCTTGATAGGAAATGGAAAATCATCAAGAATCCAAACACTACTTGTGGCACCACCAGTTTTCCATGAAACTACAACAGTTTCCCAAGTTCCTGCAGGAACTGTAACTGTTTCAATTGCTTTTGGAATAACTTGTTCACCACCAATATTTCCAATTTTTCCCCAAGATATTGAAGCAAATTCTTTAGGTCCTTTTCCGCCTGAACTTCCATCAGATGTTGCAAATGCCGATAACCAAGCAACAGATGACTTGAATGCACCTCTATAGATACCTAAATTTTCAGTACCGCCAGTTGGTTCTGGAGCAATTTTTCCTAATTCCATTTCACCGACAATAATTTTACTACCATCATAAACAACAACTTCAGCTAACCATTTAGTTTCACTTCCAGTTTGTATATCACCTTTAATCCACATGTCCATTTCAAATTGAACACATTCTTTGTAATCTACATGGCACATTGAATACGAAAAGAAATCACCTTGTTTGAGACCTTCACCTACATACCACGAACTACCTTTAGGAATAGTATCAGATGAAACACCACCAGATTGAATTTGTGCAAATGCTAAAGGAGCTGATAATGAACCTAAAAGTAAAACAGTAAAAATCGATAAAACAAAAATTATAGATTTCATATCTAAAAAAAAATAGCAAAACAGATAGTTAAACGTTATTCAGATTAGGAAAATAGTAGTAACGAACAATGCAAATAAGCAAATATAGAGGAAAAATTATTAAAATTTAGGTATGTGTGAATGCTCAAAAGTCCATTTGTACGAGGTAGAATTCAAGTTAGATGGAATGGCAGTTGTTCCAACACACAAAAATTGTGGATTTGCACTAGATGCAAAACAAGCAGACAAGTTCCAAAAAGAATTAGTAAAATCTTGGGGCTTTGAGCAAGAAGACGATTAATCTTAAAAATAAAAAATAAAAATATAATTTTGCTGTATTAGGACATTTGTCCAACAGCTTCTTTACAAACGTCAGTTGAACATTTGCAATCGTTACTGCATATACAATGACCTTGCATTGCGCAGTCACAAGAGTAATCAGGATCGCCACTATCGGCTTCGCAACCACATGCTTGATCTACCATGATGAGTCAATAATTGTACTTGTTTTAAAAGGTTAGTGAATGAGACCAGGAATCTACGCATTTGAAACTATCCCAAGTATTGCATTACAAGATGTTTGTACAAGATTTACTTGTTGCAATAACAAGTTAGAATCAGATTCAACATCAAAGGCAACTTTTAGAATATGAATAAGATCTTGTTGTCTATTTAGATTATCTTTGATTTGTACAAAATTATCTCGGTTGATATATCCTAAATAAAAATAACAATCAGAAAGCATTGAATTCTTTATAAAAAAATCATGTTTTTCTTTAATAATTTGAGAGTGATTATTTTTTTCAATCATATCAGAAAAGCCAATTGTTGATTTCAACATTCGATCAAGTAAAGTTGGAGTAGATCTCTCAATTCCAATAGTTTGAGTGGCAGTTGCAATATGTTCATTTATTGGATTTTTCTCTAATTTTCGAAGTAATCCAAGCATATGAGATGAACTTGATTTTTGATAATTTAGAGATGAAATCGCATCAGCTAAATAAAACGAAGCACACTTTTGCCAACATGGAGCAAAAACATCAGAATTGTTTATTGCTTCTTTAGTTTTTTGACAACAAAATAGAGATTCAATTAACGAGTTTTTTGCATGATCAGTGAATAATAAAATACGTTTTTCATTGATTTTAGATAAAAACATCCGTAAATCCCATGATTCATCATTAATGATTTGTAGTTTATCATATTGGAGTAGTTTTTTAGATTTGGTTTCAGAGAGGGATGCATGATGAATAATTACAAATTCATTTTCAAATTTAATAATTTTTTTAGGTTCAGATTTTTCATCAAAAACTACAACGTCATACCCACACGAATCAAAAAAATGATCAGATATTCTACAACCACCTAACCCAACTGGAAAATTAGATAATTTTTGATCCTCAATAATTTTTTTTATGTCCATACAATTGAATAATTATGAATTTTCTATAAAGGAATAAACTCACAAAATTTTACAAATTCATGCAAAGTCAAAGCATTTCCTTTAAATTGAGATTGAATTTGTTTTTTATCAAGCTCCTATAGTGTAGTCCGGTTAAGCATTTTGGCTTCTCAAGCCAAAGACCCGGGTTCAAATCCCGGTGGGAGCACGTTTCTATTGGGGTATAGACAAGCCCTCCCCATTTGACCTTTCTGAAAACTATAGCTAAAATCACAACTATGTAATCAAATTTGAACCCAAAAAAAACCAAATGTTAAATGAAATCATGAAAGTTTTAATTTAACATTTAGTCTGTTCAGATATGTCTTTAATTAAATATGAAGAATTGTCTGACTTTCAAAAATGGTTGTTCTTCTATTTGGCCAAAAATGGCTATGCTCCCCAAAATATGAAGGGAATTATGCCCGGAATGTGTAGTGGGTTAAAAATGAAGATAGATTTAGAAAACTTTGATCAGGAAGAAGAGAAATTCAGGGTTCAGTCAGGAGAACTTTACAAAAATGGTTTGTTAACAATAATTACAACACGTAATCCTAATGGCGAGTATATTATTTCAGATAAGGGGGAAGTGTACCTTTTACAAAAAGTTCTAGGACCCATCATTAAAACTCAGGATAAAAATATGACAAGTAAAATTTTAGATTATTTTGCTAATGCAGAACCAGGGCTTAGACCTCAAATTGTTACAATGCTTCAAAATATAGATAAAAGGACGTTTATGCAAAGTGTAACTGCACTATCAACAAAAATGCTAACTGATTTTATGCCGTGGATGCATGCAATAGATAAAATTCACGCGATTGCTAAATCATTTGGGATTGATCCATCTAGTACAGGGTAATTAGATCAAAATAGATGAAATCTAGAACAATTCTAGTAATTTAATTTTAGTTTTATTTGAAATTCTGTGTAGTTGTCCAATCCTAATTTTATGAATTGTATTCCATAAAGTCTGCTTAGAAACCCCAAAATCTTCAACATCTTTTGGCATCAACTCCAAAATTTTTGGAGTTAATTCTCTAAACTTTTTCTCTAAAGAGTCTACATCAGAATATTCCACATAACTATCCTCATCAAATCCTAAAATTTCTGATTCATCTAATCCATTACTCTCCTTTCCAATGTGAATTACTTCAGTAATCCACACAGCCTTTCTCTCCAATACTCCAGTATCTCCATCAAATTTTGATTCAGGGTGTCTCAAATAATCCTCAAAGACACTCCAAAATGTTTTCCAGTATTGTTCCCCTCTCAACATAGAACCATCCTTGTTGTTGTAATCAATAAATTCCCCATAAACTGCAAGTTTTGCAGGATTATGATAGGGTGCAAATGGTTTGATGGATTCCCCTGTAACCTCAGATGTACGATTAGGAAACCCCAATAATGTAAAGTTTCCAGGCTTGATTTGCTCAAAGTATGGTTTTCCTTTATTGAATTTTGAAAATCTACTTAGAAAAACAGGAGTAGATGTACTTAGTTGTTGGATTGTATATTTGCTTTGATATTTCTCAATTAATGATTCACGTGAAACAAATCCATGATGTAACTCTAAAATATCCTGCCAAATTTGCTTGTGCCATTTTGAATCCTCAGTAATGGAATTTTTTAGTGGATCAAGTAAATGCCCCAATCCATGGGCAGAGTATTTTTTTGAATCAATTGTTATGATATCATCTTTGATAGTATACAGACAATATCGTTTAGATGAAATTCCATAAAACCAAACATTTGATTTTTCTAGTTTGAAGATTTCTGCATCAAAAGAATATGGATTCAATGGTTTGAAAAACTCTTGAATTTCTTTGGTGTATTTTGGAGGAATTGCCATAGAATCAGTATCACAGTATGCATGGGAAGCACCATGTGATTTTAGTAAACATTCAGTTGTAGCTAATAGTAATCTTGATGCCGAAGTAATGGCAATTGCAATTATAGGATTAAACATAAATCCAGTTTTTTCAATTTTTTTCTTTTTGGTAGTAAAGTGATTAATTCCATAGACATCAATTAGTATTGGTTCTGTTTCATCAAGTGTGTTGATTTCAACAAATATCCCATAACTTGTTGCATTTGTAATAATCTTGATTACCTGTTGTTTTCTATCATATTTTGAATATTCATCTGAATCATTACAAGAGTCTCTTTTGATTTTGAGTTCTTGTCTGTATTCAATTAGTTTTTTGAATAAATCATCTTCATATGGATTAATGTGAATTCCATGAAAATCAATTTCCTTGAGATTCTTTTGAACTCCAACTGGAATGAATCTAATTGCCTTGAGAATTTTTGGAGTTTTTCCATACATTTTGGCAGCCAAGACATCAGATAATGAATACCATAGTGGTTGATTACTTGAAATCTTGCAAATCCCAATATTCCAGGCGTGTTTTTGACCAAATCTAGCACGAATTGGCAAGGTATCACCATCAGGAACTAGTTGTACCATTACCTGTAGTTTCTCCCAAGTGGAAGGATCTTGAATTTGAGAAATCTCAAAGGAATCCACAAATGATATGATTTCATCAGTGACATCTTTTTGAGTAATTGATTGAGCAATTACAAATTTCCATAAATTCTGTAATGTACAAACAGTGGGATACATTGAAAGAAAGTCAAGTAAATCAACTTTAACAGGAGTTTTTCTAATTTTACATTCAACTCTTCCTCCAAAATACCCAGTCATCAAATGACCTATCATATCAGGAGAAAACTTTGGATTTTGCTCAGTAAATGATTTGATACCCAGTTGTTTTAGAAATTGTTTACCTATAGTTGCAGGAGTGTATACACGAGTGAGTGGGATATTTATTCCGTATGTATCAAATTCTGCTTTAGCATTAAGGTATAAGGAATATGTTGATTTTACATCATTAATACAATATTGAATATATGGAATAGTAATTTTACCATGTTTTGCAGATTTGTATTTTTTGAATTTAGTATCAAATGATTTGCATGCAGATTCTAGTGTATGTTTTGTATCAGTTAATGCATGGGATAAAGTTCTAAGATCAAGAAAATTTCCTTTAAAGTTTTTAGAGTAGTGTTTAGTTGTACCCCATGCAATAAATGATAGAGTGTTTGTTTGATGAGTTAAAAGTAATCTTGGATAGTGTAAATTCTCAGATAATAATAGAGAGAATGCATTTTTCTTTTTTACTTTGGCATTTGTGGATTTTAGTGCAATTCTTGTAATATCAAATGGAAGGTTAAACCCAACACATAATGATTCTAAATCATAAACTTCTCGAAGAAAGATTTCTCTAAATTCATCTATAGAATATA
>SPKZ01003121.1_pt1 | contig 12069 bp, 12 predicted proteins | sample 2456571 | NCBI WGS metagenome assembly SPKZ01 (sample SAMN11192286, study PRJNA482655) | marine metagenome | biome: ENVO:00000447; feature: ENVO:00000244|ENVO:00000211|ENVO:00000569|ENVO:00002023; material: ENVO:00002151; isolation source: ocean water from marine abyssalpelagic zone ...
CGCGATGGCGATTGGTACGGGCGGGCAGGCTGGCCGGGAACCCTCGGCCGCCTTCGTGGCGCCCTACGGACTCACGACCGTGGGCGGCTACGCCATGGCCGCACAGCTGCACATGCGCCGGTACGGAACCACCAGCGAGCAGCTCGCCCGGATTGCGGTCCAGACCCGCGAGCACGCGAGCCTGAACCCCGCCGCGAAGATGCGAAAACCGATCACGATTGAGGACGTGCTCGCGAGCCGCGTCATCTCGGACCCGCTGCACCTGCTCGACTGTTGCATCATCTCCGATGGCGGCGGCGCGCTGATCGTGACGAGCACGCAGCGCGCACGCGACCTGCGCAAGCGCCCGGTCCGGCTGCTCGGTTGTGGGGAGGCGGTCTGGCATCAGGAGACCGGGAGTCCCGACCTGCTGACGATCGCGGCCCGGCAGTCCGGAGAGCGCGCCTTCGAAATGGCCGGCCTCACACCTCGCGAGATCGATTTGGCCATGGTCTACGACTCGTTCACGATCACGGTGCTGCTGACGCTCGAGAATCTGGGCTTCTGCAAACCCGGCGAAGGCGGACCCTTCGTAGAGGGCGACCGGCTCTCGCGAACCGGCGGGCTCCCGCTCAACCTGGACGGCGGCGGGCTCTCGTCCAACCACCCCGGGATGCGCGGGATCTTCCTCGTGATCGAAGCCGTGAAGCAACTGCGCGGAGAATCCGGGCCGCGCCAGGTGGCCGACCCGGCGCTCGCGCTCGTGCACGGAACCGGCGGGCTTCTGACCACTCAGCACAGCGGTGCGACGCTGGTTCTGGGAGCCGACTGATGCCAGCTGAGATCAGGCACCCGAAGCCGGTTCCCGACTGGGAGACCCGCGTCTTCTGGGAGGGAATCCGCCGCCACGAGATCCTGCTGCAGCGCTGCGCGGACTGTTCGGCCGTCCAACACCGACCGCGCGCGATCTGCGCGACCTGCCTGTCGAGCCGCGTCGAGATCTTCGAGGCCAGCGGCCGGGGTACGGTCCATACTTATACGGTCACCCATCAGAATCAGGCGCCCGCCTTTCGAGGCTCGGTCCCCTACGTGCTCGCATACGTCGACCTGGAGGAGGGGGTGCGCGTACTCACCAACATCATCGGGTGTGAGCCCGGCGAGGTGCAGATCGGCATGGACGTCGTCGTCGACTTCGAGGATCTCGACGAGGAGACTGCGGTGCCGAGGTTCCGGCGCGCATGATCCTGGACCTGCACACCCACTCGATCAAATCCGACGACGGAAGGGCGCGCGTCGAGACCTACTGCGGCTGGATCCGGAAACGCGAACTGCAGATCGAGGGCTTCGTGCTTACCGAGCACCGTCAGTTCGACGACGAGTCGGACTACCGCCCGCTCGAGCACGAGTTCGGGCTGCGGATCCTGAAGGGAAGCGAGGTCGAAACCGACTACGGGCACGTGCTGGTCTTCGGCGTCAACGACCGGATGCGCGCAGCCTTCGACTTCGCAGACATCGACCTGCCCCTCGGCCTGGTGCTGGAGGAGGCGAAGCGCTGCGGAGGAGTCGCGGTCCCGTGCCACCCGGGACGCCCCAGGGTCGGGATGTGCGCGCACTTCGCGGAGCGGGGCGCGGTCGACGGCGTGCGAGTGATCGAGACCCGAAACGGCGGCAGCCGCAACGGAGAGGACGCCGCTGCGCTCGCGCTCGCGGAGAAGTTCGGGTACCGGGGGATCGGCGGGAGCGACGCGCACCTCGTGAGCCAGATCGGCCGGTGCGCCACTCGCTTCGAGGGTACGATTCAAAACGAGGACGACCTGGTCCGGGCGATTTGCTCGGGAAAGTTCGAGGCCATCAGATGGACGTAGAAGCGATCAAGAAGAACTGGCTGAATCGGGAGTTCGACGTTGCGGAATTTCCCATCACGCAGGAACGGATCCTGGCCTACGTGCACGCCTGCGGAGAGACGGATCCGCGTTTCAGCGATCCCGAACACCCGGAGTTCCAGGCGCCCCCGACCTTCACGGCTCAGTACGTGGGCCGGCGGATCCTGCCCCGGGACTTTCCGATGCTGGGCTTCCGGGGCTTCGATGCCGGAAAGACCGTGGTCCTGCACGGTCCCGCCCGACCTGGCGACACGCTTTTCGCTCACAGCAAGATCGCGGACGCCTACGAAAAGACCGGCCGCTCGGGACGCATGGTCTTCCTGGTCCACCGCATGGAGTTCGTGAACCAGAAGGACGAGCGGGTCTCGACCGTGGACTGGCGCATGGTGCGTCAGCCCGATCAGGAGCCGGAGAAGCGCGAGAAATGAGGTTCGAGGACATCGAGATCGGAGACGAACTCCCGGCCGAGCAGCCCGACGTGCGGGTCGAGCGGGTTCGGGAATTCGCAAAGACGGCCGGGATGCTGACCGGGCGCTTCGTCGATCACCAGAAGGCGCGCGAGCAGGGTCTGCCGGGGGCGATCCTGCCCGGGATCATGAGTCAGGCGCTGCTGGCCGCGGTGATCCACCGCTGGGCACCCGGGTGCTCGATCCAGCAGATCGACACCGTGTTCCGCGCCCCGATCCTGGTGGACTCGCACCCGACGACCCGGGGCGTCGTCACGAGCACCGACGCCGGCGCGCAGACGGTGGAGGTCGACCTCACGATCGAGAACGAGGCCGGAGAGACCCGCGTGATCGGGACCGCGGTCGTGCGCCTGGACTGAATCCCAGCCGCGGACGCCAGATGCTGGAAAGCCCGGGCCGGATCCTCGCACTCGCGAGGGGAGGGGTATCCGACCCGGGCACTCCCAGCCCGGACCGCAAGGCCCGGGCGTTCGACCAGAACTGCAATCCGTGTGCCTGAGCCGCGCGCGCACTTCGTCACCGGCAGATCGCGTAAAACTCGCATCTGAATCAGCTACTTCGCATGCTCCACGACGCATCCGCTCCGACCCCGGGTGCCGCGCCGGCAGGGAGACCGCAGGAGAAAGCGCCAATTTGCGGATACGCATGACGGATTCCGGCCAGTCCGCGCCCGGCAGAACCCGCGCGAGGTCGGGCGGAATCAGTGAGCGCGTCGTTGCCTGTACAATGCGGACGCGTAAACGGGGAGAGCCGTGCGGCGCTGGTTCATTCTGTCTGCGATCGGTCGAGACCGCCCCGGCATAGTGGCCGACCTCGCGACACTGATCTTCAAATCGGAGGCGAATCTCGAGGATTCGCGCATGACGCTGCTCGGAAACGAGTTCGCGGCGATCCTGCTCTGTTCCGGCACCGCACCCGACCTGGAATCCAGGCTCAGGTTGGGTGCAGGTAGGCTGGAGTGGGAGAACCGGCTGACGGTCTTTCTGCGGCCGCTCGATGGGGAACCGCGGCCTGCGGTGCCGGCGCCGGGCACTCGCCTGGTTCGCATCGAGGCCGAAGGTCTGGACCGCGCTGGCATCGTCGCCGGCGTCTGCCGGACCCTGGCCGACCGCCGCTGCAACATTGCCGATCTGAGCTCGTCGACCCGCCCATCGGAGACCGGATCCACAATCTACCGCCTCTCGATCCTGGCAGAAGTGCCCGACCCGACCGACACGCAGGAACTCGAAGCCGCCCTCGATGACGCCGGGCGAAGCATCGGGGTCGAGGTCAGGATCGAGCCTGCCTGAGGTGCCGGGCCGAAGCCGGGTCGCGGTCGTGGGCGCGGGGCTGGCGGGGCTCACGGCCGCACTGCGCCTCCAGTCCGCGGGCTTCGAGGTCACGGTCTTCGAGGCCCGGGGTCAGCCGGGAGGTCGCCTGCGCACCACGACGCTCGAGGGTGTCGAGTTCGACCCGATGCCACGGTTCCTTCCGGCCTTTGCCCCCGCGCTCGACGACCTGATCCGGGCCGCGGATCTGGCTGCCTGCGTGCGCTTCACGCCCGTGCCGCGACCGCCGGCTCGCGCGCTCCGCACGCGGCGCGTTCGCCGGATCCTGGAGCGCTTCGGGCCCGCCCTGGAACCCGCAGCGCCCGAACACGCGACGCGCCTCGACGACCGCAGTGCGTCGGATTTCGCGCGCCTCTACGCGGGCGCGGGCTTCGAGCGGCAGGCGGTGGCACCCGCGCTGGAGCTGTTCGGTCTGGATGCCCGGGCAACCAGCCGCCAGACCTTCATGTTGCTGCTCGATGCGCAGGGGCGCGCCGCGCTGACGCTCGGGCTGGGCCTCGGCCGGCTGCCCGAACTGCTGGCGTGCCGGCTCTCGAAGCTGCGTCTGGAAGCACCGGTCGCCCGGATCGAGCCTTCTGGAAACGGACTCGAGCTTGCGAACGGCGAGCTGGTCGCAGCCGACGCCGTCGTGCTCGCCGTTCCCTCGACCGCGGTGCCAGCCCTGGTGCCCGACCTCTCACCGATCGAGGAGTTGTTCTTTTCGACGGCCGAAACTCTGCCGCGCACGGTACTGGCCGTTTCGGTTGCGCCGGCCCCCCGGGGTCCCGCGGTGCGGCAACCGCGGTCCCGGAACAAACGGCTGGCCGCGATCGTGCGTGCGACCGGTCACGCGCACGAAGGGGTTCCGGCCGCCGAGACCGAGATCCTGCTGCTGGCGGCCCGCGCGGGAACCCGCGCCGGCGAGCAGTGCGCGGCCGAGCTCCTGAACGAGGCCGAGTCGCTGCTTCCGGGGCTCGCGGCCCGTATCCGGGACCGGCGACTGATTCACGAGGAAAGCATGGTGGCGGGCTTCGAGGTTGGGCGCTATCGCGCGCTCGCGCGCCTGCGTCGCGCTGCGCGTGAGCGACGCACGCGACGTCGCATCGCGTGGTGCGGCGATTACCTCGTGGGCCCCCACCTGGAGGGCGCCGCGGCATCGGGCGTTCGCGCGGCGCTCGCGATCCAGAAGAGCCTCGGCTGAACCTCAGTACGCGATCCGGACCACCGTGACACCGTCGCCGCCCTCGGCGGCCTCGCCGGGCTCGAACTGCTCTACCTCGGGCAGGTTTTTGAGCCACTCGCGAATCGCCCCGCGCAGCGCTCCGGTGCCATGTCCATGGATGAAGAGCAGGCGACGCAGGCCCGATCCCAGCACCGAATGCAGGTGCGCGTTGGCACGTTCGAGCGCGTCCGCGACCCGCAGCCCGCGCAGGTCACAGGTCGCGCTCGCCAAAGAGAGCCCGGCGTGGGACTCGGGTTCGGGGACCCGGATCGCGGGGGGCCGAATCGGACATGTTCCGACAGCGTCGGGCGCGGGCGTCGCGCCGAGCACGCGGCGAACGCGCGCGCACGCGACCTGCATGCGCACGGCGCCGGCGCGTACCGCGACCCGGCGCTTCCCGTCGCTCTTCTCGAGCAGAACGACTTCCCTGGCCAGGCCGTCCACCTCGAGCCGTGCGCCCGGCTCCACGCGCTCCCAGTCGATCTGGACGGATGCTTTCGGCGGGGCGGGCGGCCGCTGCTCGCGCTCGACCTGCTCGACCCGCGAACGGATCTCCTCGAGCTCGCGTCGCGCCCGGTTCGCTCGCGGACCGCGCGCGGTCTCACCGCGCTGCAGGGCCCGCACCACCGAGGCCACCTCCTCGCGCGCCTGCTCGAAGGCGGCGTCGAGTTCGCCCTTCATCGCCGAGAGGGCTTCCTCGCGGGCCGCGCGGAGTGCGCCGAGGCGCGTCTGGTACTCGGTCCGCACCTCTTCCGTCTGCTCGCGTACCTCGGCCGCCATGCGCCGCTCCGACTCGAGTTCCTGCCGGATCTCGGACAGGCTCCGCGTCAGCGCCTCCAGCCTCCGGTCCTCTCCATCGAGCAGCGCCCGAGCCCGCTCCACCAGTTCAGGCGGAAGTCCCATGCGCTCGGCCACGAAGGTGGCACCGCTCGATCCGGGCTGGCCCATTCTCACGCGAAAGGTCGGGAGCAGGGTCTCTATGTCGAACTCGGCGCTCGCGTTCACGAAACGCGGATCCGACCCCGCCAGCTCCTTCAGGCGGTTGAAGTGGGTCGTAGCGACCACGAAGGCGTCGCGCTCCACGAGACCCTCCAGAACCGCCTGCGCGAGCGCAGCGCCTTCGCCCGGTTCCGTGCCCTCTCCCACCTCGTCCACGATCACCAGCGGACACACGTGCTCGGCAGCGAGGATGCCGGCCAGATTGGACATGCGCGCCGAAAACGTGGAGAGACCCGCTCGCAGATCCTGCTCGTCGCCGATGTCCGCGTAGACCACGTCGAACGCAGGCATTGAACTCCGACGATCGCAGGCGGGATACAGGCCGGCGCGCACCGAGAGCACCGCGAGCGCGATCGCCTTGGCCAGCACGGTCTTGCCACCGGCGTTCGGCCCCGAGATCACGAGCCCGCGCGCGCCCTCCGGCAGTTCGACGTCGTTTGCGACGACCTCCTCGCGCTCGAGGCCCGCGTCGAGTTCCAGCAATGGGTGGCGCAGCCCGACCAGTCGAAGCGAACCCCCGGGACCGAACTCGGGCTCCGTGCCTCCCAGTCGCAGCGACAGGCGGCCCCGGGCCATGCTGACGTCCAGTTTCTCTAGCGTCGCTCCGAGCGCCACGAGAGCAGCTCGCTCGCTCGACGCCCGCGCACCGAGCTCGCGCAGCAGCCGCTCGCTCTCTCGCCGGACCTCGGTCTCGGCGATCCGCAGGCGGTTCCCGACTTCGACGATCTCTTCGGGCTCAATGAACAGGGTGGTTCCGCTCGATGAGACGTCGTGAACGATTCCGCGCACGCGTTGGCGCGCGTCGGCTCGAACCGGGAGGACAGGACGATTCTCGCGCAGGGTGGAATAGCGATCCTGAAGTGCCCCGAGCACGCGCTCGTTCCGGAGCAGCCGGCTCAGCCGGTCCTTGATCTCCCGCTCGCATCCCTCGGCGCGCCGGCGGGCATCCCGAAGCTCGGAGCTGGCCGATTCGCGCAGCTCGCCGCGCGGCGTGACGATGCGCGCGATCTCGGCGTCGAGCGCGGCGAGATCGGGCAGCGTTCGGCCCAAGTCCGCCAGGCGCGGCGCTGGTTCGGCACGGGCCGAGAGAAAGCGCGAGACGCGCTGCGCGGCGCGCAGCGTGTCGAGAAGCCGTGCGAAGTCGGAGCCCGCGAGCAACGCGCCGCGTTCCAGTTGCTCGAGTACGGCCCGCAGGTCGTGCGCACCCCCGAGCGGCGGCTCCTGCCCCGTCGAGAGCAGGGCGCAGGCCTCGCGCGTCTCCGCCAGCCGATCGCGCACACCTCCCAGCGTCTGCTCGAACTCGAGCGCCCGACAGGCCTCGACTCCGCGCAGGCTGCGTGCCTCGCGCGAGAGCCACTCGCGCATCCTCGGCCACTCGAGCCGGTCGAGAACCTCGGTCGCACAGCGAAAACTCATCGCAGGGGAATGTAGATGGCGGACCCGAAATCAGCGGCAGCCGACCTGTCCCCCACGGAGCGCCCGAATCCGCGGACCGCGGGCCTCGATCGGATGCACATCGAAGAACTCGTCGGCGTGCTGCTGGACGAGGACGCCGGAGTGGCCGAGGCGGTGAGGCGCGCACGCCCGAGCATCGAGGCCGGGACCGCGCTGTTGGTCGAGGTCCTCGGCAACGGGGGCCGCTGGATCAACCTGGGCGCCGGAACCAGCGGCCGCATCGGCGTCCTCGACGCCGCTGAGATCCCACCCACCTTCGGCCTGGAGCCGAGCCGGGTCCAGGCCGTCCTGGCCGGCGGAAGCGCGGCGCTGGAGCGCGCCGTGGAGGGCGCCGAAGACGACCCGGACGCCGGAGCCCGGGCGCTGCGAGAGCGGGAACTCGCCTCCGTGGATGCAGTGGTCGCCCTCTCCGCGGGCGGCCGGACGCCGTTCGTGCTCGGCGCGGTGGCGTACGCGCGCGAGGTCGGAGCCCGAACCCTCGCGATCAGCTGCAACCCCGACGCCCCACTCGTGGGCAGCGTCGACATCCCAATCCTGGCACAGGTGGGACCGGAGGCGATCGCCGGGTCCACGCGTCTGAAGGGCGGGCTCGCCCAGAAGATGATCCTGCACACGCTCTCCACCGCCACAATGGTAAGGCTCGGTCGCGTACGTGGAAATCTGATGAGCCAGATTCAGCCAATGACGGCGAAGCTCCGCGCGCGCGCCATCGCGATCGTAGCGCGGCTGGCAGCTGTCGAAGAGGAGCGGGCGAAGCAAGCCCTCGAAGCTGCCGGGGGCTCGGTCGAGACCGCGCTCTCGGCACTCGAAGCGGAGCGCCGCCGCTGAGGGCCGCGCGCGGCGCGGCCTCAGGCCCGGTTCCGCAGCGCCCGGCGCCGACTAAGAGAACGCCGAGAAGCCCGTCAGCTCCTGCCCGAGGATCAGGCTATGGATGTCGTGCGTGCCCTCGTAGGTCCGCACTGTCTCCAGGTTCAGCATGTGACGCATCGAAGCGTAATCGTCGAGGATTCCATTGGCCCCGAGCATGTCACGCGCCGTGCGCGCGATCTGGAGCCCGATGTCGACGTTGTTCATCTTCGCCATTGAAACCATCGCGTGGTGCAGCTTGCCTTCGTCCTTGATCCGTCCCAGCCGCAACGCGAGCAGCTGCGCCTTGGTGATCTCGGTCGCCATCCAGGCCAGCTTTTGTTGCGGAATCTGCAGTGACGCGAGCGGCCGATCGAACACGATCCGGTCCATCGCATACCGGCGCGCCTCGTCGAAGCAGGCCATGGCGGCCCCGATCGCGCCCCAGGCAATGCCGTAACGCGCCTGGGTCAAGCACGCGAGCGGACCGCGCATGTCCTCGACTCCGGGAAGGCGATTCGCCTCGGGCACGGGCGTATCCTGCAGGTAGAGTTCACTCGTGATCGACGCGCGGAGCGAGAACTTGCCCTTCATGTCGGGCGCCTCCAAGCCCGGGGCGCCCTTCTCGACCAGGAAGCCCCCGAACCCGTCCTCGGTCCGTGCCCAGACGAGGGCCACGTCCGCGATCGAGCCGTTCGTGATCCAGCGCTTCGTGCCGTTCAGGATCCAGGTATCCCCGCGGCGCTCCGCCCGGGTGCGCATCCCGGCGGGGTTCGAGCCGAAGTCGGGCTCCGTCAGGCCGAAGCACCCGATCGCCTCACCCTTCGCCATCGCCGGAAGCCAGCGCTGCTTCTGCGCGTCCGACCCGAACGACCAGATCGGGTACATGCACAACGCGCCCTGTACCGAGGCAAAGCTTCGGAGTCCGGAATCGCCGCGCTCGAGCTCCTGCATGATCAGCCCGTAGGCGACGTTGTTCATGCCGGCGCAGCCGTACCCGGTCAGATTCGCGCCGAAGAGGCCGCGCTCGGCCATCTTCGGCACCAGTTCGAGCGGGAAGGAACCATCCTGGCGCACGTGCTCGACCACGCGCGGCAGGAACTCCTTGTCTACGAACTCGCGGACGCTGTCACGCGCCATCCGCTCCTCGTCGGAGAGCTCGTCATCGATGCGGTAGAAATCCAGCGATTCAAACGCCACGGTGCGACTCGCCCCCCGCCCAAGGCACGGGCTCAGATCTTGTCGGGCTCCCTCGTCAGGTCGCCGAGCCTTCTGGAGAGCAGGTTGACCTTGCGGTGGAGCTTGTCGAGATCCTCCCTTCGCGCAATCCCGAAGCTCTCGAAAATCTGGTCGCGGGTCTGCCCGACCTGGTGATCGACCTCCCTGCGAACCCGCGCCACCTGCTTGAAGAACGGAGTCGCCCGGAACTGCTTCTCGAACTTCTCCCTGCGCTTCTGGAACTCGTCCTCGACCTTGTGCCTCCCATCGTCGAAACGTGTCCTGAGTTCCTGCACCTGCTCATCCATACTCTGAAGCGCCTCGTTGAGCCGATCGAAGCTCGAGTCTCCGGGTTCTGACGACTGGGTCATCGTATAGCCTCCCCCGGCCGGGCCGTCGGGCCCAACCGCTCAGGCGCAGCAGAATAACACATCGCGTCAACAAGTCAAAGAATCTAAAAAGCTTTCAAATCCGGCACATTACAGGTCTTTTCCGGCATTCTATCCGGGACCCGGTATGCCGTATCGCGTCAGAGCGCTACCAGCGGACCACCGAGGCGCCCCAGGTGAACCCGGAGCCGAAACCGCACATGAGGACGAGCGCGCCCTCCGGCACCCGCCCCTGCCGCACGCACTCGTCCAGACACATCGGAATCGCGGCCGCCGAGCAATTCCCGTAGACCTCGATGTTGTTGTAGACCTTCTCGGGCGGAATTCCGGCTTGCGCCGCGACGTATTCGTTGATCCGCAGGTTGGCCTGGTGAAATAGGAACAGGTCGATCTCCTCGAGCTTGAGTTGATTCTTGTCGAGCGCTTCCCGCATCACCTCCGGCATCCGGGTCACGGCGTGCTTGAACACGAAGCGGCCGTCCATCTGCGGGTAGTGGCGCCCGTCATCGATCAGGGCCTGGTCGATCCGGGGCTGGAACACGGAGCCCGGCGCTTCCACCCAGAGCTTTCGCGCGAACTCGCCCTGGGTGTGGAGGTGCACGGAGAGCACGCCGCGCTCCCCCTCGGCCGGTTCCAGCACCACGGCGCCCGCCCCATCCCCGAAGATCACGGTCACGTCGCGACCGCGGGTGGTAAACTCGATCCCGGTCGAGTGCACCTCGGTCCCGACCACCAGCACCCGCGGGTACTGGCCGGATTCCACGAACAGGCGACCCACCTGGAGCGCGTACAGGAAGCCCGTGCACTGGCAGCGCACGTCCATCGCGGGAATCTCGGAGATCCCGAGCAGGGCCTGGAGAAAGGCCGAGGTCCCCGGAAACTCGTGGTGGGGGGAGAGCGACGCGAGCACGATCGCGTCGAGATCGCGAGCCTCCAGGCCCGCTGCCTCCAGCGCCCGCATCGAGGCTTCCTTCGCCAGGTCGGCGGGACCGGTCCCCGGATCGACGTGGTGGCGGGTCCGGATCCCGGTGCGTTGGACGATCCACTCGTCGCTCGTGTCCATGAGCTTGGCCAGCTCCTCGTTGGTCACCACCCGGGGTGGCACGTACATCCCGGTGCCCGCGATCCCGGCTCTGCTCGGCGTCTGCATGGCTAACTTCCTTCCTGGATCCAAGGCCGCTCGCGATCCCACGAATCGGACGCGAACAGCAGCGGCTCGAGCCGTTCGAGCAGGGCCTGGATTCCCGCGCCCGTGGTCGCGGAAATGGCGACCCCGCTGAGCTCGCCTTCCTGCTCCCGCGCATCCTCCGGAGAGACCCGGTCTGACTTGTTGAGCACCAGAAACTCGGGGCGGTCGTCGAGTCCCAGGTCGGCGAGTAGCTGCCTCACCGCCGAGATCTGCTCCTCGAGATGCGGGCTCGCGAGGTCGGCCACGTGCAGCAGCAGGCTCGCGTCCTCGATCTCTTCCAGCGTCGCACGGAACCCCGCGATCAGATCCGGAGGCAGGTCCCGGATGAAGCCGACCGTGTCCGTCACGATGACGTCCCGCTCGCGTGGGAAGCGGAGACGGCGCGAGGCGGGATCAACCGTGGAAAAGAGCTGATCCTGTGCCGGCGAATCGGTTCGGGTGAGGCGGTTGAGCAAAGTCGACTTGCCCGCGTTCGTATAACCGACGATCGAGATCACGGGCAGTCCTGCCCGCCCCCGGCGCCGCCGCATGCTGCTCCGCTGCCGCGATACCTGCTCGAGAGACTTCTCAAGCTTGCGGATTCGATCCCGCACGCGGCGGCGGTCGACTTCGAGCTTGGTCTCTCCCGGACCGCGTCCACCGATGCCCCCGGCGAGACGGCTCATGGATTCCCCACGTCCGGACAGTCTGGGAAGGCGATAACGAAGCTGCGCGAGTTCGACCTGGAGTTTCCCCTCCCGCGTATTCGCGTGTTGCGCAAAGATGTCGAGGATCAGCTGCGTCCGGTCTACGATCCGCTCCTCGACGAGGTCCTCGATGTGACGCACCTGGGTCGGGGTGAGGTCGCGGTCGAAGAGCACCAGATTCGCGCCCTGCTGCCAGGCCCGGACGACCAGATCCTGCATCTTTCCGCGACCGATCAAATAACGCGGGTCTCCGCGGGACCGTCGCTGCCGCACGACGTCGACGACCCGCACGCCGGCGGTTCGCGCGAGCTCGTGCATCTCCTCTGCGCGCGCGTTCACCCCGGGGTCGCCCGCCAACTCGACGCTGACCAGGAGCGCGCGCTCCCCGTCTCCCCCACTGTCGAGCCCCTTCTGGGCCGCGGAAAAACG
>SPKZ01015129.1_pt1 | contig 12064 bp, 9 predicted proteins | sample 2456571 | NCBI WGS metagenome assembly SPKZ01 (sample SAMN11192286, study PRJNA482655) | marine metagenome | biome: ENVO:00000447; feature: ENVO:00000244|ENVO:00000211|ENVO:00000569|ENVO:00002023; material: ENVO:00002151; isolation source: ocean water from marine abyssalpelagic zone ...
AACTTCAGCATGCCTTACCGACATGCCCAGACAGCTTTGAGCATTAAAAATTTAATAGAAATAACCGATCTAACAGGTTAACCTCATATTCGATTGCAGGCTATAAGCGTTGGGATTTCATTGTAAGTAATGCAACTGCAGTCATACAAGGCATTCATAATGTACGATGAATCGCGGTTATATTGCTTATACTCTTCAGGCTATAAAGTAGCGGAGCAACTAGCAAGAACACTACAACACCTAATGAATAAATATAATTTTCATCTTTTCATAAGACAAGTTGCTATAAAAGACAAAGAAGTCATTAGTTTTCTTTTTCTAAGATCTCACTTAAGGTATTGTTGAGATTATTTGTAAATGTATTTATTGAAAATTCATGTCTTGCGTATTTGAAAATATCTTCATGTAACACCTCTAACTCACTGTTTGATTTTTTTGATATATTAGTGAGCTCTTGTTCAATATAATCTATTTGATAATTTTTTAAAAAAAGAGCCTTATCTTTCAATTTATTAAATCCAGTATCTTCGATAACAATTGGAATTAGCCCATGTAACATTCCTGTTAATACAGATGTTGACATTGCTTCAGAGCAAGACGGGAGAATTATATAACTACATTTATTGACTAACTCTATAAAATGCTCGCCATTAACATCTATTCTGTTATGGTTTATTATATTTTTTGATGAAGCCTTTATCAGGTTTTTTTCTTTATCTATCAAACCACACACATGTAAAGTTAAATCTTTTTGGCCTTCAAAAGCATCAATAAGTAAGTCTAACCCCTTATGTATAGCGCCTTCAGAACCAAACCACAAAAAATTCTTTTTACTTTCATCAAAATTTCTTTTAAAAAAAGAATATTTTTTATTTAAAAGACCTGTCGGATTTATCGAGTATGTTTTTATTTTAAGACCGCTCAACTGTTCAACGTCTCCTAAAGAAATCACATAATCAATATTCTCAAACGATTTATTTGTAAAATACCGTCCAGAACGAGAAACTTTGCATCTTATATTTTTCCTCTCATAGTAGTACTCAATTCGTTTTAATTCAGCATTTCTTGAGAACTCAGGGGTACCTTCAGTTAAATACAATATTCTATTTGCTTTTTCTTGCCTTGAACAAAAATATTCAAAAGCTACGCCAAATCCAAATATCACATCATACTGTTTTTCTTTTATTTTACTAAAATCATTTTCCTGACAATGTATTAAGTCTATTACAAAGTCATTATCAATAAAAAACTTTATAATCTGGTTGGCTTCTAAGACGTTAGTATGGTAAATGCTTCCTGACAATGTTTCATATAGGTGGCCATCAATATATGAAACTAAAACTTTTTTTTGTTTAACTGTTAAGTCCAAATTAATATTCTGGTATATCCTGGTAAAATCTTTTTTTTTAATATTTTTTTCAATGTTTTCTTTATCATATTAGGCACCAAGACTTGTGAAGTAACTCATATACTCTTTAACTATCTGTTTAAGCATAAATTTATCCTCTGCCACCTTATAACAATTTTCCTGCAGCCTAGTTTTTTCTAGCAAAGCATACTTAATTCCTTCTGCCAAATCTTCGCTATTTTTATATTTTGCGATATAACCAGTATGCTTATGTTGAACAATATCTGTAGCAGCTCCTGTGTTCTCAAAACATACTGATGGAACCCCGCAACACATCGCTTCTAAAAAAACTAACCCAAAAGATTCCTCTAATGAAGGCCCAACAAATACATCAGATAAAGAGTAAATTTCCATTAGCTTTTCTCTTGAATTTATAAAGCCTAAATTATTAACTTTAAAATTCTCTAACGTTACCTCATCATTTCCAAAGGTAATTATTTCAGTATCTTTTAAGTCCAATATATTTAATGCATTTTTTAGATATTCAAACCCCTTATAGCCTATCTTAGTTGATGTTGCGCCAAATAGAATATACGTCTTTTCCTTGCTCAAACCATATTGCTCTCGCAAAGAATTTTTATCTAATCTATATACCTTATCTTCTCCATGATTTATTATTTTAAAGTTGCTCTTCGCAAACATTCTATTTTTTATAGCCTGATCTTTGATATATTTACTTGGAGTTATAATATTAAACGTTTCATTTGAAAAATGCTTTCTTTTAAGTTTTAATATTTTTTTTGTTATATCGTTTTCTTTATTTGAATTTAATAACGGACAGGACCCACACTCTAAAATATACTTTTCACAACCATTTCTCACGTGGCATCCACCAGTAAATGGCCAACTATCATAAAATTGCCAAACAACAATTTTGTCTAAATTATTCAAATATTTAATATCTTTTAATGTTAAAAAACAACCATTAACCCAATGAATGCATATGACATCGGCCCATTCCAGTTGCTCTTGAACTCTCTTTTTTTTAAGATTAACACCTAATAATGCACTCGAAAAAACTGTCTCTTTATTTTTAGAAAATAGAATTTTTTGCTCAAACCAACATTTAACTTTAAGAGCTATTTTATCCCAAGGTGTTTCTATTATTTCATATACTTCATTGTCGCCAGTGCTGTCCCTTAAGCACAACATACGAGATTCAACACCTTCTTCTGTATTAAATGAGTTGTGCAGCCTATAGCCCCAGCTACTTTCTTGAACATAGGTAAGAAGTGTTAAAATTTTCAATTATTCAACTACCTTTTCTTGGCTATTACAAATTTTGATCTTAATTTTTTCAATATTACTCTAGCAAAAAGTACTGGTTTTTCCCTAAGTAACAGTAAAACGTCTCTTTTCTCTAACTTTGATAACATTACATTACTTAGCCATTCGTAGTTAACACTATTTATATCTATTTTCTTGGAAAAATCTATTGATTCATCAGGTTTTACACCACTATATAAGTCATGAATATGCTTCATAATCACAATATCATTTAACCTATTCCAGTCACATTTACATCGAATATGAAATTGCTTAAATAATAAATCAACATTTAGTTTAGGTAACTCCATGAGGCTCGTTATATCAATACGACTAGCATTAGTATTTCTTATATTCAGAGAGTTTAATAATGTCCCGAGAGCAACATCATCTATCAATTCATGATTCCATTTATCTTTATTATTTATGACCGTTTGAACCGATTTCTTGCTCAAGGTGTATCCACACCCCGATGCAAACATCCCTCCGTTAAATCCCGAATATATATGCTTATTAAACTCATATTGAGACAAATGTTTTAATAAATTTTCAATATGCACATATGAACTTGTGTTAGTTCTAAATAAAAAATCATAATCAAAATTTTCTTCAACATACTCAAATGCACCTATAGTTTTATACCCGATATTTTCTAACAATTCTGGGTATGGTAAAAACAGCCTATCATCAACTATCTTTTCTTCATCACCACCATAATAAAAGAGTACTGAAACATTTTTTGGTAACTGGCTGTGTTTATACCAAGTTTTGCGAATCCCTTCATTTTCAATTTTATTCCAAGGATCTGCATTATTTGATAGAACAAGAATAACTAATTTTATTTCGTTGACATCACTCATACTTACGCCCTCATTGACTTATAATGCTCTGCGTTTAAAAAATTCTTCTTGTATGAAACGTCTTCTCTCATTTTTCTATCAGCAGCCATCATTTCCTTTCCAAATGTAACATATCGACCCAAAGAAACGCGCCACCCCTTAAAATAAACATATTATTACAATAATTTTTCTTCCGATTTTCTATAAAAAAGTTTTTATTCAATGTCAGGTTGAAGTTTTGAACTAATATCGTTCGCAAACAGACAATTCATTTCCTTATTATGAATAAGATAAAATCACCCCCATCACTATTAAAGGCTTCCCAAGAGTTATCTTTTTCTGGCATTGTGGAAGATATATGAACCACATTATACGTTGCTAGCATAGCTTCATCAAATATTAGCACTCCAGGGTCATGGTATAATAGCTATACCAATGCGTTGGCGTTGACCTCCTGATAGCTGAACGCCTCTCTCGCCGACGCTGGTTTCAATACCTTCGCTTAATTCAGAAATGAGAGCATCCAAATGAGCCAGCTTAATAACCGTTGTTAATCTATCAACATCAATGTTTTCTCGAGAATATCCAAAAGCGATGTTTTCAGCGATACTCGAGTCTGAAAGAAATATACTTTGCGGAACATAACCTATATTTTTCTGCCAGCAATTACGGTTACTATCAGTTATTTTATTGTTATCAATACGTAGCTGCCCTTCATCAGGTGTGATAAGGCCAATTAGAATATCAATCAATGTTGATTTTCCTGAGCCTGAGGCACCGACAAAAGCAATAGTGCTATTGGGTTTTATTGATAGTGTAATATTCTTTAAGGCTGGACCTGTGGCTGAAGGGTAACTAACTTCAGCATGCCTTACCGACATGCCCTGACAGCTTTGTCCATTAACAATTTAATAAAAATAACCGATCTAACAGGTTAAGCTTATATTCGATTGCAGGCTATAAGCGTTGGATTTTCATTGTAAGTAATGCAACTGCAGTCATACAAGGCATTCATAATGCACGATGAATCGCGGTTATATTGCTTATACTCTACAAAGCGTCCTTCCGATATTACCATTTAAGTCTAGTTTTTATCGTTAGATTATTGGCCGGTGATGTGTCATAAACGGGCATTAAGCTTACAGCCTCATTGCTTAATGGGAGGGTGAATAAAACTCTCGTAACTGCGTATTTGTGGCAGTAAGATGCGTCTTTTAAGTTCACGCTAAATAACGAGACGTTGATGACCACACTTGATGCCTGCCCGAAATGTAGCTCAGAACTTGTCTATCAGGATCAAAATTTATTGATTTTCCCGGAATGTGCGCATGAATGGTACCCGGACGAAGTGCTGGTCGATGAAGAGGCTGTGACGGTAAAAGATGCCAACGGCAGACTTCTCGCAGAAGGTGACAAAGTCACACTCATTAAAGACTTGAGGGTTAAAAGTAGCTCTCAAGTGCTTAAAATAGGTACGAAGGCGCTGATCAGGCGCATCAAAGATGGCAAGGACCACGAGCTAGACTGCAGAGTCGATGGTGCAGGTGAAATGATGGTAACGGCTAAATTTGTCAAGAAAGCCTGACATGACGACTTATTTCTATTGAATAGCAAACGGGCAAAGCTGCTTGGGTATTTCTGTCTGAAATACCGCAGTAGGCCTGGACTTTACGTGTTCTAGTTATTTATTGACCGGTGTCTATGCTCTATCGTTAGTGGTCTCAAGCGGCTGCTCCTGCGGTTTATCAGATGATAATTTCAGGCTTAATTTCAGCGTCACGAATAATATTGCCAGGCTTAATAACAACCAGCTTCCCCCCCATAAAACCGTGGCTCCGCCAAATTCCTCGGCTAACATAAATGCATCAGAACGTAATGATGAGCGGGCAATGGTATCGCTATAAATATCCAGTGGTACATAGAGCATACTGGTCATGCCAATCACGCGCAGGACAAAGTCATTGATGTGCATGGAAGCTTTGATACTCAAAATGATCATACAAATCGCTGTCAATACACTGAAGCCTAGAGCAAAAGCATCTCTGACAAAACATGCCGCAACGCCGAGGATAGTTAAAGCCAGACAAAACATGATGGCTTTATCGTATTTACTCGCGACGGCTAATAAGTAAATCACCACGCCCCAAACCAGAGAACCTAAATAGCCGGCGCTCAGCGTCAGAAACCGATTGCCGCCCAGCGATAGCACATGGCCACCTTGCATAGGATTGACCACCAACTCCACAACTTTCCCGCCGCTGGCGACAGTCATCAGCGCATGGGATGATTCATGGAAAAACACCACTAACAACTTTAACGGATAGATGGCAGGTGTCGGCCAGAGCAGAAATACGGCGACGATAATGGCGAATAGAATGAGTAGAGGTTTCACAGGCCTTGATCCTTAATGCTGGGTGTTTTATCCGTCAGGGCTGACCGGACACATTGCTTATGGATACATCATACGGAGATATATTCAGCAAACAATATTTAAGCGTAAAAATAGAATCTGCCCCCCTGTACTTATTTAGTATATTGAAAGCAGGGCAAAGGATTTAGTGTGTTAGATAAGCGATCTGACCTCGAAAAATCAAGTAAAAACGGTAGCTCGCCAGTGTATCTGGCGTAGTTAATTTATCTGCAAGGTCTCGGTGATACTTTTCTCTCATCTAACATATCAATACTATATGTTCCAAAGTGAGTTAAAGACAGTGGTTACATCAAAACTCGCTGTTAGCCGTTTCGTTTTTTTAGTCTTTATCAACAATGTCAGAAGGGAAAATGATCTGCTCTAAAATTTTTTTATTACTGCAGTAATCACAGCGAACCACCATTTATATTAATCGCAGATTCAACCTTGAAGTGCGACATAAGTTAAGCAGCCATTTTTGACAATGATCGATCCATCATTTCTGCTGCCGTTTTATATTCTAAAGTTTTTCGTGGTCGATTATTAATTTTGTAAACCGCCTCGTCAATATCTTCTTGGCTAAGCTTTCTAAAATCGGTACCTTTGGGGAAATACTGCCGCAGTAAACCATTGGTATTTTCATTTAACCCCCGCTCCCAAGAGCTATACGGATGAGCAAAATAAACCTTGGTATTTAACGCTTCAGCGAACCTTTCATGCCACGCAAACTCTTTACCATTATCCGCTGTAATCGAATGTACGCGGCCTATTAAAGGCGTTAAAAGTTGAATAGTAGCAGCAGTGACGACGTCAGCTTGCTTGCTATCTACCAGCCTAGCTACAGTGAATAAAGTTTTGCGTTCTACGATCGTTACAATCGCTCCTTTATGGCCTTTTCCAATGACAGTATCTATCTCCCAATCGCCTACACGTGTCTTTTTATCTACGACAGTTGGGCGCTTATCGATACTGATTTGGTTTTTAATTTGCCCGCGTGTGCTCTTACCGTTACGGCGTTTGTCGTACTTTTTTCCTTGGCGGCGAAGATGTGTGTGGAGATCACCACCTTGCTGTTTATCAGCCCAAATATGTTGGTAAATACGCTCATGACTGATGTACTCATTATCTTTCAAGAGACGTCCAGATATTTGCTCTGGGCTCCATTCCAAACGTATTAAATCATCAATTTTATCAATGAACACGGGTGTCATTTTAATGGCTTTCGCAGCTTCCTTGCGCCGAGTCAGAGCCTTTGATTCAGCTTGTTCAGGGCGGTAACCACGCAGCCCCGAGTTTCGATTTATCTCACGATAAATTGAGCTTTTATCACGCTTCAATCCATTCGCTATATCCAAAGCTGAGAAGCCTGCTTTTAATTCAGCTTGGATCTGGTATCTTTCATCTTTGGTTATCTGGTTATATTTTTTCATAGTGACTCAAATCTTGCCGGAAGAGAGAAGCTGGTAAATATACCAGATAACCTCCTTTCTTCTAGGCTATATCGAGTCGCACTTATTTATTGAATCGGCGAATATTAAAGACTGCTGGTGACACAAAAGTGTGCTTTAAGAATCACTGCTAAAACCTAACTGTTTTAGGTACTGTATAGGGTGATTTTGTATCAACGTCAGACAAACTAATTCCTAGTTTGTAGTAAGGTAGTTTGCCTGAAATGAGGCTTAAGCGGCCGTTGGGGTATAAGAAGAACAACCGTGATTGTCGGTATTCACAGAATGTATAGCAATAGTTATACGAGTTAATGTCAATTCGACAAACAGCCCCAATAGCGTGTATAGATCTATCAAAGTAACCTGTTTGAAGTCTTAATTCTATTAAATAGTTGGTCGACAAAAGGGTTAGGGCATTTTCGAAAAAATACTTTATGGCACTAAAAATCATCAGATCAACGTGGCAACTACGTGATTAAACTTGGTGGTGGGCCGTGGGGCTCAGGAATATGAAAGGCTGATGGTAAATGTGCAGGGGGGGGATTTACATGGTCCAAGATCTTTTTAACCACAAGTGGGTCTTTGATTGTGGCAATGATTTTAACCTTACCATCACATTTCTTGCACTCTTCTATGTCTTTTACTTTAGATCAAAAAGTAATTTTAGGTAAGTTTTTATTCCTTTTTTAAAAAACTCAATGAATTACAAGGATTATCTTTTTTGCTGTCTATACTTCTGTGAGAATTAATTGTGTAATTATGGAGAAATGATGGCTGAAACCTTATTCGATAAATACGGTGGTTTTGAAACATTCACTCAGGTTGTTACAAAATTTTATCAAAAAATACTCGATAATGAACAGGTCGAGCATTATTTTTCTAATACCAATATGGATAGTTTGATAGCACATCAGACTAATTTTTTGGCAAAGGTATTAGGTGGGCCAGATAAATATGAAGGCAGAGACCTTAAAACCGTTCATGCTCCTTTCAATATTACAGCAGCAGACTTTTCTGAAGTGGCCGATTTATTAGAGGAAGCACTTGATGAGGGGGGGGTGGAAGAAGCAGATATAGCCATAATTTTATCCGCCGTCTCAGGGTTGCAAGATAAAATTGTTAGCAGCTAACGATCTTATTATGCAACCTCCCAATAACAACACTGGCTTGGAAAAACATCCCTATAGACTCATTGAAACACTTGATAACCTGGATCAAGGCATAGGTTTATGTAGAGTTGATGATTTACGTATTATTGAAGCTAATCATACCCTGACTACCTGGCTAAACCTTAAATCCGGGCAAGATGAAACGCTGGATAATTTCTTTGATGACGATGAAATCAGGCGTATTTATAAATCAATCGTAAAAAATAGAAAGCTACGTTTTTCTAAAAGTTTTGCTATTAAGGAACGTAATCAAAATATCGATTTCAATGTAAAAACACTAATACTATCAGATGATCACTCCTACCTTTTTATGCAAGGTGTGATCAATAATGCCGATGTAGAAAAAGAAAACATGAGAAAGCATCACAGTATTTTGTCTGAACAACATAATCAACAACTCAGAGAAGCCAAGGATAATGCAGAAATAGCGAACAAGGCTAAATCGGAATTCCTCGCCAATATGAGTCATGAATTACGAACCCCGATGAATGGTGTTTTAGGTATGGCCCAGTTATTGTCAAATACTGCCTTAACTCAAGTCCAGGCTAAGCACGTAAAATTGATAAAAACTTCTGGAGAGCAATTACTTTCAGTGATCAATGAGGTGCTGGACTTTTCCAAACTTGAATCTGAAAAGCTTGAATTGCATGAACAAGCATGTGATTTACAATCGCTGGTCAGTGAAGTGCTAGAGATATCCTCTGCCAGCAATCAAAAACCAGGCTTAGATATTCGTACACGCTTTTATCAAGAAAATTATCCTATCGTGAATGTGGACGATGTCAGATTAAAACAGGTTTTGATGAACTTAACCAATAATGCTATTAAATTTACAGAGAGTGGATTTGTAGAACTTAGCTTGTCCTTACTATCAGAAGAGAGTGGTTTTTGTCAGCTGGATTTTAAGGTGCGAGACAGCGGTATCGGATTAGATGAGGATAAAATATCCCATTTATTTCTGGCGTTTACCCAGCATGATTCTTCCACAACTCGTCGCTTTGGTGGTACAGGTTTAGGTTTAAGCATTAGTCGTCAACTGGTAGAGCTCATGGGTGGAGAGATTTCCGCGAGTGGAAAACTCGGTGAGGGTAGTGAATTTACAGTGCTGCTGACATTACCCATCATCAATACCCCCGAGCTTGTGGAGATAGAAAACGCTATAAGTGCGTTCGAGCATGACAATACGTTATCGGGTAAAAAAGTACTTATCGTTGAAGAAAATAAGTTAAACCGTGAGGTCATCATCATGGCCTTAGAAGATACTGAAGCTGAAATTTTAATCGCCGAAGATGGCCAACAAGCTATTGATACATTCAAAAATAATCATATTGATCTTATTTTAATGGACTGCCTGATGCCACAGATGGACGGCTTTCAAGTCTGTAAAAAAATACGTTTCTTAGAAGCTGAAATGGAACATGTTCCTATCATAGCTATTATTGCAAGCACATCAGAAGCACTTAAAGAAAAATGCAGGCACTCTGGCATGGATGACATCATGTTAAAACCTTTTGAATTTGACGACCTACTCAACAAGGTTTGTTATTGGGTTAATCCGCGATTGAATTCCGATCATGTGCACAACAGTATTTGAATATTCTGAGGGAACTCTGAATGATTTAGCATCTCTGCTAGCAGTGCTTGGGCATCAGGTACTTGAAAGCAGGCGGAAAAACATATTTAGATGAAGGACGTCTAACAAATCAATAATGTACATGCATTTTCCCTCACTAAGTAAAAGTTCATTAGTTATGTCTACACTGGAAACTGCATCCATGAATTATTCATCGGGAGTGATGCATTTTTTCAAGAAGGATTAAATACGGTATGACTGAAGGTTACGGATCATGGAAATTCCGATTATCCCGCTTCATCAGTGCACACACTCTACTGATAATATCGATTGTAATGATCAGCTGTATATTTATGGCCTTTTTTTACTCATCTCACACATCAAATATAATGATTCGAGATAATTCAGTAAACGGGGCAAAACGATACCTGGAGGCGTTGTCAGAATTTCGAACCTTATACACTTCTGAAGTCATTAAAACCGCTAAAGAACAAGGTATAACGATTACCCATGATTACTTGAATCAGGAAAATGCTATTCCTTTACCGGCTACATTTAGCATGATGCTGGGCGAGAGAATAGGTCAACATCAATCGGGAGCAAAAACCTTTCTTTATAGCCGTCACCCCTTTCCATGGCGTAAGAAAGAGAATCAGAAATTATTTAGCCAGTCTTTTCCGCAAGATGCCTGGAAGGCTTTAAATCATCAGCCTGAAACGGCCTTTTACCGATTTGAAACATTCGATGGTCGTGCATCAATTCGCTATGCAGTCGCGGATAGAATGCGAGAATCCTGTATAGACTGTCATAATAACCATGCGGATACCCCTAAAAACGATTGGCAAGTGGGGGATGTTCGCGGTGTTATGGAAGTCATTCTTCCCGTGGATGTGGCCCAATCCCAAGTGAGTAGTAACATCCGTGGTACATTTTTAATACTGGGCTTAATGTCGGTATTGATGGTCTGCATTTTATCTCTGGTTTTTAACCGATTGAAAAAAGATCAAAAAGACCTATTCGCAAAGAATGAGGTTCTAATACACCAGAAAGATGAGATTGAAATTCAAAATACCGCTCTTAATACAGCTAAACAAAGTATTGAACATCAACGTGATGAATTAATTCTATCCAATCAATATAAATCAGAATTTCTCGCTTGTATGAGTCATGAAATCAGAACGCCCATTAATGGTATTTTAGGCATGTTAAGCCTATTAAATAAATCTCCATTAAATAGTGATCAGCAACGTAAAACCGGACTGGCTTTATCCAGCGCAGAGTCGCTAATCTCATTGATTAACGACATTCTTGACTTCTCAAAAGTGGATGCAGGAAAAATGGAGTTGGAAGCATTAGACTTTAATCTTCGCACACAACTTGAAATGTTAACCGGCTCTCAGGCCTTAAAAGCACAGGGAAAGGGGGTGGAATTAATCCTGGATATCTCAGCCATAACTGACACCATGGTTTTAGGAGACCCCAGCCGCATACGTCAAGTTTTTACCAATCTGATCACGAATGCCATCAAATTCACTGAAACTGGTGAAGTAAAAATTCAAGTAGCGTTGATAGAAACAGATGATAATACTTTAATGCTAAATGCTTCCATTACCGATACAGGGATAGGCATTCCAGAAGAAGGTCTGAAGGCATTGTTCGACTCATTCACACAAGTTGATGCGTCAACAACACGTCAATACGGAGGCACAGGGCTGGGTTTAAGTATTGTTAAAAAACTCTGTGAACTGATGAAGGGAGATGTTTCGGTAACAAGTAAACTGGGTAAAGGCAGTTGTTTCTCTGTATCTATTCCCATGCTACCCAGCAATAGTTCCGAATCTTCAGCACCTGATTTTGATGTGTCCGGTTTATCTTTATTGATAGTGGATGATAATAATAGTCAGGCTGATACTCTTGCTAAACAACTAAGAGCCTGGGGGGTGGAGGTCAC